>OHAS01003440.1_pt1 | contig 10531 bp, 10 predicted proteins | sample 1577131 | NCBI WGS metagenome assembly OHAS01 (sample SAMEA3541566, study PRJEB24748) | human gut metagenome | biome: human gut; feature: human-associated habitat; material: faeces | place: China | collected 2012
CTGGCAGAAATACTATGACCGGGGAGGCAAGACCCTCGCTTCTTCAGGCGGCGGCCCACATAGGCGTAGGTCAGAGACTTCATGACCTGCTCATTGGCCATCTTGAAGTGCTTGGACTTAGCGCCCCAGTAGCCCTTGGCCAGCTTCAGCGTCTTATTTCTTCTTTTACGCGCCATCATAGCGCCTTTTACACGTGCCATATCTTAATTGCCTCCTATTCTAACGATTCCGTCTCTTATTTGTAGGGGATCATCTTGCGGATGGTCGCCTCGTTGGTGCAGTCGGCGTAGGTGCCGGACCGCAGGCGACGGCCACGCTTGGTGTCCTTCTTGGTGAGGATGTGGCTCTTGAAAGCGTGAGCTCTCTTGACCTTGCCGGATTTCGTCAGATTGAAGCGCTTCTTGGCGCCGCTGTGAGTCTTCAGTTTAGGCATAATTTTTACTCCTTCCATCTATTCTCTTGCCGGGGGCAAGCAGAACTTTTGTTTACTTGCCGGTCTTGGGAGAGAGGAACATCGACATATTCCGGCCCTCCAGCTTGGCGGCCTTATCCATGGTGGCGACCTCGGCGCACTGTTCGGCAAACTTCTTCAGAAGCTCCCGGCCGATCTCGGTATGTGCCATCTCACGGCCACGGAAGCGAACAGAGACCTTCACCCGGTTCCCCTCCGTCAGGAACTTCTGGGCATTTTTCAGTTTGGTGTTGAAATCCCCCACGTCAATGCCCGGAGACATCCGGATCTCCTTGATCTCCACCACGTGCTGGTTCTTTCTGGCTTCCTTCTCCCGCTTGCTCTGCTCGAACCGGTATTTACCGTAGTTCATGAGCTTGCACACCGGCGGGGTCGCCTGGGGAGAGATCTTCACCAGATCCAGCCCCCGCTCGTCCGCAATGTGCAGAGCGTCGGCGGAGGACATGATACCCAGCTGTTCACCGGTCTCACCGATGAGGCGGATCTCCTTGTCACGGATCTCCTCGTTGAGTTGATGCACTACATTGCTAATAACCGAAGCACCTCCTTCAGAAAATAAAAACACGGATGCAAAGCTGCATCCGCACAACAAAGCCTGCGCCCCTTCCGGGCCGCCACCATACTCGCTGTTGACCTCTTTGCCTTTGCTGGAGGTGAGGCGGATGCATCCTGCCTTCTTTGTTTTCTCCAGTAGTATACCATCGCTCCTACCGCCTGTCAAGCGGATTTTTTATCTGCCGCCGGAAATTTTTCACGGGAGGATGTATGCTCCGCCGGTTTTCGGGCAAACTGAAGCTGTATCGCAGATACGGAAGGAGGTGCCTCGATGTCCGGCAAAAATCAGCAGAACCAGAATCAGCAGAACCAGAATCAGCAGAAGCAGAACAAGCAGAATCAGAACCAGAATCAAAACCAGAATCAGAATCAGCAGGAGCAGCAGAACCAGAACCGGCGCTGACCGCCCGGTACACAGGACAAAGCATGGGGGAGGGTGTCCAAGGACACCCTCCCCCATGTGGTTTTACGGGCGCATGAAGCCGCAGCACCCCAGCTCCGGCAGTGTCAGCAGACCCAGCGACCGGTAGAACCCCTTGGTTTTCTCCGTGTCGTCCGTCAGCAGCTGCACCTGCCGCACCGATCGGAAGCGCTCCAGCGCCGCCTGCATCAGCGCCGTGCCGATTCCCCGCCGCTGGTGATCCGGCCGCACCAATAGGTCCTGTACCAGCACCACGGTACAGCCGTCACCCACAGCCCGCAGCAGCCCCACCAGCGTCCCGTTCTCACGGGCGGCCAATGTCAGCAGCGACCCGGCAAAGCCTCGGCGCAGCGCCTCCGGCTGCTCCGTATAGGCCGTCCATCCGACGCTTCCATACAGAGCCAGCACCTCCGACTCCTGATAAGTGGTATATTCCTCGATATGCATCCATCAGCAACTCCTTTATATAAATGTGAGCTGCTTACTTTCTCAATCTCATTCCTCTTCCCTCCGGTCAAGCACCGTATTTGGCGGCGATATACTCCTCCAGGCACACACCCTGCTGATAGATCTCCGCAGCGGCCTCCTGTCCTACATAGCGGTAGTGCCACGGCTCATAGATGATGCCGGTGGTCTCCGTCTTGGCGGTGGGATAGCGCAGAATGAAGCCGTAGCGCCAGCTGTTGGTCATAAGCCACTGCTGCACCGCCGTCTGCTCCTGACTCTCGTCCAGCAGCTGGTGATCCAGATCCACGATATCCACCGCCAGCCCCAGCTGATGCTCGCTGGTGCCGGGAACGGCCACCTGACGGCCCGCCTCCGTCTCGGCGTCGGCATCGCTGTACCCCTGATCCAACAGGGACTGCTTCATCTGGTCGAAGATGTTCTGCTGCACGGCCTGCGTCCGGTAGGCCGAGCACACCACGGGATGCAGCCCCTCCGCCCGGCAGGCGTCCATCATCTGCTGGAGGGCGTCGTAGCAGCGGCTGTCCACCGCCCAGCCGTTGGAGAGCTCCACCTCGTCCACGGTCCAGCCCTCCGGCAGGGGATTCCACCGGTTCACCAGCGTCAGATTCCACGGGATCTCCTGCTCCCCGTTGCTCTGCTGGTCGTCAGGCTTCTGGTTCTGCTCTCTATCCGAAGGCTCCGCCGGAGTGTTTGGGGTATCGGGCTTGTCCACATTCTCGCTGGGGGTAGGCTGCGCCGGTTCCTTATCCTTGCCGCAGCCCCGCAGCACCAGTATCAGCACCACAGCCAATACCGCCAGCACCAGCAGGCCCAGCAGCAGCTTCCGCCGACGCACCTGCGCCTGCCGCCGCCGATTCCGCTGCGCCCGCAGCTGACGGCGCTGCTCCGGGGTCTGATCGTAATAGTCGCTCATGTGTCGCTCTCCCCTCTCAGGCCCGCAGGGTGGGTGGATACACACCGCCGGCGTGGAGCTTCTGCAGCTCCGCCGCCACCGCCTGCCGGTCCTCGTGGTACGTCATGCCGAACCAGCGGTCTGCCGAGTGCAGCACGGATACCTCCAGCCGTCCCTGCTCCAGCAGGTCTCCCACCATGCCCGGCAGCAGGCACTCCGCCTTGATGTTGTCCCCGGCCTCGCAGCGCAGGAAGTGGTCGAAGTAGGCCTCCAGCTCCTGAAAGATGGAGGGCATGAAGCCCCAGAAGTTCATGGACACCACCGTGTCCGGCGCCAGCTCCCGGTGCTGGCCCTCCGCCACATCGGCGATGGAGCCGTCCGGGAACAGCTGGATCTTCAGCGTCTCATGGATGCCACGGAGCCAGCCGTTCTCCACCCGGCACACGCCACGGGATACGGTGCCGTTGGCGCTGACGGTGTTTTTCAGCAGATACCCCACCATGGTGGCCCGTCCCTGCCGGGGCAGGCGCTGAAGCTCCTCATACATGGCCCGGTAGGCATCCACGCCGTAGTAGTCGTCGGCGTTGATGACGCAGAAGGGCTCGGAGAGATAGGGCCGGGCGCACAGCACCGCATGGGCGGTGCCGAAGGGCTTGGTGCGGCCCGCCGGAATGGTGTAGTAATCCGGGATGCTGGTGAAATCCTGCATGGCGTAGCAGACCTCCAGCGGCTCTCCTGTTTTTGTTATGAGTGTGCGGTCCCCCCACAGGCGATCCATCAGTTCCCGCATATCGGGTTTGATGATGAACACCACCTTGGTAAAGCCCGCCCGAACGGCATCGTAGATGGAATACTCCATCAGCATCTCCCCCTGAGGTCCTACGCCGTCCACCTGTTTATTCCCACCGTAGCGGGAACCCAGTCCCGCCGCCATAATGACCAGTGCTGCCTTCATGGTGATCCTCCTGAAATACGCCGCCTCCATTCCGCAGGGGCGGCGGCTTATTTTTCCGTAACGGCCCGTGGCCGCTTCGATGATTATACCACACTCCCGCCGCCGCTTCAACCGTTTCCGCCGGGAAATCCCCGGATAACAAAATCGTCACATCCGCCGCATTCGCCGTAAAGTTCACAAATCTGTAACCTTTTACACTGGATTTCCTGTCGCCGCCGCTTTATAATAGAGAGACTATGTGCCTTCGGCCGGTGGGCTGTCCTGTCGTGCCTTGCTGATTTTCGGAAAGGAGTTTTTCCTCTATGTCCAGACATTATTCCTCCCGCTCCTACGGCGGCTACGGTTCCTCCCGCCGCCGCACCGGGGCGGATCGGTTCGGTATACTCACCTTCTTCCTGCTGCTGATCTCCAGCGGCTTTTTGGCGGCCCGGCTGCTGACCACCGGCGTGCTGACCCAAAAGCTGACGCTGCTCCTGCTGGCGGTGCTGGCGGGACTGAACGTTCTCTTCGCCGTGACCCAGCTGCCCCGCTGGCGCAACAAGCTCTGGAAGCTTGTTCTGGGCGTGGTGGCGCTGGTACTGTCGGCGGGCATGATCTACGCCACCGTGGCCACCAACGCCGTGCTGGAGACTCTCTCCCGTGTGTCCAGCACCGGCAGCGTCAAGACCGTGGTGGTGCGGGTCCGGGAAAACGACTCCGCTCAGGAGATCGGTGATACCTTCGGCTATACCTACGGCTATCTGGCTCAGACGGATACCGACACCACCGATGCCCTTCTGACGCATCTGGAGGAGGGACTGGGGCAGGTCAAGGCCAAGTCCTACGACACTCCCACGGCTCTGGCCGACGCTCTGTACAACCGGGAAGTAGACGCCGTCATTCTGGGCAAAGGCATGGTCTCCACCCTGAAGCAGACCGACGGTTACAAGGATTTTACGTCCCGCACCCGTGAGATCTATACATACGACGTGACACACGAGTCCGACACCATCGCCCCGAATGCCAACATCTCCCGTCAGCCTTTCGTGGTCTATTGCAGCGGCACCGACGAGCGCATCTCCGATACCCTGCTCAACACCCGCAGCGATGCCAACATTCTGGCGGTGGTGAACCCCTCCACCCATAAAATCCTGCTGGTGAATATCCCCCGTGACTACTATCTGCCCCTGCCCTTCAACGGAGAGATGGATAAGCTGACCCATTTCAGCGTATATAGTGATAAGGGCATGGACGAGCCCATCGAGGCCCTGAACACCTTGCTGGGGGTGAAGGCCGACTACTACGCCCGTGTGAATTTCAGCGGCCTTATGGATATCGTGGACGCTCTGGGCGGCATCGATGTCACCTCACCGGTGGACTTCACTACCGTCGCCATGGAGATGCCCAATGAAAACGGCGACGGTGGCTATCACGACGAGGCCTTCACCTTCACCGAGGGGGTCAATCACCTCAACGGTCGGGAGGCTCTGGCCTTCTCCCGTGAGCGCTCCGCCTTCGCTCAGGGCGACGTGCAGCGGGGCCGCAACCAGATGGCGGTGCTGCAGGCCATCATTGACAAGGCCACCTCCCCTGCCATCCTCTCCGGGTATCAGGACGTGCTGAAGGCCGTCTCCGGCTCCGTGCTGACCAATATGCCCCAGCAGGATATCCTGAAGCTGGTGAAGCTGCAGCTGGAGGACAAGGTGGACTGGGACATCAGCACCTACACCCTCTCCGGCACCACGGATATGCAGGACTGCTTCACCACCGGCTTCCCCCTCAGCGTGCTGGTGCCGGATGAAAGCTCCGTCGCCGCCGCTCGCCGGATGATCCGGGAGCTCATCAACGGCTGATTTCCCCCGTCTTTCCGGAAAATTTGATATTTCCCCGGTTTTTTCGCAAAAATCTCTGGTAATTCTACTATCTATCCTATATAATAGGGGATTGCGGCCGGTCATAAGACCATGCGGGCCGTCATCTCTGAAGTAAGGAGAAATGCTATGACTTCCAAACAAACGCACAGCGACACCTCCGGCAGCCGCCGTATGGCGTGGATGGACTGGTTCGGCCTGATTGCGCTGGGACTGCTGATGGTGTGCAGTCTGGTGCTGCTGGGCCAGCTCCTGAATCTGGATATGCTGGACAACAAATATCTGCTGCTGCTGATGGCGGGCATCCTGATCCTCAATAGCGGCCACGCCGTGGTGCAGCTGCCCCGCCGCCCCTCCAAGGGTGGTCATGCCGCCAAGATCGGCTGCGGCGTGCTGGCTGTGATCCTGTCCGCCGGAATGATCTACGGCGCCGTGGCCGGCGGCAGTCTCAAAAGTGCCGTCACCCGCATCGTGGGCAAGATGGCAGAGAAGCAGACCATCGACATCATCGTCCTGAAGGACAACGAGGCCAGCTCCATCGAGGATGCCGTGGGCTATACCTTCGGCGTGCTGGAAAACGCTGATCAGGAGAACACCGCCGAGGTGCTCAAGACCCTGTCCGATCTGAACCCCACCTCCAAGGCCTACGCCTCTGTGCCCCAGCTGGCGGACGCTCTGTATGACGGCGAGGTGGACGCCATTATCCTTAACGACGGCTATCTGCCCATTCTGGAGCAGACTGAGGGCTATACGGATTTCGACAACTACACCCGTATCCTCAAGCAGTTCGACTTCACCAAGGAGGTCGCCCCGGTGGTACCCAACGAGTCCATCACCGTGGAGCCCTTCGTGGTCTATTGCAGCGGCATCGATGCCCGGAACTCCGATGTCAACATCCAGAGCCTCAGTGACGTGAACATTTTGGCGGTGGTGAATCCCAAGTCCCGGCAGATCCTGCTGCTAAATACCCCCCGTGACTACTTCCTGCCCCTGAGCTTCAACGGTCAGCTGGATAAACTGACCCACGCCGGTATGTACGGCATCGACGAGTCCATGCGGGTGCTGGACGATCTCTACGGTGTGGAAACGCAGTACTACGCCCGTGTCAACTTCTACGGCCTGACCAAGATCGTGGATGCTCTGGGCGGCGTAGACGTCTACTCCGAGCAGACCTTCACCACCAAGGTCATGCAGATCCCCGATAAGAACGGTAATCTCTATGACGACTACTTCTCCTTCACCGAGGGGATGAACTACAACGTGGACGGGCAGGCGGCTCTGGCTTTCTGCCGGGAGCGCTACTCCTTCTCTGACGGTGACAACCAGCGTGGCCGCAACCAGATGGCCATGATCAAGGCCATCTTCAACAAGGCCACCTCTCCCGCCATCCTCTCCACCTACGGTGAGGTGCTGGATGCCGTGGCGGACACCATGATCACCAATATGCCCTATGAGGACATCAGCAGTCTGGTAAAAATGCAGCTGTCGGATATGTCCGGCTGGAACATCACCAGCTACTCCGTCACCGGCTACGGCGGCACGGAGGAGTGCTACTCCATGCCCGGTCAGGCCCTGTGGGTCATGTGGCCCGACTATGACACGGTGAACGTGGCCAAGGATCTCATTGCACAAGTCATGGCAGGTCAGACCCCCGTCATCCCCGAAGATTAAGCGCTGCATCAGCGCAGCATTTGTGTGTTAGGAGTGTGGATCATGTCAAATCGTCAAAAGCTCATGGGGCATCTGTATGCCATCTTTACCACTCTGGTGTGGGGCAGCTGCTTCGTGCTCACCAAGGTCATGCTGACGGCCTATACCCCCACCCAGATCATCCCCCTGCGGATGGGGCTGGCGTATCTGGCTCTGTGGGCGCTGCGGCCCAAGACCATGAAGCTCCCGTGGAAGGATGAGCTGATGTTCATCCTCATCGGCATCACCGGCGGCAGCTTCTACTTTTTCCTGCAAAATACTGCCTCGGCCCACACCTCCGCCGCCAACGTCAGCATTCTGGTATCCATGTCCCCCATCCTGACGGTGATCCTGGCCCAGCTGTTCTCCCGGAAGGGCGAAAAGCTGGGGAAGCTGGTATACATCGGCGCGGTGGTGGCCATTGCCGGTGTGGTGCTGGTGGTGCTCAACGGCACCCTGTCCTTCCACCTGAGTCCTCTGGGGGACCTGCTGGCCCTGGCCGCCGCCCTGATGTGGGCGGTATACTCCATCCTGGTGAAGCGGTATACCGAGCGGTATGACAACTTCCTGGTGACCCGCCGGGTGTTCCTGTGGGCCTTCCTGACCTCCCTGCCTCTGGTGCTGCTGACGGACGGTCTGCCCAGCCTGACGCCCCTGTTCACCCAGCCCAATATCCTGATCTCCTGGCTGTTTCTGGGCGTGTTCGGCAACGCCGTGTGCTTCGCCATCTGGAACATCGCCTTCAAGCGCCTGGGCGTGGTGGTCACCAACAACTACCTGTATGCCTCCCCTTTTGTCACCGTGGTGGTGGGCTGGCTGCTGCTGGACGAGAAAATCAGCTGGATGAGCATCCTGGGGGCGGTGCTGATCACCCTGGGCGTCATTTTCGCCAACAAGAGCACGGAGCAATAACGCCATGGAGATCCGAAAGAGCACGGCCGATGACGTCCCCGCCATTCTGGAGATCTTCTGGTCTGCCAAGGCGTACATGGCCGCCCACGGCAATCCCACCCAGTGGGGCGGCGGCTATCCGGGACTTCCCGAGCTGCTGCCGGACATTGCCCGGGGCGACAGCTATGTGCTCACGGAGAACGGAACCGTTGTGGGGACCTTTTCCTTCATCACCGGCGACGAACCCACCTATCAGGTGCTGCTGAACGGACGGTGGCACGCGGACCGGCCCTACGGCACCATCCACCGCCTGGCCTCAAACGGTACAGTCCGCGGGGTGTCCCGAGCCTGTTTCGACTTTTGCACCGGCCTTTCCGACTATGTGCGGGTGGACACCCACGCGGATAACCGCGCCATGCAGGCCGCCATTGAGGGCTACGGCTTCCGGAAATGCGGGAATATCTACGCCTCCAGCGGCACGTTGTTGCGCAGTACGGTTTTCTTGTCTGCTGGCAGCTGGTCCAGTTTGGTGATCAGCTCTTCAACCGGCAGGTTGGCAAATTCTGGCAGGTTTTCCAGCGCCGCGTTGGCGTTGTTGACGTAAGTCTGATGGTGTTTGGTGTGGTGGATTTCCATGGTCTGCTTATCGAAGTGCGGTTCCAGGGCATCGTAAGCATACGGCAGGGATGGCAGGGTATAACTCATATTCATCTCCAGTGTTGTCGGGCGGCCGATTGTTAATGCCGCGTAAGCAGTTGGTTCATTATAGTTAATTAAATGATATTGAAAATGATTATCAATGCCGCACTTTTCATAAGGGTATGGTTTTGCAGGAAAATGCCCGAGATGTGAAGCAAATCACCCACTTAATGCCGTGATTGCCAGTAAATCGGCAGCGGCGGCAACAGGCGAAAGGTTAATCGACAGCTCAATTTTTACACTCATCTCGTCGGAGATGTGACGCGACGAAAAAATGATGAGGATAAGAAGATGAGTAACGCGATTACGATGGGGATATTTTGGCATTTGATCGGCGCGGCCAGTGCAGCCTGTTTTTACGCTCCGTTCAAAAAAGTAAAAAAATGGTCATGGGAAACCATGTGGTCAGTCGGTGGGATTGTTTCGTGGATTATCCTGCCGTGGGCCATCAGCGCCCTGTTACTACCGAATTTCTGGGCGTATTACAGCTCGTTTAGTCTCTCTACGCTGCTGCCTGTTTTTCTGTTCGGCGCTATGTGGGGGATCGGTAATATCAACTACGGCCTGACCATGCGTTATCTCGGCATGTCGATGGGAATTGGCATCGCCATTGGCATTACGTTGATTGTCGGTACGCTGATGACGCCAATTATCAACGGCAATTTCGATGTGTTGATTAGCACCGAAGGCGGACGCATGACGTTGCTCGGCGTTCTGGTGGCGCTGATTGGCGTAGGGATTGTAACTCGCGCCGGGCAGTTGAAAGAGCGCAAGATGGGCATTAAAGCCGAAGAGTTCAATCTGAAAAAAGGGCTGGTGCTGGCGGTGATGTGCGGCATTTTCTCTGCCGGGATGTCCTTTGCGATGAACGCCGCAAAACCGATGCATGAAGCCGCTGCCGCGCTGGGCGTCGATCCCCTGTATGTCGCTCTGCCAAGCTATGTTGTCATCATGGGCGGCGGCGCAATCATCAACCTCGGCTTCTGCTTCATTCGTCTGGCAAAAGTGAAGGATTTGTCGCTAAAAGCCGACTTCTCGCTGGCAAAACCGCTGATCATTCACAATGTGTTACTCTCAGCACTGGGCGGGTTGATGTGGTATCTGCAATTCTTTTTCTATGCCTGGGGCCACGCCCGCATTCCGGCGCAGTATGACTACATCAGCTGGATGCTGCATATGAGCTTCTATGTATTGTGCGGCGGTATCGTCGGGCTGGTGCTGAAAGAGTGGAACAATGCAGGACGCCGTCCGGTAACGGTGTTGAGCCTCGGTTGTGTGGTGATTATTGTCGCCGCTAACATCGTCGGCATCGGCATGGAGAAAGCGCCTGCGCTTACAAAACGCGCGCCGGGGCTTTCCGCGCAGAAGATTATTGATGAAATCCATAACGTGAACGGCATTGCAATCTTGGCACACCCCGCATGGTCGCTGGATCGCGCTTCGGAGGTCGCAAAGCTGTACGGCATTGACGGGTGCGAGATTTACAACACTACTTCGGGCCTGCCGTGGAACTGCCGTCCGTATTCCGGTGTGTTTTTCGACGAAATGGCGCTTTTGGGACACTATTTGCCGTGCATGGCGGCGGACGATGCACACCACTACACGGGTGACGAGACGCGTTCGTACATCATGGTGCACG
>OHAS01003441.1_pt1 | contig 10527 bp, 9 predicted proteins | sample 1577131 | NCBI WGS metagenome assembly OHAS01 (sample SAMEA3541566, study PRJEB24748) | human gut metagenome | biome: human gut; feature: human-associated habitat; material: faeces | place: China | collected 2012
ATTGCCTTACTAGGATTTGGTACTGTTGCTAGTGGCGTACCATTTTTATTAAAAGAAAACCATGAAAAAATCACCCAGGCAGCTCAAGATGAAATCGAGATCGCCAAGGTCTTGGTTCGAGATGATGCGGAAAAGGAAAAATTGCAAGCTGCAGGTCATGACTACAACTTTGTGACCAATGTCGATGAGATCATTGAAGACAAGGACATTGCCATCGTGGTCGAATTGATGGGCCGTATCGAGCCAGCTAAGACTTTTATCACCCGTGCGCTAGAAGCAGGCAAGCACGTAGTTTCTGCTAACAAAGACCTTCTTGCCGTTCATGGAAGCGAGTTGCTAGAGATTGCTAAAAAACACCAAGTGGCCCTTTATTATGAAGCTGCCGTAGCTGGTGGGATCCCAATCCTTCGGACCTTGGTAAATTCCCTAGCTTCTGACAAGGTGACTAAAGTGCTTGGTGTGGTCAATGGAACCTCTAACTTCATGATGACCAAAATGGTCGAAGAAGGCTGGACTTATGAGGATGCTTTAGCAGAAGCGCAACGCTTAGGTTACGCTGAAAGTGATCCAACCAATGACGTCGAAGGGATCGATGCTGCATACAAGATGGTGATCTTGAGCCAATTCGCCTTTGGGATGAACATCCAATTTGATCAAGTGGGTCACAAAGGAATCAGCCAGATCACTCCTCAAGATGTATCGGTTGCTCAAAGCCTTGGTTATGTTATTAAGCTGGTCGGCTCTATCGTTGAAACAGAGTCAGGGATCGCAGCAGAAGTGACACCAACCTTCCTTCCAAAACAACATCCACTCGCAGGAGTGAACGATGTTATGAATGCGGTCTATGTGGAATCCATCGGTATTGGTGAGTCTATGTACTACGGACCAGGTGCTGGTCAAAAACCAACTGCGACAAGTGTCGTAGCCGACCTCGTTCGCATTGTCCGTCGACTAAAAGAAGGAACAATCGGTAAAGCCTTCAATGAATACAGCCGTCCTCTTCAATTGGCTAAGCCAGAAGACGTGAAGAACAATTATTACTTCTCAATCAAGGCACCAGATGCGACTGGTCAAATCTTGCGTCTTGCGGAAATCTTTAATGCAGAAGGAGCTTCCTTCAAACAAATCCTCCAAGAAGACTCAGATGGTCACTATGCAAGTGTCGTCATCATTACCCACCAAGTTAACCAAACACAATTCAAGAACTTGGTTGAAAAATTGGATTCAGAGGCGAATTTCGAACTCTTGAATACCTTTAAGGTCTTGGGAGAATAAGTATGAAAATTATTGTTCCAGCAACCAGTGCCAATGTAGGGCCAGGATTTGATTCTGTTGGGATTGCCGTGACTCGCTATTTGACCATTGAAGTCCTTGAACCAGCTGATGCTTGGTTTATTGAGCATGATCTAGGAGCAGGGATTCCGACAGATGAGAAAAACCTCTTGCTCTCAACAGCTCTTTCTATCTCAACTGATATGCAGCCCCATCGAATCAAGATGACCAGTCAAGTGCCTTTGGCGCGTGGTCTGGGTTCTTCTAGCTCGGTCATTGTCGCAGGGATTGAATTGGCCAACCAATTAGCCAACCTCCAGCTATCAGACGCTGAGAAATTACGCATCGCGACCGAGATCGAAGGTCATCCGGATAATGTAGCTCCAGCTATCTTTGGAAATATGGTCATTGCGAGCTACATCGGTGAAGATGTCCAATATGTCACGGCTGACTTCCCAAGCTGTGACCTTGTGGCCTTTGTTCCGAGCTACCAATTAAAGACCAGTGATAGTCGCAATGTCCTACCGAAAGAATGGTCATATAAGGAAGCTGTTGCAGCCAGTAGTGTAGCCAATGTCGCTATTGCAGCTCTCCTCAAGGGAGATTTGCTGACGGCTGGTCGCTCCATCGAGTCAGATCATTTCCACGAACGCTACCGTCAATCTCTTGTCAAAGAGTTCCCTCAGGTCAAAGAAGTAGCACATGCTCATGGGGCCTACGCTACCTATCTGTCAGGAGCAGGCCCAACAATCATGAACCTCTTAGCGCCAGAGCATACAGCAGCCTTTGTCGCAGCTCTTGAAAAACTCGGACTAGAAGGTCAGATTTTCCAACTTAAAATCGACACATTTGGCGTTCGTGTTGAGAAATAAACCTCAATGTAACACAAATGAAAGAAGGATGTATACGAATGTATATGTCCTTTTTGCTTCTTCTATGGTAGAATGGGAATTGTATGGGGAAAAGCTCAAGCTTTCCCGAAAATCTAGGGGGAAACATGAAACCAGAATATTTATATAGTATTGCTACCGATCTTGGTCTGCAATTTGATGGCGAAGCCCGTGTGATGTATGGAGAGCGTGAAGGCTTCTTGTTAGTCATTGAAGGCGCTCAAACCAAGAATGTATTTACCATTTCACTCAGTGTGAAACAAGGTTCCGAAGGAGACTTGATCGAAGATAGTGAAATTCTTTGGAATGAATTAAAAGAACAATCAAAAGCCATTAATGCCATCTCTTCTGATGGTTACTTGACCTCGATCGTCGTCAAAGGTGGAATGACCAAAGGGAAGGCTGTCGAAACCTTATGGACAGCTATCCAAGATATTGTTGATTTCTTGCTCAACCACCAATTTGTGCAAGTGAATGCGCAAACGGGTGAGGAAGGGCCAATCGGTCTGTATCAAATTGGAGATGCGATCTTTTTAATCGACGATGAAACCTTTAGAGCCTACCAAGCCGAAGTGCAAGATACAGTTGAGGCTTATGAAGCGCGGGAAGAAAACTTCCTTTTAGGGATTGTAGGGGCTGTGATCGGTGTAATCATCGGTGGAGCAGTTGCCCTCTTGGTAGCGCGTCTTGGCTATGTATCTGTTTTAGCAGGGGCTGCCCTCGGTTATTGTACTATCAAAGGTTATGAGATTCTTGGTAAGAAATTGACTAAAAAAGGTGTGGTAGTTTCAGCTATTTTGATGGTCTTGACCGTCTTTTTGGTCAACCAATTAGATTATACTTTGGCGCTTATGAGTGAACTGGATTTGCCATTTGATATGTCCTGGACGCTTCTCAATGAAGCGACATTTTCAGGGGACGTCCCAGATAAATTTTACTTGAATCTAGGCTTGCTAGCTGTCTTTACTCTTGGTGGTGCTTGGATTTCGGTCAAATCAGCTCTGGATGGACAAAAGAATCGTGCTATCGCACGTAAAATTGCATAATAAATTGTAAAAGGAAGGCCTGAATATTATAGGTCTTCTTTTGTTTTTTAGGGTCGAAAAATAGTCAAAAATTTGGTATAATAGTTTGTATTTTTATAGAGAGAGAACAGACAGAAAGATGAATGAAAAAATGAATCAAATTCTTGAAGGGATTGATATCCGTTTTCAAGAACCTTTAAAATATTATACCTTCACAAAGGTCGGTGGGAATGCTGAATTTTTAGCTTTTCCTCGCAACCAATACGAATTAAAACGCATCGTCAAATTTGCCAACCAAGAGCAAATCCCATGGATGGTCCTGGGCAATGCGTCCAATATCATTGTCCGTGATGGGGGCATTCCGGGATTTGTCATTATGTTTGATCGCTTGCGTGACATCAGTGTGGACGGTTATGTGATCGAAGCAGAGGCAGGAGCTAAACTCATCGACACCACTCATGTGGCCTTGCACCATAGTTTGAAAGGCTTCGAGTTTGCTAGTGGCATTCCAGGCAGTGTTGGTGGCGCAGTCTTTATGAATGCTGGAGCTTATGGAGGAGAGATCGCGCATGTTCTCGTATCCTGTAAGGTCTTGACCAAAGACGGAGAGATCGAAACTCTGTCAGCGAGTGAACTAGCTTTTGGCTACCGTCATTCTAAGATTCAAGAGACAGGTGCTGTTGTCATCTCTGCGAAATTTTCTTTGTCACCAGGCAATCACGAGGCGATCAAGCAGGAGATGGATCGGTTGACCCATCTTCGTCAGTTGAAACAACCCCTTGAATACCCTTCTTGTGGATCCGTCTTTAAGCGTCCTGTCGGCCATTTTGCAGGTCAATTGATCAGCGAAGCAGGTCTGAAAGGCTATCGAATCGGTGGTGTTGAAGTTTCTGAAAAGCATGCCGGCTTTATGGTCAATGTCGATAATGGAACAGCTAAGGACTACGAAGACCTGATCGCCCATGTCATTGAGACAGTAGAAGCTCACTCAGGTGTCCGTTTAGAACCAGAAGTTCGCATTATCGGCCAAGCCTAAGAACTTTAGTATTGAAGAACAATTGATAGTGAATCATCGATAGCATCAGTCGGAGAGGGGGTGAGTGCCTATCGATACCGTAAATAGGTGGGGCAGTCTAGTAAGTCCCCGAGAGGTATTGGTGGTCTGACAGGTCTTCCTGTCAGCCGCTGCATTTTCGTATGAAAAGCAGTTTGCTAATCGCAGTAAAGAAGGAATTTATGTGAATTGAAAAAACCAATTATTGAGTTTAAAAATGTTTCAAAGGTCTTTGAAGATAGCGGAACCGTTGTCCTAAAGGATATCAATTTTGAATTGGAAGAAGGGAAGTTCTATACCCTGCTCGGTGCGTCTGGATCTGGAAAATCGACCATCCTTAATATCATTGCCGGTCTTTTGGATGCGACGACTGGAGATGTCTACCTTGATGGGGAACGGATCAATGATGTCCCTACCAACAAACGGGATGTCCACACCGTCTTTCAGTCCTATGCCCTGTTTCCACATATGACGGTCTTTGAAAATGTGGCTTTTCCCCTTCGTTTGAAAAAGGTGGATAAGGCTGAGATCGAACGTCGGGTTTCAGAAGTCTTGAAAATGGTCCAGTTAGCTGGATTTGAAAAACGCTCGATCCAAAAATTATCTGGTGGTCAACGCCAACGGGTAGCTATTGCACGGGCTATTATCAATGAACCGCGAGTGGTCCTTTTAGACGAGCCCTTGTCTGCACTTGACTTGAAACTTCGGACAGACATGCAGTATGAGTTGCGGGAATTGCAACAACGCTTGGGGATTACCTTTGTCTTTGTTACTCATGACCAAGAAGAAGCCCTCGCCATGAGTGACTGGATCTTTGTCATGAATGAAGGAGAGATCGTCCAATCTGGTACTCCGGTGGATATCTATGATGAGCCGATCAACCACTTTGTAGCCACCTTTATCGGGGAATCCAACATTCTAGATGGTCGTATGATCGAGGACTACTTGGTTGAGTTCAATGGCAAACGTTTTGAAGCCGTCGATGGGGGAATGCGTCCAAATGAACCAGTTGAAGTCGTCATTCGTCCTGAAGACTTGCAAATCACTCTTCCTGAAGAAGGCAAGCTCCAAGTGAAGGTGGACACCCAGCTCTTCCGTGGTGTGCATTATGAGATCATCGCCTATGATGATTTGGGAAATGAGTGGATGATTCACTCCACTCGGAAGGCCATCGTGGGAGAAGTTATCGGGCTAGACTTTGAACCAGAAGATATCCACGTTATGCGTCTCAACGAAACCGAAGAAGAATTCGATGCGCGGATCGAAGAGTACGTTGAAGTGGAAGAGCAAGAAGCTGGTTTGATTAATGCCATTGAGGAGGAAAGAGATGAAGAAAACAACCTCTAATCTATTTATCCTCCCCTATTTCTTGTGGATTTTTCTCTTTGTCCTAGCTCCTGTAGTCATGATCATCTTTCAATCGTTTTTCAACGTTGAAGGGCAGTTTTCACTTGAAAACTACAAAGAGTTCTTTACTTCGCAAAATTTGACCTATTTAAAGATGAGCTTTAATTCGGTTCTTTATGCTGGAATTGTCACCCTGGTGACGCTCTTGATCTCCTACCCGACTGCTTACTTTTTGACGCTTCTCAAACACCGGCAGTTGTGGTTGATGTTGATTGTCTTGCCAACCTGGGTCAATCTCTTGCTCAAGGCCTATGCATTTATCGGAATCTTTGGGCAAAACGGCTCCATCAATAGCTTTTTAAGCTTTCTCGGAGTCGCTCCCCAGCAGATCCTCTTTACTGATTTCTCCTTTATCTTTGTAGCCAGCTACATCGAGTTGCCTTTTATGATCTTGCCGATCTTTAATGTCTTAGATGACTTAGATCCAAACTTGATCAATGCCAGCTATGATTTGGGAGCCAATCGTTGGGATACCTTCCGTCATGTGGTCTTCCCCTTGTCCATGAATGGAGTCCGCTCAGGTGTGCAGTCTGTCTTTATTCCTAGTCTGAGCCTCTTCATGTTGACACGGATGATCGGTGGAAACCGAGTCATTACCTTAGGGACTGCGATTGAACAGCACTTCCTGACAACACAAAACTGGGGAATGGGTTCTACCATCGGAGTTGTTCTGATCCTTGCTATGCTCCTTACCATGTGGGCAACGAGAGAAAGGAGAGAACGATGAAAAAAGTATCTCATTTCTATCTAGGCTTCGTCTTTCTGATCCTCTATCTTCCCATCTTCTATTTGATCTTTTATGCCTTCAATAAAGGGGGAGATATGAATGCCTTCACAGGCTTCACGCTTGAGCATTTCAATGAATTGTTCGCAGATAGTCGCCTGATGCTGATCTTATCAGAGACCTTCCTCTTGGCCTTCTTGTCAGCCTTGATTGCGACAGTGATTGGGACCTTTGGAGCCATTTATATCTACCAATCGAAGAAGAAGTTAGAAGGGCCTTTGCTCTCCATTAACAACATTCTCATGGTAGCGCCTGACGTTATGATCGGGGCCAGCTTCTTGATTCTCTTTACGACGGTGAAGTACCAGCTAGGTTTCCTATCTGTTCTGGCTAGCCACGTGGCCTTCTCGATTCCCATTGTGGTCTTGATGGTCTTGCCACGACTCAAGGAAATGAACCGGGATATGGTCAATGCTGCCTATGACTTGGGAGCTACTCAAGTGCAAATGCTCAAAGAGATCATGTTGCCGTATCTGACACCAGCCATTATCGCGGGCTACTTTATGGCTTTTACCTATTCGCTTGATGACTTTGCCGTGACCTTCTTTGTAACCGGAAATGGCTTTACAACCTTGTCTGTAGAGATCTACTCCCGTGCGCGTCAAGGAATTTCCCTCAGTATCAATGCCTTGTCCGCCCTTGTCTTTCTCTTTAGTGTGCTCTTGGTCATCGGTTATTACTTCATTACCCGTGAAAAGGAGGAAGCAGTATGAAAAAACTTTATTCATTCCTAACTGGGATTGTCCTTGTCATTCTGGTCCTCTGGGGAATTAGCCACCAGATCGAAGCGAGCATGAATACCAAGAATAGCGACAAGTTGGTCATCTACAACTGGGGAGATTATATCGATCCAGACTTGCTCAAGGAATTCACAAAAGAAACCGGAATTCAGGTGCAATATGATACCTTTGATTCCAACGAAGCCATGTACACCAAGATCAAGCAAGGGGGAACCACCTACGATATTGCTATACCTAGTGAATACATGATTGCTAAGATGATGGATGAGCATCTGGTTGAAAAGTTGGACCAATCCAAGATCAAAGGGATGGAAAATATCGATCCAAAACTCTTGAACCAATCGTTTGATCCGGGCAACCAATATTCAGTCCCTTACTTCTGGGGTACCTTGGGGATTATCTACAATACCAAGATGGTCAAAAATGCTCCTGAACATTGGTCAGATCTCTGGCGTGAAGAGTACAGAAATGACATCATGATGTACGATGGTGCGCGTGAGGTCATGGGAATTGGTCTCAATACCTTGGGCTATAGCCTCAATGAAAAGGATCCAAAGAAATTGCAAGAGGCAGTAGATAAACTCTACACCTTGACGCCAAACATCAAAGCTTTGGTTGCTGATGAGATGAAAGGCTATATGATCCAAAACAATGCGGCTATTGGGGTTACCTTCTCAGGAGAAGCCAGCCAAATGCTCGAAGCCAATAAGGATCTTCGCTATGTCGTCCCAACCGAAGCCAGCAACCTTTGGTTTGATAACATTGTCATTCCAAAAACCGTGAAAAATAAAGAAGCAGCATATGCCTTTATTAACTTCATGCTTCGTCCTAAAAATGCTTTGAAAAATGCTCTTTATGTCGGCTACTCTACGCCAAATAAAAAAGCCAAAGCCATGTTGCCAAAAGAAATCCAAGATGACCAATCCTTCTATCCAAGCGATGAAACACTGGACCATTTGGAAGTCTATCAACAATTAGGCAAGAAATTGCTTGGAGTCTATAACGATCTTTACCTTCAGGTTAAGATGTATCGGAAATAACACAAAAGGAACCTTCGGGTTCCTTTTTGATTGCTGCATAAAGTCGCTAACTAGTGAGTTAGATTGAGATTCAAATGAAAGATGCTATAATAGTAAGGAAAGTGACTGGCCCATTCAGTCATGAAAGGAAGGATTGGAGAAGAAGAAATGAAGAGACGAATGGAACTATTTTTGATCATTCTGTTACCGATCTTAGGACTGTTTTTTCTAGGAGGAAAGATCATGCACCTAACCAAAAGACCCGAACAGAAGATAACGACCCCATCTTCAAAGAAAGTCGTACAAAAACCAGAAGGAGACATAAAAAAAGAACAACTTGACTACCTAAAAGAACACGAACAGAAGGTTATGGATTTAGTCAAAGCACAAAATTCAAAAGTCGAATCCGTTCAGATTGATTGGGATCAGACACAATGGGGTGATGGTGGACTGACAACTCCTGAATATTATATGAATGTTTATGGACGTATAAATCATATTGAAGAATCGGGTTGGAGAGTAGATATTCCAATTAATGATGACAATACATTGAATCTAGATGAGATGTATATAGGATCCGACATTGGAATAGGGGGTAGATTATTTGAGTAATTAGAATTCGAGCAGTTTTGACAATCTATATGCTTCATTAGCTGAATCAACTTATGGTGATAGGCCCAAAAACTTTACATATGAATGATTAGATCAAATTTAGGAAGAGCGTTCAAAGCTTAAATGGGAGTATGACAACGAGATAGATGCTTTCTATAAAAATCAGAAAATGCTGGAATCGAAAGATAAAAAAACAGTAAGGTTGTCCTTACTGTTTTTTTAGTTGGTTCCAGATGATGCTGTATCTGCGCCACTGTCTGTTGCTGTGGAGCCTTGGTCTTGTGCGACAGATGAACTGGTTTCTGTAGCAGATGAGCTATCGGTTTCTTTTTGTGAACTTGTTTCTGTATTGCTTGAATTGGTTTGTGTATTGGTGTTAGCATCTGTATTGGTAGCGCTGGAGTCAGATCCCTTATCATGAACTACGACGACACTGGTGCTACTAGATGGTTTATCTTCTGTCTTTTGATTGTCTTTATTGAGTAGGCTCATAATGGTAAAGGAAGTGACGATAATCCCTAAGAGACTGGCAATCGTAGCTACAACGGTTTGAAATACGGACAAACCTTGTTTGACTTTCTCACCGCGAGATGGTCTTGTATCTGTTTTTTCCTCAGGTTTTTGGTTTTTGTTACTTCTTGAATATTGTGACATGTTCATTCTCTTTCTATCAAAAATTGTTTTTTAACACTTTCCTATTATAAGTCATTTTCTGAAAAATGTCTAAAAAGAACTGAATTTTATAGAGTGATTTTGCCGCATCTCTCTTTATCAAATCCTTGTCCCAAGCGGTTAGAAATGATAAAATAGAAGTTACGTAAAAAGAAAGTGATGGATGCGTAGGACATGATCTATTTTGACAATTCAGCAACGACTAAACCCTATCCAGAAGCCCTTGCGACTTATACAGAAGTAGCGACTCGGATCTGGGGCAACCCTTCTAGTTTGCACAATCTAGGTAGTCAAGCTACTCGTATTTTGGAAGCTTCTCGGAAACAAATTGCGGAGCTAATTGGCAAGAAAGCTGAGGAAATTTACTTCACGTCTGGTGGAACAGAAGGGGACAACTGGATCCTAAAGGGTGTCGCCTTTGAGAAAGCTCCTTATGGCAAGCATATCATTGTCTCTGACATCGAGCATCCCGCTATCAAGGAATCGGCTGCTTGGTTAAAGACGCAGGGATTCGAAGTGGATTACGCTCCAGTGGATGCGCGTGGCTTTGTCAAGGTGGATGCCTTGGATAATCTTCTCCGTCCAGATACGACTTTGGTTTCTGTCATGGCCGTCAACAATGAGATTGGCTCCATCCAGCCCATCCATGACATCGCGGCTCTCCTAGAAGATCGTCCAACTATTAGTTTTCATGTCGATGCGGTTCAAGCTTTGGCAAAGGTAGCAACAGAAGTTTATCTACCAGAGCGCGTGGACTTTGCGACCTTCTCTAGTCACAAATTCCATGGACTTCGCGGAGTCGGCTTTGTCTACATCAAAGAAGGCAAAAAGATCACCCCTCTCTTAACCGGAGGTGGTCAAGAAAAAGAAATGCGCTCGACAACTGAGAATGTGGCAGGCATTGCAGCAACAGCAAAAGCCCTACGCTTAGCCATGGAAAACCAAGAAGCTTTTGCCAGCAAGACCCAGCAGATGAAAGAAGTCATCCGCAAAGAATTGTCCAACTATCCAGATGTCACTATCTTTTCTGGTGAGGATCACTTTGCGCCTCA
>OHAS01003454.1_pt1 | contig 10504 bp, 10 predicted proteins | sample 1577131 | NCBI WGS metagenome assembly OHAS01 (sample SAMEA3541566, study PRJEB24748) | human gut metagenome | biome: human gut; feature: human-associated habitat; material: faeces | place: China | collected 2012
GAGCCAATATGCACCTCGTAGATGTTAAGGGGTTGCGACATGTGGTTATGGCTGGCGCGGCGCTTAAGCCACGCGGCGTCGTTCCACTTGTAGCCATCGAGGGTCCACAGCACGCTGGCGGTACCCGGAGGGCACTCGGCTTTAAAGGCGTACGGATCGGCCTTGTAGAGCTTTTCGCCCTCGTTGGTCTCGATAAGGTACTTATAGAGCTGGCCCTGCTCGGCGCCAGGAATAAAGCCTTCCCAAATAGCGCTCGTATGCATGGGCACCAGCGGGTTGGCTTGTTCATCCCAGCCGTTAAATTCGCCAATGACGTGGACGCTCTTTACGTCGGGCGCCCAAACGCAAAAACGCCAGCCGCGCGTACGGTTCTGCGTGTCGGGGTGCGCGCCCATCTTTTCCCAGCTGCGCTCCCACGTACCAATGCCAAACAGGTAGACATCGTCTTTGGTGAGCTCCGGTGCATGCGGAGCGGCTTTACGGGTAGTGGACTTTTTGGTTGCCGGCTTTAGCTTTGTATCGCTCACGTTTGATCCCATCATGACGCGGCAGCGTGTTGCCTTGGTGACTAGATGCGAAAGGTCCAAGGCTGCACGAATCGAAGGGACGGCGATAGTTCTATGATTCGTTCCACCTCGCGTGCTCGGTGGAACTTTCGGCAAAAACTACGATAACACCTGTACGTTACTTTTATGAACGAAAGAGGATTTGCGGGTGCGTTTAATCGGTAAGCGCCATGTTTATACCACTTGCAGAATTGCTGTGGTAAAACTCTTGACAGTTTTATCAATTAGCGTTTCTAGATTGTTAGGTTGACGTTTGGTAAAACGTTTTTAGCAGGTTGTTTACCTTTTGACATCGAAAGGCTCGTTTATGAACCACATCGCTGCCCCAAGTGTTGCTTTTATTTTCGATTGCGACGGCACGCTGGTTAATAGCACCCCCGTTTGGGCCTATGCCCAGCCCGAGTTATTGCACCGCCACGGAGTTGACGTAACAGTCGACGATTTTGCCCAGTTTGAGCATTTGTCGCTCGAGGATGAGTGCCAGGCATACCACGACACGTGGGGCATTGGCACTAATGGCGAGGAGCTGTATCGCGAGCTGAGCGACATCCTGATCGATGGCTACTCCAAGGTGCCGCCGCGCGAGGGGCTCTTGGCATTTTTGGAGCAGGCGAAGGCGGCGGGCATTTCCATGTGTGTGGCTACGTCCACGCCGGCCGAGCTGGTTAAGTCTGCGCTTGAGGGCGCCGGGCTCGATGCCTACATAGAGTTTGTGACCACCACCGGCGAGGCGGGACGCTCCAAACAGTTCCCCGATGTGTACGAGCTGGCGCTGCGCCGTCTGGAGGAGCGTCATGGGCACAAACTTGAACGCGCCTGGGTGTTTGAGGACGCCGTTTTTGGCCTAAAGAGCTCTGGCACCGCAGGCTTTAAGCGCGTGGGCATCTATGACCCGCACGGTCGCATGAAGCGCGACGACGTACGCGCCAACTGCGATATCTTTATCGACAGCTATGAGGACCTGGATTTGGCCCGTTTGCTTTCGTTTGAGGGATAGGCGAGGGCTGTGGCTTGCATGGTATTAGTGGTCTGCGGCTCGCCCGTGGTGGTGAGCGCGGATCTGTTGCGTAGGCTAGCAGGGGAGTGCGATGACGTCATCGCCGTGGACCGCGGTCTCGATGCGCTGTTGGGCGCGGGACTGGACTGCGACGTGTATGTGGGGGATGCCGACACGGTGAGCGATGCAGGTCGCGCGCTGGTCGATGCCACCGAAGCATTTGAGGTGGAGCGTCATGACCCCTACAAAGACTATACCGATCTGGCGCTGGCGCTCGATTCCGTCCGACGCCGCTGGCCGGGTGCCGAAGTGGTTGCGACCTGCGCCACGGGCGGCCGTCCGGATATGGCGCTTTCCGTGCTGGGGCTGCTTGCAGGCTACGATGACGGCCCAGTCTGGATTGCCGAAGACGAGACCACGGCCCGCATCCTTCGCGCAGGCGAATCGTGGACCATCGAAGGCGCCGAAGGCAAGACGTTCTCCATCATCGCTATTGCCCCCAACACCGAGGTAAGTGAACACGGCCTAGAATGGGAACTAGATCGCGCTCCGCTAGGCTTGTTAGCCGACACGGGCATCAGCAACGTCGTCAGGTCAACAGCCACGATCCAAGTCCACACTGGCACCGCCATCGCTTACCTATATCATTAGGCATTTAAAGTCTGGCCCAAAAAAGTCCTTGCACGTCGCGCCAACTTCCCCTATAGTATCTCCTCGTCACGGGGGCGTAGCTCAGCTGGGAGAGCGCTTGACTGGCAGTCAAGAGGTCAGGGGTTCGATCCCCCTCGTCTCCACCATCGTGAATGCAAAGGCCTTCGGTATACCGAAGGTCTTTTTTTGTCGAAATATCTCGGGTCACAAACCCCTCCGACGCCAACAAAAAGTTGCACAATTTATTTCACATGTCTGTACATAGTTTGTTATCCAAACGCAATTACCAGTGCAGCTCGCTTCTCCATTTGGGCTTCAGGAACGCTCCCAATTATTGCCAGCACCCCAATAACCTGCGTCAACGTGAACAACATCCCAAAACAAACCCCTTGAGCACGTCAAATGAACGATATGTTGTCCAACGCAGCCCAAATCAGTTTCACTAACAGCTTGTGCTAGGATAACTAACGTACATGAGTTCAACTGTGCTCACGGCTCCAGCAGGCCGCATAGCACAGGGTCGATCAGCATCCGGCCGTAACGGCGGTGCCAGAAACACCATGAGCTCCAATATCGATTGCCATGCGCGATTTTGCACTTGTTTTTGCGGCTATTTATAAGTTCGCTTTCGGCAGTGTAATTGGTTGTTTTGGCAAACCACAGCAGTCCTTCAGCTGTTTGCGTGCGGTCCAGTTTTGAACCCGCTTGACTGGCTCGCACGCAGTCAGCTGGGGGCGCGGTCATTTTGCGATACACGTCCGCGTCTCTAGCAACTGCATTTATACATACCGTTCACGGTGGGGCAGAGCCACGTGCTTGTCTGACTGGGCTCAGGGTTTGAATATGGAGCGCCTCCGCGCACAAGCGCCCTGGCGAAGCCATACCCAAACCCCGTGAGCCACACGTAAGACAGCAAGGGGGTGGTGCTCGTGTGGTATGTAATCCAGGTCATTAACGGTCGCGAAGATATAATGCGCGAGCGCATTGAGCGTATGGTGCCGGCTGGTGCCATGCAGGAGCTCTTTTATCCCCAATTTCAAACCGAGATTAAAGTACACGGCGAATGGGTCAATACGACCAAGCCGCTCTTTCCCGGTTATCTTATCTGCGATACGGCAGATCCCCGCACCGTGCAACAGTATCTGCTTCGCATGGACGACTTTGCCAAGGTGTTATCCCAGGACGGACAGTTTGTGCCGCTGGCAAAATAAGAGGTCCAGCTTATTGGCAGCTTTACGCATAGGGGAGACCGCGTAGTGCCCATGAGCGAAGCCCTTAAAGACGGTGACCAGGTCGTAGTTACGGCAGGCCCACTGCTGGGTCACGAAGGCCTTATCAAAACCATTAACAGACGCAAGAGCACTGCTTATTTGGAGCTCGACCTGTGCGGCCGACGCGTAACTACGCGCGTTGGCCTTGCCGTGCTTTCAAGTGAGCAGCGCGTCATGCGCAACCTTAAAAAGGCGATCGCCTAGCTGCAGACGGTCGCTACTCAGAACAGGGAGGATCCCCGACCCGGGGACGAAGTGTTGGAAGAGAACGTGTCGGATAAAACTCAATATACAACGGATGCGCCCGCGGGGGCGGCACTGATTGCTCAGGCCATGGACCGGCGTGAGGGCGTCGGCCGCTACAGGGCCACGCAATCCATTATGGACTGGGATCGCTCGCGCCTTGCCTACCGCACCGTTAAGCGCGCGTTCGACATCGTGTTCAGCGGCTGCGTGCTGGCTGTCATCGCCGTACCCAGCCTTGTGCTCGCCGCGGCCATCCGCCTTGAGAGCGAGGGCAACCCGTTCTACAGCCAGATCCGCGTGGGCCAGACCCACCGTGACGGCAGCCTATCAACCTTCCGCATGTGGAAGTTCCGCTCCATGTACAAGGACGCCGACGAGCGCCTCGCCGAACTCAAGGAGCAAAACGAGATTGCCGGGGCCATGTTCAAGATGAAGGAGGACCCCCGCGTCACCAGGATCGGCAGGTTCATCCGCAAGCACTCCATCGACGAGTTTCCTCAGTTTCTGAACGTGTTCCTGGGGCAGATGAGCGTCGTCGGACCCCGTCCGCCGTTGCCGAATGAGGTTGCGCAGTACACCGAGTACGACCTGCAGCGCTTGGCAGTGAAGCCTGGCATTACCGGCTGGTGGCAGGTTACCGACCGCAACGACACGGACTTCGATGGCATGGTGCGACGTGATTTGGAGTACATCGCTAAGCGCGGCGTGATTACCGATCTAAAAATCATCGCCCTTACAGTCATTGAAGTAATAACGGGGGGGTGCCTGCTAGAGGCATTTCCCGAGATTTTTCCAATGGCGGGGTGTTAGCCCATGTCTAGGAAACCAACGGGAACCCTCTTCTACCGCATATGCAAGAGAACGTTCGACATAGTATTCAGCGCCTTTTGCACGGCGCTTCTCGCGATGCCTATAGCCGGTGTATGCGCAGCGATATGCGCAGAATCGCCGGGACGGCCCATCTACGCGCAAGAGCGAGTGGGCAGGGGCGGTCGGGCGATTCGAGTGCTTAAGCTCCGCAGCATGGTCACTGACGCTAACGATGTGCATAAGTACCTAAACCCTGAGCAATTAAACCAGTGGGAGGTCGAGCGCAAGGTCGACAACGATCCCCGCATTACCAAGGTGGGCCAGTTCATCCGTAAATGTTCCATCGATGAGATGCCGCAGTTTCTCAACGTACTTAAGGGTGACCTATCCGTTATCGGCCCGCGTCCCATCACGCGTGAAGAGTTGGAGCAACACTTCTCCGACGAGGAGAAGGAAGAGCTGTTGAGCGTCACCCCGGGCATCACTGGCCTATGGCAGGCGACTGACCGCAATGCTGCGACCTTTGAAAGCGGCTTGCGTCAACAGATTGAGCTTCGCTACGTACGCAATCGCTGTTTCCGCATGGATTGGAAGTGCTTCGTAGGTACTTTTGGCGCCATGTTCGGCAATTCCAAAACCGGTCGTTGATTTTTGAAACACTAATTATAGAAAGGTGAAATAAATGTCTTGCAATAGAACAGTGCCGTTCAATATTCCTCCTTGCGTAGGGGATGAAATCCAGTTTGTCCAACAGGCAGTTGAGGTCAACCACAAGATTGCTGGTGATGGCCTGTTTACAAAAAAGTGCAACGAATGGCTTGAGAGTCGCTTCAACTCCAATAAGATTCTGCTGACCACGAGCGGTACTAGTGCTCTCGAGATGGCTGCAATTCTTTGCGATCTAAAGCCTGGCGATGAGGTCATTCTCCCTTCGTTTACATTTACTTCAACGGCAACAGCGTTTGTTCTTGCTGGTGCGAAACTTGTTTTCGTTGATATCCGTCCTGACACCATGAATATCGACGAGACGAAAATCGAGTCCGCCATCACTGAACGTACTCGTGTTATCGTGCCCGTACACTATGCTGGCGTCGCATGCGAGATGGATACTATCATGGATATCGCCCGGCGCCACAACCTTCTAGTTGTCGAGGATGCGGCGCAGGCTGTCATTGCTACCTATAAGGGACGTGCTCTCGGCACTATCGGTGACTTTGGTTGCTATAGCTTCCATGAGACGAAGAACTATTCGATGGGCGAAGGCGGCGCCATCTCTATCAACAATTCCGCTTACTGCGATCGCGCGGAGATCATCCGTGAGAAGGGTACCAACCGCGCACAGTTCTTCCGCGGCCAAGTCGCAAAGTATAACTGGGTCGACTTCGGTTCGAGCTATCTTCCCTCCGAGCTCAACGCAGCCTATCTGTGGGCCCAGCTCCAGCACGCCGACGAAATCAACGAGAATCGTCTGGCAACATGGCGAGCCTATTACGCCGCCTTTGAACCCCTTGCGGAAAAAGGCCTTTTGGAGCTTCCGCGCATTCCCAAGGGCTGTGAGCATAATGCGCACATGTTTTATATCAAGTTGCGCGATCTGGAGGCCCGAACTTCTTTCATTACATTCATGAAAGAACATGGCGTGGGGTGCGTGTTCCATTATGTTCCCTTGCATTCCGCTCCAGCAGGCGAGAGGTTCGGCCGCTTCAGCGGAGAGGATGAACACACTACTCCCGATTCTGATCGTTTGGTTCGTCTGCCTATGTACTACGGTATGTCGCTTGAGGATTTTGAGTATGTCGTTTCCTGCGCCACAGAGTACTTTCTCAAGAAGGCGAGGGCGTAGGAATGGGTGAAATACGTCCCATTAAAGTGGCCTTCATTGAAGGCAAGATGAATTCTGGCGGCAAGAAGACGCTTTCCATGCAGTATTTTCTCAACTTCGACCCGGAGAAGGTCGAGGTCCACTTCATCTGCGACTCCGACTCCAACGCCGTGCCGACCGAGGAAATTGAGGCTCGCGGCGGGCGCGTCCATATCATCGCCCCTTACCAGAATATAGCGAAGAACATGTCCGATATGGCCGACGTGTTCAAGCGGGAGCACTTCGATGTGCTGCACGCCTATAACAGCACGATGAATCTGTTTCCATTGCGCGTGGCCAAGAAGTGCGGGATCCCGGTGCGCATCTCCGAGAGTCTGTCCATGGCAAACGAGCGCGAGCCCAAGACCGTACTCAAGCTTATTTTGCGCAGATTCTCAAAGCTCTTTGCAACACATTATATGTCCTGCGGCGAGGACTGCGGCCGCTGGCAGTTCGGCGACGCTCTTTTCGACGCGGGGAAGGTTAGCGTTTTCAAAACTGCCATCGACTCGCGCAAGAACTCCTTCGACCCCGTCCTTCGAGCAAGGACACGCACAGAGCTGGGGGTTGCGGACGATGAGTTGCTCGCAGGGTTCATTGGCAGGTTCGCTGCGCAGAAGAACCCCATGTTCCTGATGGAGGTCGTGGGGGAGCTGTGCAAACTCAATCCTAAGGCAAAGTTCCTGCTCATCGGCGACGGCGAGTACAAGGAGCAGATGCTCACCTACATGGACGCTAACAGCTTTACCGACCGCGTGATGTACTTGGGTCGCAGGGAGGACATCGTCGGGTTTTACCAGGCGATGGATTGTTTCCTGCTGCCGAGTCTATATGAGGGACTTCCTGTTGTTGGTCTTGAGGCCCAGTGTGCGGGTGCTGAAGTGTTTTTCTCGAGTGAGATCACGACCGAGGCATCGTTCTGCGGCCAAGGGCACTTTATATCCCTGACTGACGGCGCCAAGAAGTGGGCCGAAGAGATAAACGTCGTCTGCAGCCGTGGAAAGGAACGCACGTCTCGCACCGATGAGTGCATCGCCTCCGGCTTTGACTCTCGGGCCGAGGCGTTTAGGCTGCAGGATTACTACGCCAACGCATTAGCGGAGATGGGACGATAATTGAAAACTAATATGGCTGCCTCCACCAAGCCGCCCTTAATCTCGGTCGTGGTGCCCATCTATAACGTCGAGAGATACCTCGAGGAGTGCGTCGAAAGCATCTTAGCGCAGACTTACCCTAACATCGAGTTAGTTCTGGTCGACGACGGTTCGACGGACAACTGTCCGGCGATATGTGATCGATATGCAGCCGCGTGCGACCGTGTGAAGTGCGTTCATCGCGAGAATGGCGGGCTCAGCGCTGCTCGCAACACGGGTGTCAAGGCTTGCGAGGGGGACTACGTCGGGTTCATCGACAGCGATGACTATATCTCACCCGTTTTCTTCGAGGCGTTGTATCGAGCCATTAAACAGACCGGTACAGAGATGGCGGCCATGAGACACGGTGTCGACTTCTTTGACGGGGAGGAACCTGAGCTGGGGCGGGACGTTGAGGCCGCGAGCGAGTACGAGCTACTGAGCGAAGAACAGTACCAGGAAGAGGTTCTGTACCAGAAGAGTTGGGCCGGCGCTGTTTGGCGACTCTATACGCGAAATCTTGTCGAGAAGGTTTACTTCCCCGAGGGGCTTTACTACGAGGATGATGAGACTGCCTATCGGTTCACTCACGAGTGCGGAAAGGTCGCCGTACTGAAGGCGACCGATCTATATGCTTATCGGCAGCGCCCTACCAGCATCATGCGAGGTACTTTTAATCCAAAGAAAATGGCGAGCTGTCTGGAGATTACCCGACGCATGCGCATCAAAATGACCGAATGGTACCCACAGCTCTCTGATGCGACATGCTCGCGCTGTTTTGCAATCTGTCGCGTAGTTTTCTCCCAGATTCCCAAGGAGGACAAGGCGGCTCAGGCAACGATGTGGAAGGAATTGCAGAAATATTCTGCGACAGTGATTCGCGACCCGAAGGCGCGCAAGAAGGAAAAACTGGCGGCTTCAATATCGAGGATGGGACGCGTTCCTTTTTGCGTCTTCTGCGATGCTTATCGACGACTGCTTCACGCCCAGTAGATTGCGACGTTAAAGGCTTTTTATGTTTCCATATATTGCAATAGTTGTCACAATTATTTTTTTCCTGCTCCTCTCCTCGGCGCATGTTGTTGATAGCGGGAAAGTTGGGCTTGTGGTCGTTGCCGCGGTTCTCAGCACTGTTGCTGGTTTTCGAGCGATGAGTGTTGGCACCGATACGAGAACCTACAGTACCATGTTCTACTGGATTGCAGGTTGCTCTGATTTAAGCAGCGCTTTCACCGTGTCCACTATCAATGCTCCTGTATATGTCTTTTACGCATGGGTTCTAGGTCGACTTGGGCTTTCTCATCAAGCTTTGCTTTTATTTAACGCGATTGTCACAAATGTCGGTATCGCTATTTTTGCTAAGAGAACTTCGAACAATCCCCTTATTCCAATTCTCATATACTTCTGCTTGGGTATGTATTTCCAAAGTCTCAACGGGATGAGACAATACGTTGCGATAGCTCTAGCAATCAACGCGTACCTCGATTTTTATTATTATGGACTTCGAAAGCCAAGAGCATGGGTTTTATTCCTCCTGGCGTCTGGAATCCACAACACAGTTTTTATTTTGCTCCCTGGAATCGGAGCAGCTCTTTACCTTCGGAGTCAAGGTCATAAACGAAAAGGCCTTTGCTTTGTTGGTGCGATTGCCGCTCTATTCAGCCTGTCACTCGTTGCCCTTTCGAACGTATTCATGGACTTGTTCCCGATATATTCTATGTATGACGGTGTACAGAACATCGCATTATTCTCTGGGGCATACCAAGGACGAATTCGATATCTATACGCAGTCCTTCTTGTTATCTGTGTCTTCGGATTTCTCTCTCTTGATAAGAACGACGGACGCAAGACTGATACAAAGGAAATAAATCTGTTATTCGCACTCTTCCCCCTTTGCATCATTGCCGGAATTGTCGGACTCGTATATGGAACTAGCTCTTTGATTAACAGGCTTCTTTGGTTTTATATGCCTGGCTATATTGCTTTCATACCCGCCGTTGTAAATAACACTGAGAAGGGGTGGGCCATTCTATTGAGATTCGGAATTGCGTCCGTTCTTCTAATTTGGCTCATAGCACAGTTCGTTGAGAACCAGGATGACATGCTGCCATATATGCTTGGCATGGGACTCTTCTAGCGACTATTGACTTCAAAGAAAGGGCACAACTTGATTCCGAAAATAATTCATTATGTTTGGTTCGGCGGTAAGCAGCTTGGCGAGAAGGAGCTTGCGTGCATCGACTCCTGGAAGAAGTATTGCCCCGATTACGAGATTAGGCGTTGGGATGAGCATAACTTCGATCTGGACGTCAACTCTTATTGCAAGGAAGCCTATGCGGCGAAGAAATGGGCGTTCGTTAGCGATTATGTAAGATTATGGGCACTTGTAAATAACGGCGGCGTCTATATGGATACCGATGTCGAGGTTACCAGGCCTCTCGACTCTTTTCTTGAGCTTGAGGCGTTTTCTGGATTTGAGTCCGATGGGGATATTCCAACGGGGATAATGGGATGCCGCAAGGGTTTCCCACTATTCCAGGCTTTGTTGGATGATTATGAAACTCGGCGCTTTCTCAAACAAGATGGGTCTTTCAATATGACAACGAACGTTGTGTACATTACTGAAGCCTGTCTCGATAAGGGCCTTATCCGCAACGGACAACTTCAAACTGTCGATGGCTTTACGCTGTATCCCAAAGATTGGTTTTGTCCAAAAAGTCACGAGACCGGACGCATCTTTATTACCGAAAATACCCACGCGATACACCATTTCGCCGGATCGTGGGAGAACGAGAGTACAAAAGAGATCGTTTCTCTGAAAAAAGAACTTTTAGACCAGCATCCCTGGATAAATATCAAGGTTGCCGCCGTGATCGCGAAATTGAAATACGCATTTTGCCACGGCGATTACAAGCGGTGACGCATAATTTCTTTCGCAAATTGACAACCGCATAGCGGAACACGGCCCG
>OHAS01003457.1_pt1 | contig 10501 bp, 6 predicted proteins | sample 1577131 | NCBI WGS metagenome assembly OHAS01 (sample SAMEA3541566, study PRJEB24748) | human gut metagenome | biome: human gut; feature: human-associated habitat; material: faeces | place: China | collected 2012
CCCCATCAAACATGAGTACCTTGTTCTTATCGGTAGTCCCGTTGACATACGTGGCGATGGAGTTTATCTTATTGCCTTCAGCGTCTTTCAGCCCTTTCATTTTGAATCGGATATTCCACTCCAGATATTTCTTTGATGAAGTTCCCTGACCTTCCACCAACAGATTGGTGAGCGTGAAATTCCTTTCCGGTTTATCCTTGAAGAAGACTTCCAGATTACCCGCCACTCCTGAAGGGTTATTCAAGTTTGGGAAAGGTTTGTCAACAACAAACACGTTGTACAGCATTCTCGTGGCATTGAAGTCAATATTCACTCCTTCACCATCCAACACCTGATTGACATTCTTTTCTGTTCGCTTTTCATCAATTGTCACGAGTTGGTTGATATAATTCTTCTGTACAGCTTCCGAAGTCAGAGCCGAATCGTACACACGTAACCCATAAAGATAGAGGTTTGCATAATCATTGCCCAACGTTATCTTTCCGGTGTTTTTGAAGTAGTCATTACTTTCGTAGGCATACTGGCGGTTCTTCTTTCCGTTGATATAGATGGCGACAATGTTAAACCCAGCATTGCCATAAGCATCCGGCATGACAACCACTGTTAGTCGGATACGCACACCGTTATCTATAGGAACATCCTGTGTGGTACTTTCATGTTCAGACTGGGAGAAGAAGGAAATATTCTCGCCGGACACCTTTAGGCCGACATTCCCTTCGGCAATAGTAATAATGTTCTTCGAAGCATCCGAAGCGTTCTCCACTTTAAAATCAATCTCAATACTCTTACCCCTGCGGGCAGCTTCAATAGTGAAAGGCTGATAATCTATCACCGCAGAACTGCGGGCAAATATTTTCAATGCCTTCACACCTTCATCATCCGTCACCCATCCGTCATTGCCCCAGTTCAAGTTATTCCAGATCACAGGGATAACAGACTTATCCGCCTCATTCACAATGCTGCGGCTGTTGGATTGTGAGTTACTCCGTGTCTTGGGATTGATGTAAAGTACTGCACCTGCCGTGGCGGAATATCCAAACGAATTGTTCACACCAAATGTAATCGGTTCAATCAGATTGTTATTGCCACTGGTGACAGACACAACAACATCAAAATTCGCATCGTCATCCGTATCCACTTCCATCGGATAAGTGAAAGTGTTCTTTGTATTCGTCGCAATAGTGGTATTCTCAGAACTATATATTTCCGTTCCGTTTTTAGTTATAGCAAACAATGCGTCAGTCTGTGCGGACGAACCGTCATAAATGGCATAATCGAAGACTTTATTATCCTGCCAGTTGGTAAGCAGACCAGCCAAATTGTTCACACACATCAGCTTCACGGATTCACCCGAAGAAAAACACATGATGTTCACAGATACCAGTTTTGTCTGGATCGTATTGTCGGAATTCGAAAGGTAGAAGCTGACATTATACACACCGGTGGCTCCAGGATGCAGAAGCGTATAGATATAAGGAGTATCCAGATATACGGCTGTACCAAGATTCTGGTTATAACCCTGATTGTAATTATCTCCAGTAACTGTCACATGCAACGTTTTGCTGATGTTGCCATTAATAATCATTGGAATGGATATGTCTCCCGCAAATGCCATCCACCAGGCGAAGTTCGGCGCACTGATGCCAAGCGAAGTCAATTGCACGATATAAGTAACAGGAGCGGTAGTCTTGTCGGTATTCTCACCCTCAACACTTACTTTGATATTATTGCTACCGCTGGTCAGCCATTCGGACACGTCCTGCTTGACTGAAACGTTAGACGATATCTCCATCCGTTTTACAACCGTGAAGTCGGTGAACTTAGAGTTCTTTATCATAACCGTACAGAGTCCCAGCTCTCCGGTCGGTTTATATGGTTCACTGATGTCATCCCGATACTGTGAAACAAAGGTAAAGTCGAGCACACACTTCTCACCGTGTTGTGCAGTAAAGCCCAAAGAAGGCATATTATTCCGCACATACACGCTATACATGGTTCCGGCACCACCTGTCAGTTCCCGTACCATCTGCTCCAATGCCGCACCCATGGCACCATCATAAGCCGTGCCCGTAGTGTCACCGATAATTAACGATGCATCCGCAAGCTCATTAATCTTCCCTACTATTTCGTTCAGTTCTTCCGCTTTCAGAACATTACCCTTGATGAATATCTTATCTAATCTGTCCATAATACTATCCTAATATATCATTATCCAATATTCCCGAATCCAGTGTAAAATCAAGGTTCTCTACAATCTTCCCGCCCGGAGCGGACAAAGCATGCATAATCAGGTTTGTCTCAAGCATGGCGTTATCTGCCATATCCGATTCAATACGGCTAATAACAGCACGAGTGGCATGCCCCTGTTCATCCACCTTTCGCAAACTCATCACAAACCTTATGTATCCCATGTCAACAGCCTCCCAACAGATTTATTACCTCACGTTTGATAGCTGCTATAAACGAAGATTGTTTCACCACTTCAATAATAGCCTTACAATAACGTTCCGGTACTTCCACTTCCCCATCAGAGTAGTAGATTGTACGAGCCAGATCCTCGAAGCCGATATCAAGTAAAATACTTCCGTTGTACATCATCATATTGCCTATTTCACGGGCAATATCAAATACTCTCTTCTCACCTTCAAAAGAGACTTGTACCTCAATTATTCTAAAATTCACTTTCATTATTTCCTTTATTTTCAATTAAACAGTTCCATTAAACCATCCATTCATCCAATATGTACCATCATATAAGAAAAAATTAATTTCCGCCCTATTGGTTATTCCAAGAACTGAAATAATACTACCCTTAAAACTTATAGCTATTCCATTTCCATCAACATCTACCTGCTTAGCAGTTCTCATCAAATATACGATCTTTCCAATTGGAGGATTTAGCGGAAGATATACTCTTATTTTATTTTGATTAGAGCAAGTGACCCAGCCTACTGATAGGTCAAGCGTAGTATCGGCAGATACGTTCGTTACCTTTATTGCCATTCCCTCAATATAAGTATGAGATCCTTTAAACTGTAGCGATTCAGTAGGGCGAGCTGTCATCTCAACATCTCCATAGCTTCGTATCGCTATCGATTCATCTCCGGCCTGGGCTGTAACATCTATTCCAATCGAATTATCACCAAAAGCGCTTATACCAAGCGCCGTAATACCATCTCCCCGGATAGCGCACATTGTTCTGGAAGATGTATTGATCCTGAAGAATTTCCCTCCGTCCTTCTCTATTTCTATTCTTGCCAAAGGGTTATCACCGATATTAGAAAGTCCATATTCATTTATTTTAAATGCCCCGATATATCCGTTTTTCGAATTAACAGTTCCTGCAATCGTAGCGTTTGCCATTGACACATTCCCCTCTTCGTCAACGGTAAACTTACCTCCTGAAATAACTGTCTTCCCAATAAAGTTGATCTTATCCGCCTGTATCACCGCATTCGAAATCAAATTTCCCGCCTCGTCCTCCGTTATAAACGCACTGATATCCGTCTGTTTTACCAACCCTTCGGCGGTAACCCGAGTGGCGAACAGCCCCACGAAGTCGTCTTCCGTCACCAATCCGGCCGTGCTGATATTAGTCACTTTCCCGTCAGCGTCGAACGTGAATTTCTCTGTTATCAGCGAGTTCATCTCGGCGGTAGTTACCAGTCCGGACTTATTGACATTCGTAATCAGCCCGTCATCGTCGAACGTCACTTTCGCCGCCAAAGCAGTAATCTTCTTGTCGGTCACCTGTATGGCGGCTGCATTAGCCGTGATGCCCTCGTTGGCTTCATCAGCAGTATCTTGTGCCGTGCCCGCATTATTGAACGCTTCCAGTGCCTTCGCCATGGCATCCGCCGCCGCGGACACCGCGGACGCTATTTTCGTTTCCGCTTCCCGGATGGCGGCATCGGTGGATGTCTGATTCTGGGTAATAAGCCCGTTCAACTCATCGTAGTTGCCGCTTACCTGCAACAGGATACTATCTCCCAGATTCTTCATATACGCCGTTGTACCGTTGCTTGCCGGCTTCCAATGGTCGATGCTGAAAGCCGCTCCCACCGTCTTGGCCGTCTTGCAGACAAGCGTGTCATTCTCGTATGTATAAGGAGCGACCGCCGGGTAAGTCGCATTCGTCCACAAGTCCCCCACGTCATACGCCTGCGCCTCCGTCGGTTGGGAGACGAAAACCCGCCGCTTGCCGTCCGCCGTGTCCTGGGCCTTGGCGGCATTTTCTAGAGCTTTAATCGTTTGTTGGTCAGTAATATCTATCCATTCCCAAGTGTCAGCAGACTTTACGAATCTATATGCCAGTCCGGAAGCTGTGTTATAAAACATATCCTGCTCATGCATCATCTTCAATTCGCTGGTATTCCAATCTATGGCTGGTATATTGGCTAATGTCGGAACGTATTCAAAGAACCATATCGTATATTCCTTATCTGTCTGCTCCTTTATCAGACCAAGGTCCGCCTGAAGTTCATTGAACATACTATCATAACTCTTCCCGGTCGCTTCGGAGATAAACTGCCCGATAAATTTGTTCAGGAACGGAGAAATGATGGTAACTTCTTTGCCTTCCAAAGAATATGAATCAATGTCTTTATATTGTTTGATAGAAGGGGCATCGTCGCCCACCGTCGAAAGGATTATCGCATTCTGTCGTGTCGTATCCGTCCGGTTGCCAAGCTGCACGATGGAATCGCCGGCTTCAGGAACACCGCTGCCCGTATCACAATCTGATTTTGAAAGATCGATATAATTATCACCTATGGCAACCACCAAACGCCAATAATAGCTATTAGTAACATTATGAGATGTTCCTTCCTTGATATTAAAGGTCTGTGCACGCACTTGGTCATCGATTCTAAATTCCTGTATGATGGATTTATCCCCACTATCCTGCTCAAAGTAACAGCGGTAACAGGCATCGTACTCCTCCACCTTTACGCACTTCATTGATGCCGGAGTCAGAATGATTTCCCCACCGACGTATGATAAGCGTTTGATGATTAGTTCAACGAAATATGCCAATTTCCGTACGAGGATTTCGTCCACCTCAAGATAAGACCTTCCCGTCTCCTGATTATATTTAAGGCTGAATCCGGTTCCCAAATCTCCGGAAACAAAATCGGAAGACACGATGCCAAAGATATTCTTAAGTTCGTCAAAGATAGCCGTAACCACATTGGAATCACTGACAGATATGCTATGCCCGCTATTGCCTATATATAAACCTTCAAGAAAAGTAGTGATTTTTGCGGCAATATCCGCCACATCCTTCCGTAAAAACTTATCATATACCGGGCTGTCAGCATCTACATCATACGCCTTGTCGGCATGGATAGCGTCATCAGCCTTTGCGGAATGCTCCGCTTCATCAGCATACCCCACCTTAGCTTTCTTTTCTATATATTCATATCCGTCTTCTGTTTCTTCAAGTTGTTTCAGATAGATATAACGGTCGTTATCAGTGATAACCTTGTCTATGTCGGCCTTGTTGGCATGCGTATGCCCGTCACTTGTAGAACCAGATGAAGACGAACCACCCGTCACACTAACCACAGTCGATGAATTAGATAAAGTTCCTCCCATTCCGAGTTCTCTAAGCCGCTTACTCCGTGGCAATGGAGTACGCAGGACAGTACCGGCTGTATAAGTTTTTTTGCTCATATAATAATTCCTTTTTTTTAAAATACCACTCCAACGTCTTTCAATACACGATTTTATTTCTCTTCATATTCATCCGGTCGTAATTCCACCATTTTCAACTCCCGTTCATCAGCTATCAAATCCTGTACGTCTTGCAATACAATAAAGCGCTTATCTTCTTGATTTGCATCAGTACACGACTTCAGTCCTCCCCCCGTCAGCCGGGTTGTGCCCGACAGTACGGTTTTTCGTTCTGCGTATTGACTGTAAAGTGTACCTATCAATAGGTGTTCCACCTGCGTAGTGCGCCCAGCTCTGGTCATTTCTGTTATCTGCAGCCCGGTGGAAGTTTGGTGATAAGCTCCCCGCGCTACAGGATTTACTTCCTCCATGGTACCGCAGATTGTATCTATTTTTATGTTGTCTTTGGCATTCTCATTCAGTACTCCGGTATACTCCACATCATCACTACTATACTCTTCAAATACAGAATTCGTCCTTACCACGGACAGTGCCGGAAGCTTATAGAGCATCCAACGCACGCGGGAGGTTATATCCGTCTCTAACACTATATCGTTGCTATCCTCCCGAGAACTCCACAAAAACGTTTTACATGTTCTCATACCTGTCAGTATACTGATCTCTAAATATCCGGATACAGGAGGATATGCCATATATTGTCCGTCGTTAACCTTCAGCCATGACGGCCTCCGCATAATAAATTTTTTGTTCCGCATCAGTGTCTGCCGATTGGTTCTCCAGCCCAACGATTGTAGTGTCCCTCCGGGGTCGTCAGTATTATAGTAGGCCAGCACCGCTTCGTCCCATTCGGCCGGTGCCCCATCCACCCATTTTCCAGTGGTATATTTCATGTGCGGCTCCAAATAAGTCTTAGTAGTTTCGTACTTATTGGCATAATGACACAGCACGTTGCCGACATTATCATATATTACGGCACGGAATGGAAGATACAGATAACCGGCATCGTTCAATATAGCATTATAGTTCCCTTTCTCGTTATCACCATCAGCGTCACTGAAAGGATTATAGCGTGCATCTATCAGTATGCCAAGTTGCAGGCGCAGCAAACTATGCGCCGTTTCGTCCGCACCTATTGCAGGCAGATATATCTTCTCTGTCTTTATCACAGGAGTATCGTTACGAGTCGATGGAGGTGTTCCTATCGGTTTAGGAACTCCTGAAGACAGAGATCCGTAGCCGGTGTAAAAGAAGTAAGCCACTCCTGTGCTTTTGGAACCTCCCAATATAGGTGCTATCTCAAAATAACGCTTATAAGAAGAACTACTTGTTCCTGTACCCTTGCTGCCCACATACATCAAGAAAGAAATATCACTGTAATCCCAGTCGTAATCCTCCGGTTTCTTATAGTTTGGAAGATATTTATAGCAGTTGGAACCATCGGGCTGAATACCCGTATTTTCGGTTTTATCACCTCCATACTTCAAATCTCCGGCCAACAGCCTTGCATCGCTATAGGGTGAAAAGGTGATTTTCACATTGTTTGCCACCTTGTCCGTACCCATGTGTTGATCGGTCGATTCCCAACGTACTTGTTCCGTACCGACCTTTTGGTACAGAGCGTTCAAATCGTACACGTACACTTCTCCCGCCTGTTGCACCATCCGTAGCCCCAGTGGCTGCAACATGCCTTCCAAAACTTCGTACATGGAAAGAGCCTCCCCATCCTCATCATAGAAGTTGTCCGCCCGCAAACTTAGGTCAGACAATGTGACGGGTATCGCGTTCCCTTTCATACAAGTAGATATGTATTGTCGGACTGGGGAGCAATGTCCCAGTTTCGCTCGTTGCAATGCGTCATTCAAAATGTCCTGCATAGACTGCATGCCTTCCATATTGAATTTCATGCGATTCAATATTCCGAAGTCACTGAAGGTGAGTGTCACTTCATATTCAGATCCCGAAGAATAAGGTTCTTCATAAAATTCAGGGTCAAGAGTCCCGCTCCAATAAAGAGAGCCGTTACGGTATATTTTCAAAGTGATATCTCCGGGAGTAATGGTATATAAGTCTTCGTAAGTACGGTCTCCCGGACTTATAATAGTAACATCGGCTACGCTTCCACACAAGCTTTCCTCCTTGTCAGAATGTGCCCATTCTATGACGACAGGTTCATCTGAAGGGAACTGTAATTTCCCAATAAGATCATAGGCAGCAGCAGCCTCCCGGTATATCTCTACAGAGCATACTGTGTTATTCCGGCTTAAAAACTCTCCTTTATACTTCAAATATTGCATAACTTCTGTTTTTAGCTTCTGTTATTCAGGTTTCCTTCGCGATTCAGTATTCCTTTCAGATAACGTCCGGCAATCTTAAATTCCACAGTACCGCCAACATTCGCATTTCCAACAGGCTGTATCAACTGCCTCAATCTATTAAGCGGAGCTACTACTTCCGGATTATTAATCGCCCCGGAATATTCTCCGAAAAGGCCTAAAGTGGGGCCATAGGCTATACCGCCATAAGCAAACTTAGGCAGATTGGCCAAAGCAGCCAATACACTCGCTACAGCCGCAATAGCCAATATAGGCCCCACAATAGGAATACTCGACACACTGGCAGCCGCCCCTGTTCCAGCAACAACAGTGTTAGCTGTAGCTTGCGTAGATTGAACACCTAATAATGCCATAATTTGTGGGATAGCTTGTCCTATTGCCTGTACTGCATTGGCTCCCCATTGCAACCATTCACCCGCTGCTCCGCCTATCAGGTTACCAACATTTCCCATAGTATTCCCCATTGCTCCCATATTATCCGTCAGTTCCTGATTCTTTTCTCTTGCCAATCCCACAGCCTCATTCCATCTCTCCATACCGGTTAAGGGATCTTGAATATCAAAATTCATCGGCTCGAGCTTCATATCTTTCAAACCTCCATCTTTGATGCCAAGTTCTAAAGAACTGGCGGTAGCTATTCCTCCAACAGGAGTTGCATCTAAATTCGCTGGCCTCACCGGATATGCTGCCTGAAAATTAGTCTTATCTATGATAGATTTAGCATTGGCTATATCTGATTCTAACTTAGCAATATCTACTGAAAAAGTAATGATTTCTTCAAGAGGTGCTTTCTGTTGTTTCTCTTTAAGTTCTGAAAGTTTTGCTTCCAAAGCGGATAAACTTCCTTCGGCAGATTCTAATTCTACACGAGGTTCAATCGTTACAGTCCCATTCGTTGTATCATTTGTATTTGTTTCTGCGTTCGATGTAGACAATAGATCTTGCCCTCCACCAAACATAACTTTTGCAGTGGCTAGTTCTTTTTCATAATTTTCTTTAGCTTTACGAATATCAGAAATACTCTGATAAATATAGTTCGCGACAAAATTATCCCGATGCGCAAAACCTTCAGGATCTGTCCAAACAGTTTCCAACTTAGATAAGATATCTCTCGCTTCTTTAGGAATATTCTTCCCACTACGTACTGCAAGCATTATTTGCCCCATAGCCTTTCCAGCCTCCTGCGATGATATTTTTCCATCTCCGAAACCTATATTTCCATAAAGCCTTTCTCTTATATTCTTTATAGCATCAGCTTCTTTCCCGGTATAAACATCTGCTGCTCCGGCAGTTGCAGACTCCATTGCACGGGCACGAGCGGAATTAGCTATCGCTTCGCTCAGTTTGTCATATGCCTTTCTCGCTGTATCCGCATTGGTTATTTCAATGCCCATCTTATCAAGATAACCACCATATTTGGCTACAATGTTATCTTTTGCCTTCTGCCATTCTTCAGTGCCTTCGCGAGCTTTATTCAAAGGAGTAAAGAGATTATCCAAGGTGAGGCGCTCTGTAGCAACTTCTTTATTCAAAGTAGTCATTATACCATTTAAACGCCCTTGGGCTTTAGTAGCCTCATCACTTCCTGAGCAGAATTTATATATAGCAACGGCAGCACCGGCTATTAAAGTAGCGCCTAATATCCAAGGACTTGCTGCTAAGGCTATATTTAGAGCTTTGGTTACGCCAGTGGTACTAGAAATGGCAGTACGAGCTGTCAAAACTTGCATCATATATGCATTGATAGCTTTTTGTCCTAAAAGTACAGTTTTATTATATATATTTTGAGCTACAGACGTGACTTTAGTTGTAACTCCAATATCGCCCAAATAACGTCTTATTTCGATAAGACTAGCAACCCCAGCCGTATTCTCAGATATAACAGCAAAATAAGCACCAGCCATTCCTGTTAAATTCAACCAATTATTTCTAGCTTCATCAATTGGATTCTGCATCATACTCAATTGCTGTGACATTAATGTTGTCATTTTCTGTGTACTACCTTGTATATCAACCATGAGCTTATTTATTTCTCGAAGAGCTCCAGAAGGATTATTTTTCAAATTAAAAACGATGTCATATGTATTTTTTTCCATATCTTTGCAATTTAAAATAACCAATAACAGATTTATGGGACCTTATATTGTACTATTATTTTTAATCCTTGCTGGATTAGGGGCTTGGAATATAGGCGGCATGCTATCTAAAAATAACATTTCTAAAAAAGAACCTCCTAAACCAAGTAATTTGGAACAAAAATTAAAAAACTCTGTACAGAAAACCCAAGAAGAAGTTCTTATACAACGTGAAGAACTACAACGGCTTCGTAAAAAACTTGCAGACCAAAAAGTTGAAAAAGAACGACAAAAGGAAGAGGAAAAGCGTCGCAAGAAAGAAGAAAAACAAGCTAAAAATAAATAAATATTTCTTGCTGTGCTTTCCATTGCTCCCATATTATCCGTCAGTTCCCGATTCTTTCCTCTTGCCAATCCCACAGCCTCATTCCATCTCTCCATACCGGTTAAGGGATCTTG
>OHAS01003463.1_pt1 | contig 10491 bp, 7 predicted proteins | sample 1577131 | NCBI WGS metagenome assembly OHAS01 (sample SAMEA3541566, study PRJEB24748) | human gut metagenome | biome: human gut; feature: human-associated habitat; material: faeces | place: China | collected 2012
CAAGTCTTTCTCATGGACCGGGGTAAGCCACGATGATGAACTAAATAGAAAATTATTTTAAAAACATCCGCAGCATCTTCCTCTTAAACTTATTATACCTCTGATACCGCACCGGCAGATCCATCCACGTCTTCTTATCCACAATACTTCTGTAATGTGTAAACTCATCAAATCCGGCCTGTCCGTGATATCCGCCCATGCCGCTTTCGCCGACACCACCGAACGGCATGGCGCTGGTGGCAAGATGGATGATGGTATCGTTGATACAGCCACCGCCGAAGTGACAGCGGTCAAGGACTTTCTTCTGAGCAGCTTTGTCTTCACTGAAGAAATACAGTGCCAGCGGATGTGGATGGGATTCCACGGTCTGGATGGCTTCATCCAGTGATTCGTAAGTCAGAATTGGAAGAATCGGTCCGAAGATTTCTTCGCCCATAATGGCATCATCCCAGGTGACATTTTTCATAACGGTAGGTGCGATGCGTAAAATCTTGGCATCGGACTGCCGGCCGATTATTACTTTCGATGAATCGATCAGTCCCTGCAGACGCTGGAAATGCTTCCGGTTGATAATTTTACCGTAACTTGGATTTTCCAACGGGTGTTTGCCGAACTGACGGCGGATCTCGGATTTGATTGCATCGATCAACTGGTCACGAATGGCTTTGTCGCAGAGGATATAATCCGGAGCAACACAAGTCTGTCCGCAGTTCAGATATTTACCAAAAACAATCCGCCGTGCAGCCAGTTTCAAATCAGCAGATTCGTCAACAATACAGGGACTTTTTCCGCCAAGTTCAAGCGTTACAGGAGTAAGATGTGCGGAGGATTTTTTCATCACTTCTCTGCCGACATTCTGACTACCGGTGAAAAAGATGTAATCAAAATGTTCTTCCAGCAGGCTGGTGTTTTCCGCACGTCCACCGGTGACAACTGCAACCATCTCCGGAGAAAAACATTCCCGGATCATTTTTTCAATCAACTTACTGGTATTCGGTGAATAAGCACTTGGTTTCAGAATCACGGTGTTTCCGGCAGCAATTGCGTCAATCAGTGGATCAAGAGAGAGCAGGAACGGATAATTCCATGGACTCATGATCAGAACGACACCATATGGACCTGGTTTGGTAAAACTCCGGGAATGAAACTGCGAGAGTGGTGTGTGCACCCGTTTTTCACGTGTGAATCTGCGTATATGTTTCAGCATATAAGAAATTTCACTTAAGACCAGACCTGTTTCACACATGTAGCTTTCGAAGTTACTTTTGCCAAGATCTGCTTCCAGGGCCGTTGCGATTTCTGCTTCATTTTTCTGGATACATGTCTTTAGTTTTTTCAACGCATGAATGCGTTTTTCTATATTTAAAGTTTCATTACTGTAAAAATATGCTCGCTGTTTTTCTATAAGTTTATGAATGTCATTCTGATTCATTCGAAGTGTCCTCCTGTTTTTTGTCCATGAGAATATAATAAAATTTTTCCAGTTCGTGTGCATCCATCAGTACCGGCACCGGATAGAGAGGATTTCCTTCTTTGTCTGCATAATGAGCCAGTTTTGGAATGTCTTCTTCTTTGATTTCTGGTATAGTATCCCCGATATTGAAACGTTTTTTCATATCTTTGACTGCCTGGATAAAAGCATGCGCGGCTTCTTTTTCAGGTGTACTGCTGTCAGCAACACCGGCTGCCAGGGCAAGTCGGGCGAGTTTGGAATGAATCGTATCTCCATATGATTCCAGTACAAATGGAAGAAGTACTGCATTTGCAAGTCCATGAGGAACATTATACTGGCCACCAAGGGTATGTGCAACTGCATGAACATATCCAACATAAGATTTGGTAAAAGCACAGCCTGCAAAATAAGAAGCTCGGAGCATATTTTTGCGAGCTTCCTTATCCGAACCGTTTGTATAGGCACGGTCCAGATTTTCGAAGATCAGCTGTACGGCATCCAGTGCATTCTTTCGGGTACCAGGTGTTGTAGAGTTCCCGATATAAGCTTCGACAGCATGAGTTAAGGCATCCATGCCTGTGGTAGCAGTGATAAATGGCGGAAGGCTTAAAGTGACTTTCGGATCCAGAACAGCGTATCTTGGAATCAGAGGAAAGTCATTGATCGCATATTTGTATCTTGTTTCTGCATCAGTAATAACGGCTGCAAGAGTTGTTTCACTTCCGGTTCCGGCAGTGGTAGGAATGGCGATCAGAAGTGGAAGTTTTTTGTGTACTTTCAGGATGCCTTTCATCTGTGCAAGAGACTGATTCGGTTTTGCAATGCGCGCAGCAACTGCTTTGGCGCAGTCCATACTGGAGCCACCACCAAAACCAATGATTGCTTTGCATTCAGACTGGTACCAGAGGTCTTCAGCTTCTTTTACATTGACAGTAGTTGGATTGGCAACGGTTTTGTCATAAATGGAATAAGAAATATTGTTTCCTTTCAGGGCTCTTTCCAGGCGGTCGGTCAGTCCCAGATTGCGGATGCCTTTATCTGTGATGATAAGAACGTTATCGCATTTCTTTTTGAGAAGAATTTCAGGCAGGGACTTCACGCTTCCGATAACTTCAGGATTGCGATATGGAAGGAATGGAAGTGCAAATTTAAAGGCTTTCTGGAAAGCACGACAGTAAATTTTTCGTAATGTATTCATAAATCTAAAATCCTTTCGATGATTTAATTATTTGAATTGCAAAATATTTGTATTCAAAACATTCCTATTATAGCATTCAAATTGTCGTTGTAAAGAAAAATAATCCCGAATATAAAAAAGATTCCCGACTGAAATTTTTCAGAACAAAAACACGTCAGAAACAGTATGGATGTCATGTCAAGATATGTGCAGACGATAAAATTTATAAAAATATTGACTTCAACCATACTTCAAGTATTATTATAGTTATTGAGTGATAATACTTGAAATATTTTTATATTAGGAGGATTCAGACATGGAAAAATCAACCGTTTATTTTACTGATTTTCGCTGTCCGGTCGGAACGAGTCAGTTGGATAAGTTAAGAAAGCTCTGTGTGGCAGCCGGTATCAAAGATATTGATATGGATGGAAAATTTGTAGCAATTAAGATGCATTTTGGTGAGCTTGGAAATATGGCATTTCTTCGCCCGAATTATGCAAAAGTTGTTGCAGACCTGTGCAAAGAGCAGGGTGGTATGCCATTTCTGACAGACTGTAATACACTTTATCCGGGAAGCAGAAAGAATGCACTGGAACATCTGGACTGTGCAAACTTAAATGGATTTAATACGATTACAACAGGATGCCAGATCATTATCGGTGATGGCGTGAGAGGTACGGATGAAGTAGAAGTACCGGTAGTGAATGGTGAGTATTGCAAGACCGCACTGATCGGACATGCAATCATGGATGCAGATGTTTTTATCAGTCTGAGTCATTTTAAGGGACATGAAGCAACAGGCTTTGGCGGTGCCCTTAAAAATATTGGTATGGGTTGTGGAAGCCGTGCAGGAAAGATGCAGCAGCATGCAAGTGGTAAGCCGGCAGTCAATGCAGAAGTCTGTCGTGGATGTCATCGCTGTGCCAAAGAATGTGGAAGTGACGCAATTACATATGTAAACAAAAAAGCTGTGATCGATTATGATAAATGTAAGGGTTGTGGAAGATGTATTGGAGCCTGCAGCTTTGATGCTGTCTATAATCCAAACAGCAGTGCAAACGAGCTGCTTGACCGTAAGATGGCAGAATATGCACAGGCAGTCTGTCATGGACGCCCGCATTTCCATATCGCACTGGTTCAGGATATCAGTCCAAACTGTGATTGTCACGGTGAGAATGATGCACCGATCCTTCCGGATATTGGAATGTTTGCAAGCTTTGACCCGGTTGCACTGGATCAGGCATGTGCAGATGCCTGTCTGAAGGCAACACCGATTGCAGACAGTCAGCTGGGTGAACATCTGGCAGAGCCGGGATGGCATTGCCACCATGATCATTTCAAGGATTCCAATCCGAATATTGAATGGAAGGCAACTCTGGATCAGGCTGAGAAGATCGGTCTTGGAACAAGAGAGTATGAGCTGAAGAGAATTAAATAAATCAGAAAGACCTGCTGTTTTGATCGAAAGTGTACAGCAGGTCTTTTTATGGATTGAATGTTTAACAGATCACAATGATCTGAATTGGAGGTTTTTACTGGATCGGCTCGAAGTCTACGGCACCGTGTTTACACAACGGGCAGATGATATCTTCCGGAAGTTCATCACCTTCGTAGATATATCCGCAGACCTTGCAGACAAAGCCTTTCTTTCCTTCTGTCTGTGGTTTTGGTTTGACATTGTTCTGGTAATAGGTGTAGGTCATGGTCTCCTGGTCACTCATGACACGAGCTTCGGTGACACTGCAAATGAACATGCCGTGGGTTCCGAGGTCAACATACTGTTCTACTTTGAGAGACATGAATGCGTTGATGTATTTGTCAAGGAATACAAGTCCGTTACCGGAACGGTTGACTTTTTGACCTTCAAATTTATCTACAGTTCTGCCGGATTGGAAACCGAACCTTTCAAAAACAGAGAACGGTGCTTCCACGGACAGACAGTTTACATTCAGGACACCTGTCTGCTGGATTACGTGGTGAGAGTAATTGGCTTTGTTGATGTTAACTGCTACACGGTACGGATTATCGGTCAGCTGAGTAACAGTATTTACGATCAGTCCGTTGTCACGTTTTCCATCGTTGGAGGTTACAACATAGAGACCGTATCCAATACGGAAAAGTGCAGACATATCATTTTTGTTTGCAAGAGTATCGCTTTTGGCAATGTATTCTTTGCAGAGTTCATCAGTCATTGCCTCAATTTCTTTTCTGTTTTCTTCTTTTACAGCAGACCAGATGTGAACGTTGTTCTTTAACCAGTTGATCTTTTTACATGGAGCCATCATTTCCTTTATTACTTTTGCAGCAAGAGGAGCCCAGGAGCCGTTTTCGATGATTCCTACCGTGCGGTTTTGGAAATTATGCTCTACCAGTCTGGTGATAAAGTCATTCATGAACGGATAGATGCTCGCATTGTAAGTGGTGGTTGCAAGGACCAGTTTGGAATAACGGAAAGCATCGCTGATGGCCAGGGACATATCATCTCTTGCGAGGTCATAGACAAGAACTCTCGGGCATCCTTTGGATCTGAGCTTTTCTGCAAGGAGATATACAGCATCTCTGGTGTGACCGTAAACAGAAGTGTAGGCGATCACGATTCCGTCTGTTTCCGGCGTGTAGGAAGACCAGGTGTCATAAAGTCCGATATAATGGCCAAGGTCTTCGGTAAGGACCGGGCCGTGAAGCGGACAGATCTTCTGGATATCAAGGGTTGCAGCAACTTTGAGAAGTGCCTGTACCTGTTTTCCGTATTTTCCTACGATACCGATGAAATAGCGTCTTGCTTCGTCATCCCACGGTTCTTCTGCATCGAGAGCACCGAATTTGCCGAAACCGTCAGCAGAAAAGAGAACTTTTTCTGTGCTGTCATAAGTTACCATAACTTCCGGCCAGTGTACCATCGGGGCAAAAACAAAAGTCAGCTGATGATATCCAAGAGAAAGTGTGCCGCCGTTTTCTACTTCGATCCTGCGATCAGTGAGATCCAGATCAAAGAAATTCTGGATCATGTTGAATGCTTTTTTGTTGGAAACAACTGTAGTGTTCGGATAAATTTTGAGGAAATTTGCAACGTTTGCTGCATGGTCCGGTTCCATATGCTGCACGATCAGGTAATCCGGAGTCCGTCCGTCCAGGATCTGCTGGATATTGTCCAGCCATTCATGAGTAAAGTTGGCATCTACGGTGTCCATAACCGCAATTTTATCATCCAGGATTACATAGGAGTTGTAGGACATGCCATTCGGAACTTTGTACTGTCCTTCAAAAAGGTCAATCTGGTGGTCATTTACACCTGCGTATCGGATTGTATCTGTAATCTTCATTTCATTCCCTCCAGTTTGTTATGAGTTTATGTAAAAAGGTTTCTTATCTGTAACTTTGTTAAAACTATAACAGAATATCAGGGAAAATTCTGTTGCAAAAGTCACAAAGATGCGATTAGTTGAGAAAAATTGTGTTATAATAATGGAAAACAATAGCGGAAAATGAGGTGAGAAACGATGGAGCATATTACACTTTTTACAGATATTCTTCCCGAAGAACAGGAAAGAATGCGAATCTGTTTCCATGCGAGAGAAATGACATTTCGAAATGGAGAGACCATCATGGAATATTCCAGTTCCATGAAAAAGATCGGGCTGATTCTTTATGGCAGGGCAATCCTTTACTGTTGTGATACGGAAGGAAACCAGTACCTGATCGACGAATTTAATAAAGATGCAGTTTTTGGGGAACCGTTTCTTCTTCCTGCTGATTCACAGCATTATTATGTCTGTGCCGCAGAGGAGACAAAAATCATGTTTATTGATTATGAACATGTGATCAAACGCTGCGACCAGGCATGCTATCACCACAGCCAGATGGTCAGTAATTTGCTGCAGCTCACCGCAATCCAGTCCCGGCAGCAGAATGAGCGGATCTACATGCTTTCCAGATCCAGTACACGTAAGAAACTGATGGCTTATCTCAATGCACTTTCCACAGAAAAACACAGCAAAGATCTCAAATTACCTATGTCTTATACCGCACTGGCACAGTATTTAAGTGTCGATCGCAGTGCGATGACAAGAGAACTGAAGAATCTCGAAATGGAAGGAATCATAGAGAAAAACGGAAAGCAAATCCATATAAATTGACATATTCTGAATTGGTGGAGTATACTGAACATAATTTACTTTATGGGGAAAGACAGTAGATCAAATATATTGTGGAGGATGGGGAAAGTGAATGATAAAACAGGAAGAAGCAGTAAACTCAGATTATTGCTTCTGTTTCTGATGCCGGGGATTATCATACTGACAGTAGTTTTTGAAATACAGACAAATATAGAAAAAAACAGAGCCAATACAGATGCATCAGTCATCATTAATTTTATGAAGGAAGAATGTGTTCGTTATGAGAAGATATATGCACAGGATGATATGGAAGACCAGTTCAGTATCGAAGATATCCTTACGGGGTACAAAGTAGAAAGAGCAGGAATTATTGTTCTTACGGATGGAGAAAGAATCATCAGTTCGAATGATCTGACTATGCGGGGAAAAACAGTGGCAGAAAATCCATATATCCAGGCATTTAATTCTTATCAGGAGTCGAAGAAGCTTGTTCGCATATCCAAAGATGGAAAGGTATATTATGGTAAATATGCAAAGCCATAAGAGCACATGCAAAATGTGGACAGTATTCTATTTATGTTTTTCTTCCGGAAAGTGAAATATTTATAGAACGTGGAATGGTGATGGCATATGTTGCCGTGTTCTATCTTGCAGCCTGGTTTGTGCTGATCTGTGTTCACCGGAAACTGGAGAAGCGGCGGATTGTAAATCTGGAGTATCAGCATAACATTATTGATGCAATCAGCAGAATTTATGTGACCAATTATGTGGTCGATCTGAAGCAGGACAAATTTGAAATAATCCGCGCGCCAGAGCAGATTTCTCAAATTGCACATCATTTTAAAGGAGCGCGACAGATTACAGATGCAATAACTCAATATTGTATCGGTAAAGACTATCAGGAAGGAATGAGAGAAGCTACAAACCTGGACACTCTGCAGGAAAGACTTCGTAATAAAGAATATTTGAACTATACATTTCAGGATACGGTTGGGGCATGGCATATGTTGACGGCTTTGCCGAAAAGAGTCATGGCGAATGGAGAGATTGAAACCGTGATTTTTGTTGTTCAGAATATTGATGAGCAGAAAAGAAGAGAACTGGAATACCAGAACCAGATACTGGAGACAGCAGAAGAAGCCAGACGTGCAAATGCCGCCAAAACAGAATTTTTACGGAGAATGAGTCACGATATCCGAACACCGATCAATGGTGTCATGGGAATGCTTAATATTGGGGATCATTTTCCGGAAGACATGGAAAAGCAGAAAGAATGCCGTGAAAAAATACGTGATGCAGCCATGTTCCTTTTTGAACTGGTTAATGATGTGCTTGATATGAGTAAGATGGAATCTGGTGAGATTGAATTGGAGCATGTTTCGTTTGATCTGCGGGATATTTTGAAAGAAGTGTCGTCTCTGATCGAAGTGCAGGCGGTAGAAAGAGGAATTGCTTTTAATTACAGGCCGGAAGAGGGAAAACACTGGAATCTGATTGGAAGCCCTCTGCATCTGCGTCAGATTTTGTTGAATATTGCAGGAAATTCTGTAAAATATAATCGTGAAAATGGAAGCCTGAACCTGTTTTGCAGAGAAGTATCCGACAGTAATGGATATGCGATGTTTGAATTCGGATGTGCAGATACAGGGAAGGGTATGAGTGAGAAATTCCAGCAGCATATGTTTGAACCTTTCAGTCAGGAAGAAAACGGTGCACGCACAAATCTTGGTGGGACAGGACTGGGATTATCCATTGTGAAAAAGCTTGTAGAAAAGATGCAGGGTGAAATTGATGTGGTGAGTGAAGTGGAAAAGGGAACTACATTTACCATCCATATTCCATTTAAGATTGATGCAGAAGAAAAAGAACGGAAACCGGAGAAAGAAGAGCAGGAGCAGTCCATTGCAGGGGTAAGAATCTTGTTGGTAGAAGACAATGAACTGAATATGGAAATTGCAGAATTCCTACTTGAAAATGAAAATGCTGTGATCACAAAAGCATGGAATGGAAAGGAAGCGGCAGACATTTTCCAGAAAGAACCAGAGGGTAGTTTTGATGTGATTCTGATGGACATCATGATGCCGGTGATGGATGGATTAACTGCAGCGCGGACAATACGTGCAATGTACAAAAGAGATGCAAAGACAATTCCAATTATAGCTATGACAGCAAATGCGTTTGATGAAGACCGGAAGCGAAGTCGTGAAGCAGGAATGAACGGACATCTTGCAAAACCGCTGAATATACAGGATATTATAGGCACAATCGCAGAATGTATACAGTGCACATCAAGTTGAATATGTAATAAGATCCAGGGTTATCAGACGGCCCTGGATCTTTGCATATAGTAATTATTTTGAGCTTCCTTCCAGAAAATCATAGGCGAACTGTGCATACATGGCGGCTCCGCGTTTTAAGACACTTTCATCTACGGTATAGTGATCGTTGTGATTTTTGGCGGTGATGCCAAGAGATTTATTCTGGCTTCCAATCAGCCCGAAGACACCAGGAACTTTTTCCATATAGTAGGCGAAGTCCTCACTGATCATCATTTTCGGGAATGGTTTCAGACAATCAGTACCGTACATTTTGGCAGCGGCATTTCTTGCAATCAGTACCAGATCTTCATGCTCATTGATGATCGGAGCCGGAAAATATTCAAAAGTCAGAGTAGCCTTTGCTCCCATGGAATCAGCTGTATTTTCAGCGATTCTGCGGAGCAGAGGCTCTGTTTTTTTGCGCATTTCAGGGGAATGGGTACGCGTAGTTCCCTCCAGAACGACCTTATCAGCAAGAATATTAAAGCGCTGTCCGCCTTCTATCTTACCGACGGTGACAACCAGTGGATTCAGAGGATCATTCATACGGGAAACGATTGCTTGAATTTCTGTGATGATATAAGCGGCAGTCAGAATCGCATCAACACCCTGATGCGGGGTGGAACCATGAGAGGAAACACCCTCGACTTCAATGCGGAAATTATCGCAGCTTGCCATACGTGGACCAGTTTCAAAATTCATATAAGGAGCATCCAGCTCTCCCCAGATATGTGTGCCGTAAATGGCATCTACATCGTCCAGAAAACCATGCTCGACATAGTACTGTGCACCGTGGCAGGATTCTTCTGCAGCCTGAAAGATGATCTTTACATTTCCTTTTAGGTCTTCTTTTTTTGCCATCAGCATACGGATTCCGCCCAGAAGCATGGCAATATGGCAGTCATGTCCGCAGGCATGCATGACACCCGGATTCTGGCTGCAAAATGTAAGCCCGGTGTGTTCTTCGACAGGAAGTGCATCGATATCTGCACGGAGGGCGACTGTCTTGCTGCCAGGGGTGGATTTTCCCCCTTTGATTATTGCCCAGAGACCATTGTAATCCGGGTAATAATGTGGCGTAAGTCCCATTTCTTCGAGGCACTTTCCAATCTCATGCGTTGTATTTTTTTCTTCGAAAGAAAGCTCTGGATGCGCATGAAAATAACGCCTCTGCTCGATGATCCAGTTTTCGTTCTGTTCTGCGATATCTCTAAAGTTCATGGTGTTTTCCTTTCTGTCTTAATGGATATGAAATTTCAAGCCGAACATCCGTGAGACTTGGCGCGTGATTCTGGTCAGCATAAGCTGACATATTGTTACTATTCACTCCGTTCACAGCAACTTGGTCAAAATCCATTCCAAATCACCTACGGTGATGGGATTTTGCCCCGTATGTCTCGGGATTTTGCCATATTCATGGCAAAA
>OHAS01003469.1_pt1 | contig 10480 bp, 8 predicted proteins | sample 1577131 | NCBI WGS metagenome assembly OHAS01 (sample SAMEA3541566, study PRJEB24748) | human gut metagenome | biome: human gut; feature: human-associated habitat; material: faeces | place: China | collected 2012
CCGCCGACCCGATGAAATGGTTGGGGCTGATGAACAGCCTGAGAAACGCCGCCGATAACCACTCCTAATCCATAACCGCATGGATAAATGCAAATAACTTATCATAATTATCTGCTGTTTCAAAAAGCATAGAGCCATGAATCGCATCAGGCACAATCTCACAAATAACTCTTTCCTCCCCGCATAGCTCATTAGCTTTTAATGCGAAGTCAATCGATTGCTGCATCGGCACGATTTCATCACCGCTGCCATGCTGAATATAAATTCTAGGCATGTCTGTTTTAATATAATAAATCGGACTGGCTTTACGAGTCAGTTCATTATCAACACAGCAATTCTCACCAAGCAGAATAGAGCCTGCCGAATCCAATGAGGCATGATACGGAAACGCATTTTCTTCACTTTCCGGCATCGCGTTGACATAGCATTCATGCTGATCCTTAATTTCCTTGCGCAAATACTTATTAATCAAACTATTCGTTTGCAGCTGATGATCCAAAGTTGCAAATTCAGTGATTGGATACCAGGCAATGGCTCCATCGATTTTAAATTGCACAGCTACGTTTTCGTCATCTGGATTATCAAAATAGGACTCATTGTTGAATAAAGCCGCCATTAAAGTTAAATAACCGCCGGCACTGCCGCCCCATACCATCATTTTTTCCGTATCCAGCTGATACTTTGCACCATATTTTTTTATAAAACGAATCGCCTGCTTGATATCTCTGACCGGTTCAGGAAATTTCACTTCCTGAGTCATGCGGTAATTCAAACTCACTGCCGCAAAACCGCGTTTAATTGTTTCCTTTATTGCATGAGCCATCTCACAGTCACGCTTATCCAGCGCCATAAAACCACCGCCATGAATAATAAAAATAAATGGTACCTTTTCCTGCTTAGTATCAGGCAGCCAAATATCAAGCTTCTGTAATTCCGAAGCATTGCCATATGCAATATCAAATGAACCTCTTTTACCTTCAATCTCTAATTTACCGTCGGCTGCCGCCCACATTCTCTTAGTCATATGCTTTCCTCCTATTGTTTAATTATTGAACGCTGTATAACAGCTGCTTATTTAAAATACTTCTCTTCAAAATCAGCGGCTGACATCGGCTTGCCAAAATAATAACCTTGAATCAGCTCAATTCCGCTGTATTTAACAACATTATATTCCTCAGCCGACTCGACGCCTTCCAGACATACCGTCTTGCCAACCTCATGACACAGCTGAGTAATTGTACGAATAAACGTTGCATTAAACATATCTGTCGTAATTTCCTTCACAAAACCGCGGTCGATTTTCACGACATTGACCGGCGTATTCTTTAATGAAAACAAAGATGAATAACCGGTGCCAAAATCATCCATTGCCAGCTGAATGCCAATATTCTTTAATTCACTGATTGCTTCCTGTATTGAACCATCTTCCTGAGCTAAATAAGTCTCCGTCAACTCCATGATCACATTATCCGGACTAAGCTTCAGCTTCTTTAGCGTTTCTTTCATAAAAGGAAGAATATCTCCCTCAATAAGCTGCCGATAAGACAGATTAATACTGATTTTGAAATCCGGCTTAAAGGCGCACCACTTTTTACACTGCTGAGCTGCCTGATAAGCTATCCAATTACCAAACTGCACAATCAAACCGCTTTGTTCCAACAATGGGATAAACTCTACCGGTGATATATTGCCATATTTAGGACAGCTCCATCTAGCTAATGCTTCAGCGCCATGCAGCTTCTGATTCTTAGAGTTTACCTGCGGCTGATAAACAACAGAAAAACCGACAAAACCACGGTCAACACTTTCTCTAAGCATTTCCATCAGTTCCAGTTTTCGCTCTTTCTGTTTTAATATATCACCTGAAAAAAGTGTGAGACGATTTTTACCGATATGCTTTGAATGCTCCAGTGAATAATTGGCATACTTTAATAAATTCTGATAATCCTCTGCATCCTGCGGATAAAGCACATAACCTGCCGACAATGTACAATAATATTTTCTGCCGTTATATTCCTGCTGACGATTGAAAACCGTCTGAATCTGCTGATAAAAAGATAAAACCTCATTCAGTCTTGAATTAAATAATACGACGCCGAACTCATCGCCATCCAATCGATACAGCTTAGCCTGTTCAGGCAATAATGAATTCAGCTTGGAAGCGGTCAGGCGCAAAATCTCATCGCCAAAAGAACGATTATATAAATCATTGATATTTTTAAATGAATCGATATTTAATACCATGATACCCATTTGTTTAACCTGATCCTTGTTCATCAAACTTTTCTTAACCAAGTCTTCAAACGCAAACTTATTATCCAACCCCGTCATTGGATCGATCTGCCGTTGTTTACCAAGGTTTGAAATAATTCCCGCAAATAGATTCGGACTGCCCTGTTCATCACGAATCATATTGCCGCGGCAGCGCAGCCAGATCCACTCACTCCGAACATTTTTTACCCGATACTCGATATTATGCGATTCAGCACGGCCATCGGCAATTTCCTGATTACTTGCCAAAAAATCCTCAATATCCTCAGGATAAATCAGCTCAGACCAGAAAGCTGCAGCATTCTCGACAATTTGACCTGGCAAGCCAAATTCCTGTACCATTGCTTCCGGATATCTGAATACACCGGTTTTCATATTGCCGACAAACAGATAATCATCACTGCTGGCCGCCAACGCCTCGTACAAATGTTCCTTATCGTATTCAAAATCAATTGCGGTTGCCGCACCGGCATGCTTCAAATATTGATTTTTAGACTTCATAATATGATAAGCCCGCTGCTGTTGATACAGCCGCTCGTCAGCTCTGGCAATGATATCCTCAGCACTGTAATGGTCACTAGGATAAACCTCATACAAACCAAAGCTAAATGTAAATTCATAAGGCAATTGACCATTATCCTTATCAAAAGCCATTGTTTTTTGAATTTGCTGAACGCGTTTCTCAGCACTTTGATAATTATCGCCATAGAACACAGCCATAAACTGATCGCTTTTCAATGAAAAGAACAGCTCTTGTTCATGAAGCTGACGGCGAAAATAATCAGCAAAAGCGCTGAGCAGACGATCACCGGCCGACCAGCCATATTGTTCATTGATCAGCTTCATATCATTAATGTCACACATGACAACCGTCACACTTTTATTTTCATTTTTACCTAAGCGAATCAGCTGCATAAAAGAACTGTCATTCGCGTTCAGATTATAAGCAGCTGAATTAGTTTCACTAATTGACATTAAATCCGTAATATCAATTGAATTTTCAATAAAATACTGTTTCCCCTGCCATTCAAAAAGCTGATCATAATTTTTATACAAACGATGATTGATCGTATTTACTTCATTCCATACGCAGTCTTTCAATTGATGATTCGTCAGTAATTCACGCCGGTTACAAAAAGCACAGCGCTCGTTCATATCCTTTTGAAGCACCTTATAACAAGGCTTCCCCTCAGGATCTACAAGCTGAAAACACTGTTTCATCGTTTCGTTCATGTAAACAATCAAATCCGTATCTGCTTCTGTTATAAATACACCCGTGTCCAATTGATTCAAGACCACAGAATGAAATTCACTTATCAACTCTTTTTCTGGTTTCATAGCTGGTTCACCTTACTCACTCTATTACTTTTAATTGTAAACTTTTAACAGCATTGAAACAAGCGATATTTTAAATCATTTGTATTTATTCATTGAAAAACGATCTCGTGTAAACACATAACGCTCATTATCCGAAAGTGTTGGCTGAAAATGATAGCCCAGCCGATCAAAGCCTTGAACAGCTTCTGGCTCTTCGGCTTTTATTTCGGCCAAATAACGCACCATTTCACCCCGAGCTTTTTTCACATAGACGCCTTTCTCTTTATATCCATTATCACATTGTTCCATGAAATAGCATTTGATCATACGAACATGGCCCGTTTTGTGTCGTCTGATTATTCTGCTGTATTGTACACTTGATAAATCAAGGATACACGATGATTCATTAAGACCTTCATAAAGCTTATTCCCCCAAAATGCATAAAGACTGTCCCATGTTCCATACTTAAAGCGATTGTTTAATTCCAGCCGATATGGAATCACACCGTCAAGCGGCCGCAAAAGGCCATAAAAACCAGATAAGATACGCACATGTGCTTCACAATAAGCTAGCTCTTCATCGGTAAATACATGCGGCGCCATCGATGTGTACTGGATGCCATGATAACTGAGCAGGGCCGCTGTTCCGCATTCTTTTAAATCCATATGCTGATACTGTTCATATGCCTCATGAGCAATTGCTTCATTACACTCAAGAATGTATTGAAGCTGCGGCTGACTGAATGAGCGAACGATTTTCAGCAATTCGGCGCTCTCCTTTAAGTAAAGGGGCTGCTGATTAACATCAAGGTAATTATTATCACGATTCATCCGTTTAGCCGGAGAAATTATTATTTTCATACTATCACCAGCATTAAAATATCATAAATCAGCGATTTTCTAAAGTCGGAAGCACATATTTAATAAGATTTTATTATAAGAACTGCCTGCGTTATAATAGGTGCAATGGCATTTCATAAAAAAAGATGCAAGTTATATTTGTAACTCACATCTCGTTTAACTGATTTGTTTTTTACTTTATTTTCTTTGCAAAAGAACACAAGACTCGACATGCGCCGTATTAGGGAACATGTCAACGGGCTGCACCACCTTTACCTCATACCGTTCCTGCAGAATATAAAATTACCAGATTTTTACCCAACGTCGCCGGATTACATGAAATATATACGATTTCCTTGATTTTACTTCGCAAGATCGTTTCCAGCATTGCATCATCAAGACCACTGCGCGGCGGATCGACTACAAGCAGATCAATCTCCCTTTTCTTTGATAAATAAGTCAGCTTATCGGCGGCATCCGCACAAATAAAGGATACATTATCAGCATGATTCAAACGAGCATTCGCATTAACCACCGCATCCTTAATGCTTTCAATGCCAATAATTTCATTAGCTTTATCTTTTAAATATAATGAAATACCGCCAACCCCACTGTATGCTTCTACAATTAAGCCATAATGTTCCTTAAGAAGTCCCTTGGCGGTTGAATAAAGCCGCTTAGCCTGCAGCGTATTCAGCTGAAAGAAAGAACGCGGTGATAGCTGAAGCTTTAAATCATCCATATGAATATCCAAAGTTCGCTCACCTGCCAGCAGCACCATCTTAGGGCCGAATACTTCCGGTGTCTTTTTGATTGTATTCACACTCTGCCACAAAGAAACTATACCTTTAATCTGCATCAAAGAATCAACCATTGAGGCCGGCAGTTCTTCTTCACCTGTTACCAATGTAATCTGCGAACGGCCATCAATCATACGAATAATCAGAGAACGGAAGCCCTTTTTCTGATGATAATCATAACTCCTGCACCGATAATCATTGAGTACCTTCAAAACAGCCTTGCGCGTCTGTTCCAAATCTTGATCATGAATTACACAGTGATCGATCTCATTAAAATAATTTGAATTTGGCTGATACATCCCGGTCACTAGTTCACGTTCCTCATTCATTGAAAACGGCAGTTTTAACTGATTACGGTAATTAAACACTAACTCTGAAGGAATAATCTTCTTGATCAGCCGCGGGTTCACATGAGCATACTTAATCAGCGCCTGCTTCAGATTGGCTTCTTTGACAGCACATTGATCTTCATAATCGGTAATCATCAGCGGGCAAGCACCGCAGCGCCCCTGAATCTTACATTTCGGTTTAACGCGATGCTTTGAGGTCTTCACGATCTTCTTTACTTTCCCAATCGCATATGTCTTATTGTTAGCAGTTATCTCAATATCTGCCTCTTCTTTAATCAATACCCCCTCAACAAACACCGGCTTGCGGTTGATATAACCAATCCCCTCGCCGTTTATTCCCATTTTTTCTATTACTACACGCATACGCTTCTCCTATTTCTTCATGAATTTATTTTCTAAAAAGTCTTGTACACCTTCATGAACTGACGTACAGAAATTAAATAAACCGGCGTCCTTCATTCTCGGATGCTCAGTTTTATCTTCAAAAACCACATTCAATAAATAACCAAAATAAATAATACTCGAAATCACATAAATCGACAACAGCAGGACAACTAACGATGCCAATGGACCATAGACCAGCGAATAACTGGTAAAACGGTTTACGATGTAGAAAAACAAATAGCCGACACCACTGATACTTATCGTCGCAAACAAACCGCCGACTGCCCCATAAGACAATTCCTTTTTTTCAAAAGATATCGTTCGATAAAACAAAATAAAGGCAATCAGCAAGATCACACAGACCCCAGCGGGCATCAAATACGGCAGCCAGGTGCTAAGCAGAATCAACGCATAAATTGATGCAATCACATATCCGCATAACACTAACGACACGATTAGTGATTTGATTCTGATCGACCATTTCGGATAAGTGATTTCTTCATGCTGAGCGCTGACTAAAAGAAATGAATAAATACTTCTTGAAGCCAGCCACATAGAAATTGCCAGCGTTGTAAACAGCGGTACTAATCCGCTGACTTCTTTACTTAAGATAAAATCTACATAGGGGGTTATATAATCAGCTGGCAGAAATTTTGTACCAAACTCAATGATAATTTGAGGATCAAGATAAAAAATAACAAAGAGCATGACAAAGATTGTCAGCGCCGGTGCCAGTGCCAGCAAAAACGAAAAAGATAAGGAATAACAAAACAGACTGCCTTCAAATGAAGTAAACTGTTCAATCAACTTTCTAATTTTATCCACCTTTACCACCTTTATTATTATACCTTATTCTTTGCTTAAAAAGCAAAAAAGAGGAAAGTTCCTCTATTTTAAGAAAGTAAAATTCACATCACTCATGAAATTCTTGCCGCTGTACAGAATCAATACCCGATCAATCTCATGCTCATCGATATATTCAGAAATCGGATATTTGTAATAGCGAAGATCAAGCAGATCAATTTCACTAAAAGCCTGAAGCAGATACGGGGTAAATATATTAGCATAAGAATCACGCAGAATCAGTAATTTTTCATGCCGATCAGCCTTTGTTTTGATCTGTACCAGAGAATGATTGCCATTCAAATAATAAGTATATTTATCCTTAACTTTCAAATTATCTTCAAGATATACATTATTGTCAATCAATCCAGTATCGGGATAAGTTACGGTGATCGATTCATCATTAATCAATTTGATAATAACATCGGGTTTGATGCCATAGGCACCTGACTGTGAAGCCAGTGTACCGAGAAAATCATCAGCCACTACCTCATACACATAGCTGTCGCTGATTGGCAAGCCAAGGGCCTCTGCATAGCATTGATAAGCCAGACCTGCGCCTATGATTGAATAATGGTGATCGGTTCTAAAATATAAATCCTCCTCTGCATGCGCCAGGAAAGACTCATTCACATTGACAAAATTAATCCGTGAAGTTAATTTACTTTGAATATCATCAATCAATGCCAGCTGATCAATATCATCACTGATCCATGGCAGCTTCGCCTTTTGAATAGCGGCAGCTCCCGGTATCAGCATCATATCAATCTTTACCTGCTGATCCAACGCGTCGGCAAATTGATTTACATAACGAACATTCTTATCAACAAGAGCTGCATCAACAGCATCCAGTTTTTCGATCAGCGTATCATCCTTGCCGAAATAAACACCATTATTTTCAACCTTGCCAAGCAGACGCTCCATTGAAGTTTTTGCCGCAACCCATTGATCACGGCCGGCAAATTGATCAGTGATAAAAGTTTCGTAATTACTTGTGAATTCATGATTCAGCAGTTTCTTCACTGAGAATTCCGGAAACTGAGCAAGAACACGATTTTCATTCGGTGAGAAAGAACGAATCGGACGCAGAATATTCATTATAAATAAACCACCCAGAATGAACGCAAACATACCAATAGTAATACGGTCAATCATTTTTTTCATAATTCTGTCTCCTTCCTAAAACCGAAAATATAAGAATGGGTTATAGCTCGCATCGACAATATAAGCTGTACTGGCAAGAAGCAGGAACAACAATACAAGCGGAACCAGCACATAACCAGGCTGATTCTCAATAAAACGATGATACAGCTTCTTTCCGAGCGGCAGTGATGCAAGCGTCAGGATTACCAGCATGACCGCATAATTAGCTAACAAATAAATCGATGAGCTATCAAAAAGACCGTTGCCATTAAGGGCAAACATAGCCCGCAGATAAGTGAATATCGAAGGACCGTCACTCAAAGCAAACAATACCCAAGAAATTAATACCAGAATCAACGTATATAAATGCGTGATAATTGCCGGACAAGAATCAAGCAGCCGCTTCAAAAAGAGTTTTTCGATGATCAGCAGTACCCCAAAGTAGCTGCCCCACCAAAGAAAATTCCAGCTTGCACCATGCCAAAAACCGGTCAGCATCCAAACCACTGCAAGATTCAAGACCATTCTAAATGTCCCTTTACGGTTGCCGCCAAGCGGAATATAGACATATTCTTTAAACCATACGGATAATGAGATATGCCAGCGGCGCCAAAATTCAGTGATACTTTTAGAAATATAGGGATAATTAAAGTTTTCTAAGAAAGTAAAACCAAACATTTTACCAAGACCAATAGCCATGTCACTATATCCTGAAAAATCAAAGTATATTTGGAAAGCAAAAGCGATAATTCCCAGCCAGGCAGCTAATACACTCATGCTTCCGAAATCCATTCTCTGTACAGTTTCCCATAATAATCCAATATTATTAGCCAGCAGCACTTTTTTAGCGAGGCCTAATATAAAACGCTGCACACCATATGCAAATTGATCTGCCGAATATTCACGATGTTCCAATTGATCCGCCACATCATTATATCGAACGATTGGGCCGGCAATCAGCTGCGGGAATAAGGTAACATAGGTACCGAAATTGATAATGTTCTTCTGGGCATCTGCCTGATGACGATAAATATCAATCGTATAAGACATTGTTTGAAAAGTATAAAACGAAATACCGATTGGCAATGCTAAACCTAACGGATGCAGCACCTGTACATTGAACAGATTATTCAGACTGCCGACCAGGAAATCATAATACTTAAAAAAGCCAAGTAGTGAAAGATTCATTACTACCGATATGATTACAAACCTTTTTGCCTTTTTACGATCGATGTCCCGATACTTAGCAACATAATAACCATTGACATAATCAATGCCAATCGATAAGAACATCAATAGTATATAGACCGGTTCTCCCCAGCCATAGAATATCAAATTGACGATCAATAATAATAGATTACGATACTTTAAAGGTGTCAGCTGATAAATCAGCAGCACTAAAGGCAAATATATATAAAGGAATAATACACTGCTGAAAATCATATTTTCCCAACTTTCTATTTTAAATTCGTTTCAACAATTGATGCCACTTCATCCACATTTCTGGCAGCAATATACACAATTATATCACCGATTTCAATAATTTTTGAATTATTGAACATCTCTTGTTCCATTTCGTAGAAACTGCCTTCATTCTTGCCATAAGTATCACGCGCATTGATACCAGCTTTCACAGCTTCCATCTGATTAGCTTTTACTTTAAAGATAGCAGCTTCATCACCGCCCGGTGACATCAAATTCTTTAACACTATAGCCGTCTCATAGTGATCCGTACCGATTCCGCCGTATAGATCAGCAATCTGCTGATTATCCATCATCATACTCATAGTAAAAAGATCCGTTGCCTGAATGGCAGCCGCCAATGCGTCAAGATCAGCAGTTAAAGTTTCCTCAGGCTCATCTTTAGGTGCATCAGGCTCTGAAGGTGCGGGTGCTGCCGGTTCAGAAGGCTCGATTGGGTTCTCACTTCCCTGATCATTTTGATCCTTCTTTTCATCCTTTTCTTCTTCATCATTTATTTCTTTAATTTCTTCCTTTTTATCCTGTTTATCAGAAGTATTGTCATTATTAGTTGCAGGTTCTACAACCTTATTCTGCTCATCTTTTGGTTCCTCATTCTTAGGTGTACAGCCTGCTAATAAAATCAGCATACAGCATAAGAGTGTTTTTGTATTTTTCATCATCTCATTCTCCTTCATTTAATGCTATCCTATTAAATCATGATTCAATAGAAGATGCCAGTAATTTTCCATAAGTTGCATAATTCAAAGGCAACCTGCATAAAGTTATAAAACACAAAAGAGCACCTAAGTGCTCTTATTGATTAATTCACTAATTGCATCAATTAATGTCTGATTCTCATCCAACGCGCTGTAAATGATCCAATCATTGATTCTGATGATGGATGCTTGATTGACATTCAAAGCGGATGGATACTGTGCCAGCAGAAATGCTTGACGATGAATTACTTTTTGGAGCAATTGGCGACCTTGGATTGGCTGGATGATGAAAATGTCCTGAAGGTACTGCCTATGGTAGGGAAACCATCGGATGCTTTGCGGGAAATGTTGG
>OHAS01003475.1_pt1 | contig 10466 bp, 8 predicted proteins | sample 1577131 | NCBI WGS metagenome assembly OHAS01 (sample SAMEA3541566, study PRJEB24748) | human gut metagenome | biome: human gut; feature: human-associated habitat; material: faeces | place: China | collected 2012
TATGGGGGCGAATATCAAGGGTGCCGGTACGGATGTGATCCGTATCCGTGGTGTTGAGACGCTTCATCGTACGGAGTATTCGATCATTCCGGACCAGATCGAGGCTGGTACGTTTATGTTTGCTGCTGCGGCTACTCGTGGTGATGTTACTGTTCGTAATGTTATTCCAAAGCATCTTGAGGCTACTACGGCTAAGCTTGAGGAGATCGGGTGTGAGGTTGAGGAGTTTGATGATGCGGTTCGTGTCCGTGCGCCGCATGTGCTTCATCGTACGCATGTGAAGACGTTGCCTTATCCTGGTTATCCTACGGATATGCAGCCGCAGATCGCGGTTACTTTGGCTTTGGCTGAGGGTACGAGTATTGTTACTGAGAGTATTTTTGAGAACCGGTTTAAGTATGCGGATGAGCTTTCACGGATGGGTGCCAATATTAAGGTGGAGGGGAACTCTGCTATTATTGATGGTGTGAGGAAGCTTACGGGGGCGCGTGTGAGTGCGCCGGATCTTCGTGCGGGGGCTGCGCTTGTTATTGCGGGGCTGGCTGCTGAGGGTGTTACGGTTGTTGATGATATTGTTTATATCCAGCGTGGGTATGAGAATTTTGAGGAGAAGCTCAGGAGTCTTGGGGCTGAGATTGAGAGGGTTTCCAGTGAGAAGGAGATTCAGAAGTTTCGGCTGCGTGTTGGGTGATGGTTGGTGACAACTGGTAACGATTGGTGATAATTGGAAATTTGAGTTTTGCGTTTTTGGGAGAGTTCCTGGGTGTTTGTGCCTGGGGGCTCTTTTTTTTGTGTGGGTGGGGAGGGATGAATGGAGGGAGGGATGAATGGAGGGAGGGACGAATGGAGGGAGGGACGAACGGTCAGTCTGCCAGCGGGGCGGCTGCATGGTCGTGCCTGGTGCGGTCGTTTCGCCGGGTCATACTAAGCGTCTGAGTCTTCTGCCGTGCAGGGCGCCCCATAACTCGCCATGTACGCTGATGCGTACCTGGCTCAGACAGATGGGGCTTACTCTGGGGCTTGTGGAAAAAAATATAGCGCGGGTGGGGTGTGCATGCTATAATGATTAGGATTATAGTGCTGTCGGCTGTTTTTGGGGGCGGCGGTGGTTTGTTTTTTGTTTGAATGGGAGGTCTGGATATGGCGGAGTCTATGAAGGATTTTGAGAGGGAGCTGGAGGCTTCTTTTAAGAGGATCGATGAGGGTGATATTATCTCAGGGACTGTTGTGAGTGTGGATGAGTCGGGGGTTGTTCTTGACCTTAAGTTTTATGCTGAGGGTTTTATTCCGGTGGAGGAGTTTTCCCGGGTGCCGGGGTTTAATATTAAAGAGGCTGTTCAGCCGGGGGATGAGGTTCAGGCGATGGTTCTTCGCAGGGATGATGGTCAGGGGAATATTCTTCTTTCCAGAGCGGATGCTGCGGATGTGCTTGCCTGGGACAGGCTGAAGGAGCTTCAGGATTCGGGTGAGGTGCTGGATGTTGTTGTGAAGGGGATCGTTAACGGGGGTGCCATTGCTTATGTTGAGGGAATCCGTGGGTTTATTCCGGCATCCAGGCTTGATCTGGAGTTTGTTGAGGATACTGAGGTGTTTCTGAATAAGCCGATCCAGGTGCGGGTTATCGAGGCTGATAAGGCGAAGAAGAGGCTGGTGCTTTCGGCCAGGGAGATTCTTCGTGAGAGGGCTGAGGTGGAGAGACGGAATAAGATTTCCAATATCCAGGTTGGTTTTGTGACTGAGGGTACGGTTGAGAGTTTGCAGCCGTATGGTGCTTTTGTGGATCTTGGGAACGGGGTTTCCGGGCTGGTGCATATTTCTCAGATCTGTGAGAAGAGGATCCGGAAGCCTTCTGAGGTTTTGAATGTTGGGGATAAGGTTAAGGTGAAGGTTATCGCGATCAAGGATGGTAAGTTGAGCCTGAGTATTAAAGAGGCATCGGATCTGATGGCTAAGGAGGTTGAGGAGGAGTCTTTTGAGCTTCCGGAGTCGGGGGAAGAGGCTACTACTTCCCTGGGTGCTTTGTTTGCAAATATTAAATTATAATTATTTTGGATGAAAAAGGATGGATGTGTATGAAAAAACCGGAGAGAATATTTGTAATCGGACATAAGAATCCGGATACGGATTCCATCTGTTCGGCTATTGCTTATGCGGATATTAAAAACAGAACTACGCAGAATAAAAAATATATCCCGAAGAGAGCGGGGCAGATCAATGAGGAGACCAGGTATGTGCTGAACCGTTTTGGCGTACAGCCGCCGGCTTATCTGGGAAATATCGGTACTCAGGTCAAGGATATGGATATTCGGACCAGTCCGCAGGCGGATAAGAGTATGTCGCTGAAGAATACCTGGGATCTGATGCAGGAGAACGGGATCGTTTCTCTTCCAATCCGGGATAAGGATGGGTGTCTGGAGGGGCTTGTGACTATTGGTGATATCGCAAAGACCTATATGGATACTACAGACAGTTATCTTCTTTCCAACGCGAGGACGCAGTATCGGAGAATTGCCGAGACTGTTGGCGGTGAAGTGGTGGAAGGTAACGGGCACGGATATTTTGTGAAGGGGCGTGTGCTTGTCGGTACTGCCAACCCGAAGATGCTGGAGGGCTACGTTGAGGAGAATGATATGATCATCATGGGTGACCGTGAGGAGGATCATCTTCAGGCGATCAGCCAGAATGTAAGCTGTATCATCGTGGGGCTGAATATCGTGGTTTCCGAGAAGGTTGTGAAGCTTGCTCATGAGAAGAATATCGTGATCATCCGGTCTCCGTATGATACGTTTAATATTGCGCGTCTGATCAACCAGAGTATTCCGGTCAGCTTTGTTATGAAGCGGGATAACATGGTTACGTTTAATACCGAGGATTTTACGGATGATATCCAGGATGTTATGATCAAAAACCGTCACAGAGCGTTTCCGGTGATCAATCCTCATGGTAAGTGTATCGGTACGATCTCCAGACGTAATTTTCTGGATATGCATAAAAAGAAAGTGGTTCTTGTGGATCATAATGAGGTGGATCAGGCTGTTGATAATATCGAGAAGGCGGAGATCCTTGAGATCATTGATCATCATAAGCTGGGTACCTTGCAGACCATGACGCCGGTTGCTTTTCGTAATGAGCCGGTGGGATGTACGGGCACGATCCTTTATGAGATCTACGGAGAGCAGAGACTGGAGATCCCGGAAAAGATCGCGGGGCTTCTCTGTGCGGCTATCATTTCCGATACATTGATGTTTCGTTCACCGACCTGTACGCAGACGGATAAGATCGCTGCCAGTGCTCTTGCGCTGATCGCGGGGATCAAGATCGAGGAGTTTGCCCGGGAGATGTTTTCTGCGGGAAGTAATCTGAAGGATAAGTCTCCGGAGGAGATTTTTTACCAGGATTACAAGAAGTTTATCGGTGAGGGTAATGTTTCCTTTGGTGTTGGTCAGATCAGTTCCATGGACAGCGAGGAGCTTAAGGAGATCAAGGAGAAGCTGATGCCGTTTATGGTGAGTGAGTGTGGCCGTCATGATATCACGAGAGTTTATTTTATGCTGACGAATATCCTGGAGGAGTCTACAGAGCTTCTGTTTTACGGGGAGGGCAGCCAGCAGATGGCGGAGATCGCTTTTGAGCGGAAACCGGATGGAGATACCTTCAGTCTGCCGGGTGTGGTTTCCAGAAAGAAGCAGCTGATCCCGGCTATGATGGAGGCTGCTCAGATGATGAACAGCGATTATGCATAAGAGGTGACGGAAAATGGCGAAACAGTTATGGAAGCCGGGGAACATGATCTATCCGCTGCCGGCTGTAATGGTGAGTGTTACCGATGGTGAGGGGAACGATAATATCATAACGGTTGCGTGGACGGGTACGGTGTGTACCAATCCGGCGATGGCTTATATTTCTGTCCGACCTTCCCGTTATTCCTATGATATGATCCGGAAAACGGGTGAATTTGTGATCAATCTGACAACGGAGGAGCTGGCGTTTGCAACGGATTTCTGCGGGGTCCGTTCGGGACGTGATGTGGACAAGTTCCGGAAGCTGAACCTTACGAAAGAGAAAGCGCAGTTTGTTTCTGCACCGATGATCGGAGAGGCTCCGGTTTCAATTGAGTGCAGGGTGCGTGAGGTGAAGGAGCTGGGGTCTCATGACATGTTTCTTGCTGATGTGCTTGCGGTCCATGCGGATGAAGCTTATATGGATAAAAATAACAGGTTTTGTCTCAATGATGCAGGTCTTCTGGTCTATTCCCATGGGGAGTATCTGGCGGGTGGCCGGAAAGTGGGAACCTTTGGCTATAGCGTAAAGAAGAAGCAGCAGAAATCGGAGAAGGCAGAGAAGGCCGGAAAGTCAGGGATGTCAGGGAAGTTAAAGACGTCGGGAAAGCCAGGGATGTCAGGGAAGTTAAAGACGTCGGGAAAGCCAGGGACGTCAGGGAAGTTAAAGATGTCGGGAAAGGCAGAGATGTCAGGGAAATTAAAGATGTCGGGAAAGGCAGGGAGAGAGAAACGGTAGGTTCTGCGGAGCCGTAGCGTTTGTTGAGATTTGGCAGCTGTTATGCTAAAATGAAAGGGTACAGTATGAATAATATTACACTGATAGGGATGCCTGGTGCGGGGAAGAGCAGCATCGGTGTCGTACTTGCGAAGGTACTTGGTTACCAGTTTATTGACTCAGATCTTCTGATCCAGAAGGCGGAGAAAAGGACTCTGAGTGAGATCATCGCGGATGAGGGGACGGAAGGCTTCAAGGCGATCGAGAATCGTGTGAATGCTTCGATCCAGGTGGAGAATACGGTGATCGCTACCGGTGGAAGTGTGGTTTACTGCGATGAGGCTATGCAGCATCTGAAGTCTGAGGGTGTTGTGGTGTATCTTAAGATCTCGCTGGAGCTTCTTTCCAGGCGTCTTGGTAATCTTAAGGGACGTGGAGTCGTGCTCAAGGAGGGACAGACGCTGGCGAGTCTTTATGATGAGCGTGTTCCTTTGTATGAGAAATATGCGGATATTGTGGTGGATGAAGAGGATAAGGATCTGGAGGGGAGTCTCCAGGTTGTGCTTGAGGCATTGAAGAACAGGGGAGATAAGGCGTAACTGTTGGCTTGTGGAAACGGTTTGCTGGAGTGTTTCGGGTCATGGGTTGTGACAGGTTTTCGTCATAAATTGTTTACAAATCTGAAATATGTGTTATAATATACAACTGACCTAAAAAACGGTATTGCGGAACGGTTGTTCCTGCAGTAAATTCAGAGAAAGTTTCTGCTCATAGAGGAGTAAATAATAGAGGTGTGTTATGGAACAGTATGTGATTAAAGGCGGCAATCCTCTGGTTGGAGAAGTGGATATTGCGGGTGCGAAGAATGCGGCGCTTGCGATATTGTCAGCAGCCATTATGACTGATGAAACTATATTGATCGAGAATCTGCCAGATGTAAGGGACATCAATGTTCTGCTTGAGGCGATCTCCGAGATCGGGGCTCAGGTTGAGCGTATTGATAAGTCTACTGTAAAGATCAACGGTTCTACTATCGGCAATCTCAGCGTGGATTATGAGTTTATCAAGAAGATCCGTGCTTCTTATTATCTTCTGGGTGCTTTGCTTGGTAAGTATAAGCATGCGGAGGTTCCGCTTCCGGGTGGATGTAATATCGGCAGCAGGCCGATCGACCAGCATCTGAAGGGTTTCCGTGCTCTTGGTGCGGATGTTGATATCTGTCATGGTGCTATTGTTGCCAAGGCGGAGAATCTGCATGGAAGCCATATTTTCCTAGATGTGGTTTCTGTTGGTGCTACTATTAATATCATGATGGCCGCGGCCCTGGCAGAGGGACAGACCATCCTGGAGAACGCTGCCAAGGAACCCCATATTGTAGATGTTGCCAACTTCTTAAACAGCATGGGCGCCAATATAAAGGGAGCCGGTACGGATACAATTCGTATCAGGGGAGTGAACCGTCTTCACGGCACTGAGTATTCCATTATACCGGATCAGATTGAGGCAGGCACATTTATGTGCGCTGCAGCTGCCACCAGAGGCGATATCATGGTTAAGAACGTGATTCCCAAGCATCTGGAAGCCATTTCGGCCAAGCTGACGGAGATAGGCTGTGAGGTGATTGAATTTGATGACGCTGTACGCGTGGTGGGAAAACCTGCCCAGAGGCATACGGATATAAAGACCCTTCCCTATCCCGGCTTTCCTACGGACATGCAGCCTCAGATGTCGGTTGCCCTGGTCCTGGCCAACGGCACCAGTATGGTGACAGAGAGTATTTTTGAGAACAGATTCAAATATGTGGACGAGCTGGCCCGCATGGGCAGCAATATAAAGGTAGAGGGCAATGTGGCTGTCATAGACGGCGTAAAAGGTCTGACAGGAGCCCAGGTCAATGCACCGGACCTGAGGGCGGGAGCAGCCCTTGTGATTGCGGGATTGGCCGCCGACGGGTATACGGTGGTGGATGAAATCGGTTATATCCAGCGCGGATATGAGTGTTTTGAGGAAAAGCTCCAGGGATTGGGAGCTATGATTGAAAAAGTAGATTCCGACCGGGAAGTACAAAAGTTTAAATTAAGGGTTGGTTGATAACAGGAGAGAATACAAGGCAGGAGGATGTACCGGAAGGTGCATGGTTCCTGCCTTTTCTTTCAGAGGCAGGACAAACAGACTTAAGAAGGATATGTGGAACGAATATGAAACAGGAATTTTATTACCAGCAAATGAATAAAGCTCAGCAGAACGCCTATAGGGCCATGTTGGATGGATTTGAGTCACTGTCGCCGGAATTTCCGGTTCTGCGCTTGGATGGTAAGGAGCTGTCAGATATTTTTTTCCGGCTCCGCCTGGACCATCCGGCCATATTTTATGTGGAGGGCTTTCACTACAGGTTTGCCCAGAATTCAGAGTATGTACAGATGATTCCGGAATATATGTTTGAGAAGAAGAAAATAAAAGAGATGAAAACAGCCCTGGAGTCCAGGATAAGCCGGCTGGTCCGGCAGGCAGAGGGAATGGCGCCGGAGGAAAAGGAAAAGTACGTGCATGACTTCATCTGCTCCAATGTGACCTATGACAAGCTGAAAAAACAGTATTCCCATGAAATCATAGGGCCTCTCCAGCAGGGGACCGGCGTCTGCGAAGGCATTGCCAAGACCGTGAAAATACTGTGCGACAGGATGGGGCTGGAGTGCCTGATAGCCATAAGTGAATCAGCTCCTGACAGGGGAATCCGGTACCGTCACGCATGGAATCTGGTAAGATTGAAGAACACATGGTACCATCTGGATGCGACCTTTGATAATTCCCTGGGACGGTATGGACAAAAGCGGTTTGATTATTTTAATCTGGATGACAAGATGATATTTAAGGACCATCAGCCCCTGGTGTATAAGGTGCCTGCGTGCACAGACGGGGGAAGGTTTTATTATAAAGAAAACAGGCTGTCCCTGACCAAGCTGGAGGACGTGGCGGGACGTTTTAAGGCTGTGCTGAGGAAGAAACAGCCCTATTATGTATTCCACTGGCGGGGAGGATATCTGACCAGGGATGTGCTGGAGCAGATTGCGGGCATTGCGTCTGAGGCAGCCAGGGAAAAAGGAAAATATGTCAGGATGTCCGTGAACTATTCCCAGGCCGTAATGGAGCTGGCTGTGACGGATTATCAGTCCGGGCAGGAGATATGCAGGGAAGAGGCGAATGAGGGCGAGCTGGCCTGTGAATAACCGAAATGCCGGAGGCAGAAATCAGGCGGCGGACTAAGGATACGCAAAAAATGGGGAAAGAATCCACAGGCAGGATGATTTCCCCATTTTTTTATCAGAACCGTTATCAGCGTTTTTTACTTATCCGCTTAAATATGATATGATGGTGGCAGGAACCTTTGGAAAAAACATAATAAGGAGGAAAATCATGAAAAACAAGAGCTTCAAATGGCTGCGCAGCCTGTTTCTTGCAATTGTCCTGACCACTGTAACGGTGGCTGGCCTGCCGCTCACAGGCGGTCCGGTCACGGCACTGGCAGCGGACAAGGATATCGTGGTGCTGTACACCAATGATGTCCACTGCGGAGTGGATGACAACATCGGCTATGCAGGTCTGGCATTGTATAAGAAGGAGATGCAGCAGCAGACGCCGTATGTAACCCTGGTGGATACAGGGGACGCCATTCAGGGAGCGCCCATTGGTACGCTTTCAGACGGCGGGTATCTTATTGATATCATGAACTATGTGGGATATGATTTTGCTGTTCCTGGAAACCATGAGTTTGACTATGGCATGTCCAGATTTCTGGAGCTGGCCGGGAAATTAAATTGTGGGTATTATTCCTGCAATTTTATAGACAGTGCCACAGGCGCGCCTGTTTTTGCGCCCTATAAGATGTTTACATATGGGGCTACTCAGGTGGCTTTTGTAGGCGTTACCACGCCTGAGAGCTTTACAAAATCCACACCGGCATATTTCCAGGACAGCCAGGGCAATTATATTTATTCCTTCTGTGAGGACGAGAGCGGCCAAAAGCTGTACGATCAGGTGCAGGCCAGCGTGGATGCAGCCAGGACAGCGGGAGCTGATTATGTGATCCTGGCGGGACACCTGGGGGAAAACGGCATTACCCAGAAATGGTCCTCCGCCAGTGTGATTGCCAATACCACGGGAATTGACGCGTGTATTGACGGTCATTCCCATGAGACGGTCCCGTCGGAGAACGTAAAGAATAAAAACGGACAGAATGTGGTTCTGACCCAGACGGGTACAAAGCTGAATCATATCGGAAAGCTGACCATATCTGCCGATGGATCCATACGCACAGAGCTGGTATCAGAGGTGCCTGCTGCGGACCTGGACAGGGAGTATACGGTACAGGAACATGATTCCTTAAGCAGGATTGCGAAGAGGGAGCTGGGAAGTTATAACCGCTGGATGGATATTTACAACAGCAATCTGGATAAGATAAAGAATGCGGACGTGATTCCTGTGGGTCTTAATATTGTGATTCCCGGCAAAAGCTATATTAATCCTGACGGAAAGGCCGCAGACTATGGGACCTATCAGTTTATCCAGTCTATCGAGAACCAGTACAATGAGACATTAAAGACAGTTCTGGGTACCACGCCATATGAGCTGACAGTCAATGATCCTGCCACGGGGAATCGTATTATCAGAAACGCTGAGACGAATCTGGGAGATTTGACGGCAGATGCTTACCGTGCGGAGCTGGGTGCTGATATCGTGCTCAGCAATGGAGGCGGAATCCGAAGCGTTATTAAGCCGGGAAACATTACCTATAACGACACCCTGGCCGTGTTCCCTTATGGGAATATGGGATGTGTCATAGAGGCCACGGGACAGCAGATTAAGGATGCGCTGGAGATGGCGTCCAGGAATTGTCCTGAGGAGAGCGGCGGTTTCCTTCAGGTTTCCGGTCTGACCTACACCATAGACACATCTGTTAAGTCCGGCGTTCAGACGGATGACAAGGGGAATTTCACCGGTGTGTCCGGCCCTTACAGGGTAACGGACATTAGGGTGGGAGGAGAGCCCCTCGAACTTAATAAGAGGTATACCGTGGCGTCCCATAATTATATGCTGAAACAGGGGGGCGACGGCATGACCATGTTTAAAGGATGTAATGTAATCCGGGATGAGGTTATGGTGGATGTGGATATATTGTCTTCCTATATCAGAAGGATGGGAGGTTCCGTGACATCTGAGTATGCAAATCCAGGGGGACAGGGAAGGATTTCCATAAGGTAGGATAGGAAATGATGGATTTTAGTATTGACATATATATATAATTGCTATAAGATATGGAAGGTAACACATTTTACAATTAAAGAGTTCGTAAATATCCCTTATTCAGAGTGATGGAGGTACAAAGGACCTGTGAAGTCACGGCAACCCCGGTTGAGTATATCGGCAAGATATGCGAAAGGGCCGGAAGGTGCCAGCCTGAGCGAGGAGTATGCTATGGAGCATACTTGGTCGAGCAATAAGAGGATTTGAAGATTTAATGATATTTTCAAGTCCGCAATTGCTGCGGACTTTATTTTTTGTAATTTTCCGATCATCGGGAGAAATGTTGCAAAACCTATTAATATTTGTTTGAATGAAAAGGAGAAACGATTATTATGGAAAGACGACTTTTTACATCTGAATCCGTGACCGAAGGACATCCGGATAAAATGTGCGATGCCATCTCAGACGCGATCCTGGACGCGCTGATGGCCCAGGATCCCATGAGCCGTGTGGCATGTGAGACAGCTACCACAACCGGCCTGGTGCTGGTCATGGGAGAGATCACAACCAATGCATATGTGGATATCCAGAAGATTGTCCGTGAGACAGTCAGGGAGATTGGATATGACCGTGCAAAATACGGATTTGACTGCGACACCTGCGGCGTGATCACTGCCATTGATGAGCAGTCACAGGATATTGCACTTGGGGTGAATAAGGCCTTGGAA
>OHAS01003476.1_pt1 | contig 10465 bp, 14 predicted proteins | sample 1577131 | NCBI WGS metagenome assembly OHAS01 (sample SAMEA3541566, study PRJEB24748) | human gut metagenome | biome: human gut; feature: human-associated habitat; material: faeces | place: China | collected 2012
TAGCTACACCCGCAGCATTCAATTTTTCAAAAATAAGAGACGAAATCTGATTATTTAGCACACCTTTTCCTTTAATAGTCTCCTTACGAGCACCATTAAGCATAGTGGCTTGGTCTTTATAGACCGACTTAATCACATGTTCGTCCTCAGTAGTGTAGATATCCTTAGCTTTTCCAGTATAAATCAGTTGATTGGTCATGACTTTGTTCGCCTTTCGTATTTTATCACCTTCATTCTATCACATACAAAGTGTATTTTCAATAAAATTCCGTACAATATAAGCAGAATCCGAATAAAAAGGACAGAAAAAAAGATCATCCAGAATAATATCTGAACGATCCCTTTTTCATTAGTGACCAGCAGTTCGTTTTTCGATATAGTCGACAACATCCCCTACTGTGTTAAATTCATCAATAGCCTTGTCCGGAATCTCAATTTGGTATTCATCCTCAAGATTGATAATAAATTCCATCAATTCAACAGAATCCGCCTGTAAATCCTTACGTAAGTCAGATTCCAAAGATACTTGAAAATCTGGTCCCTTGCGGTCTTTGAGAAATTCCTCAATAGTAGCTAAAATTTCGTTTTGTTTACTCATACATTACCCTTCCTTCGATAATTCCTTCACTGATTTTCCAACAACATCTGTCTCTAACATAGTCCGAATCTGACGAATCGTGCTATAGACAGCTTTGGCATCACTCGAACCATGCGTTTTAACAACAGGTGCTTGAAGACCAAACAAGACCGCTCCTCCAACATCTGAGAAATCCAAGGTTTGCTTCAATGATTTCAAACGGTCCTTGAGCAGAAAAGCTCCCAATTTCGCCTTCCAGTTTCCTGTGGCAATTGCTTGTTTCAATTGCTTCAAGATCCCAAAAGCCGTTCCTTCCATCGTTTTCAAGACAGCGTTTCCCGTGAAACCATCCGCCACAACGACATCAGCAACGCCATCCATCAAGTCACGCGCTTCCACGTTTCCAACAAAATGAATCGACTCATCCTCAGATAACAATTGGTAAGTTTCCTTGCGCAAAGGATCTCCTTTACTAGCTTCTGTCCCATTGTTCAATAAACCCACACGAGGTTTTTGAATCCCACGAACATTTTCAGCATAGTAGGATCCCATCACAGCATACTGATGCAAGTGCTCTGGTGTATTTTCCGCATTGGCACCTAAGTCTAGCATATCATAGCCACGACCATCAACCGTTGGAAGTGTCGACATCAAGCCAGGGCGCTCCACCCCTTTGATACGGCCAACGATAAAGAAACCAGCTGCCAATAGCGCACCTGTATTTCCCGCAGATAGCATGGCATCAACCTCACTATCTTTCACATCCTTGGCAGCTAAGACCATAGAAGCCTGTTTTTTTCGACGAATAGCCCGCGTTGGCTCATCATCTGAATCGATTTTTTCTTCCGTATGCACAATCGATACACGTTCTGTTGCGGTTAAATAGTCTTTGATTTTTGCCTCATCGCCATATAAGACAATCTCAATATCATCAAAATCACGAATGGCTTGATTCACACCTTCTACCAAGGCTTGAGGTGCATTATCGCCCCCCATTGCATCTACTGCAATTTTTTTCATGTTTCACCTCCAGATGAATCTTTCATAATCGCTCCCCAGTCACTCAAGGAATCGATAAACTTTTTAGCTTTTAAATGGATCCCTACATACTCCTCATACAACTGATCGATTGCCTGACGTAGAGCTGCTTTCATCTCCGCTTGTAGGGAAATCGTCTCTAACTCACTGAATCGTACTGCTTGAAACTGATCCAATAAATAGAGAACATTCGGATGCCAGTGGGCACGTCTCTCATCCTGATCATAATGATCCGGACAAAGGACCCCACTATAGCGAAAAGAGTAATCAAAAGGAAGTCCAACCCGATGACAGAAACAGCATTCATGCAGATTCAAGATAACCCCAAATCGTGATAGAATCTGAATCTCAAAAATATTGGTCAAAACTTCATAATCCAGTCCCTCTTCCATCAAAGACAAGGTCTTTTCCAAAAAAGCAAACAGGGCTGGATCCACCTGATTATCCTGAATACTTGCATCTGCAAGCGCCAGAACATAGGTCGCATAAGAAAAGGCAAAAAGATCTGCATTGATTTTTTTATAAACCTGCACATCTTGAAAATCATCAATATAACTCAACCCATCATCATTGATTTTCAACAACATATCTGCCGTTACTAAAGGTTGCAACATGGGATTCAACCGTGATTTTCCCGCATGTTTCACAAAAAACATCCGCTTCCCTGACTTCTCTGTGAAGATTTTGACCAGCTTGTCATCCTCACGAAACTCCCGATTATACAGGACAATTCCCCGGGTCTCAATTGACTCCAGCATGTTCTTCCATATACTCCTTCAAGCGTTTCATTGCTTCCTTGATAACTTCCATGCTGGCTGCATACGACAAACGCACATAGCCTTCACCATATTGACCAAAGGCAGCACCAGGAATGAAAGCAACCGCTTTTTCACGCGCAAAATCCTGCAAGAAAGCAAAGGAATCTTGATTATAACCAGCTGGGATTTTAGCAAAAATATAAAAAGCTCCATCTGGCTTAATAATCTCAAACCCAAGCGCGGACATCTGTTCAATAATATAATCGCGACGCTTCACATATTCCTTCTTCATCGGCTCCGCATCATCTCGACCTTCCGTCAAAGCTTCGATCGCAGCATACTGGTTCATGGTTCCAGCAGCAGTAACCAAATACTGATGGCTCTTGATGAGTTGGGCCGTCAATGCAGCAGGCGCAAAGATAAAGCCAAGCCGCCAGCCTGTCATGGCATGAGATTTGGACAAGCCATTAATAACAATGGTCTGTTCAGGAATAAAGGAGGCCATAGAGACATGTGCCTCTCCAGTATAAGTCAACTCTGAATAGACTTCATCACAAATCACAAAGACTTCATATTTTTTTAAGACAGCAGCTAATTCTGCCATCTGTTCGCGCGAATAAGTGACACCCGTTGGATTAGCTGGATAATTGAGAATAACAGCCTTCAATTTTTCACCCTGCTCTAGAATCGCCTTTTCCAACTTTTCAGGAGTCAAGACAAAACGATCTGCTGTCGTATCAATTTCGACAATCTCCGCCCCAACCAAATTCACAATGGGTTCATAACCAGGGTAGGCCGGTGCTGGAAGAAGGACTACATCTCCAGGTTCCAAGATTGCTGTCAAGGTTGCAGATAGGGCTTCAGTCGCACCGATCGTCACCAATATCTCATCTTCAGGACGATAGTGAATACCATATTTATCAGTCACAAACTGACTCGCAGCCTCACGCAAAGCCAGCAAACCACTCATCCCAGTGTAATGGCTAAAATTCGCATCAATGGCAGCCTTTCCTGCTTCTTTTACATGTTCAGGAGTTGTAAAATCCGGTTCCCCCAAAGTCAAACGCAAGACCCCAGGAATGGAAGAAATTGATTGATCGAACTGACGAATCAAAGAAACCTCAATCCGATTCAAATTTTTATTAAACCGTTTCGTTAAATCCATAGAACACCTCCAAAAACACTTATATTCATTATACTATAAATAGGACCCCATCGCAAAAGAACAAGCCAGATCCCCATCTTTTGATCATCATCAAAGGACATTTCAACAATCCTTTCATACAAAAAAGACTTAGCAATGCTAAGTCTTTCAAGACATTATTGTTGACCACGGGTTGCCACGTATTTCAATTGATCTGCATGTTTCGCCACAAAATCCTTCATTTCTGAATCAGGAATTCGACGAAGGTAGAGGTTAGAACGAATGGTTTCATCCTCTTCACGACAAGTTGACAATACTAAATACTTATCAGATGCTTTGATCTTGATATTAGGATTCTTCGTACGAGCTGACTCATAGATGTTTTTCAATTGTGTCGTAAAATCATTGTCATCTGTAAAGCTTGTACGGTAGAAAGCAGTATCCTCTGGGACAATGACCAAGCCCATTACTTCATAGTAATATTTCCGCTCTGGTGTCTCAATCACAACATACGGATGTTGGTCCAAATACTCTTGTTTGTCATAGTAGTTGACATCGTTAAACATACGGTGATCTCCAACCTTACTACCACGAGCATGACCAAACAGCCAAGTCAAACGATCACTGAAGTCCTTCTTATTATCCATATCCATGAAGACTGTCCCCATGTATGGCTCATTTCCACCGTCAAACGTCTTATTCAAATAAGTTTCATTATCAGTGGTTTGTACAACAGGTTCATCCAACTCAGTACCCGGTGCATAGACATAAGCAATTGTCTCAGGGTTAACAGCTGTTAACTGAGCAAAACGATTTTTCAAGTAATCTTTTTCTTCTTGGCTTGGTTCATATTTAGTTTCTTGCTTGGTTGAGCTTGTTCCAGTTGTTTTTTTAGCCGTGCTAGATGACTTAGTTCCTCCAAATGGATTAAAGAAAATAAATCCAGCAACAAGAACAACAACTGCAACAAGAGCAGCGATTACAAGACCCAATTTATTTGAACTTTTTTCCCCAGCTCTTTTCATTGATCGATCTCCTCTTGATGATTTTTTCTAAAAAATAACACTGAACCCGAAGGTCCAGTGATATTTTACGAGCTAATTAATAATCAAATTATTTAACTGCGCTTGTTTTTGGAAGAGCTTTACCAGCTTGTTTTGAACCAGCTTTACCAGCTTTAGCTGCGTCTCCACCTTTGTTTTCGTTAGATTTAGCTTCGTTTGTAGCTTGACCGTTAGCGTTAGCATCAGCTGCATCAGCAGAACCACCGTGGTTAAGAGCTTTATCTTCTGCATCACGCATAGGTTTTGTTTTGTTATCTTGAACACCAGTTGGGTCGTTCCAGTATTTACCTTCACGTTGTGCTGCTGCACGGTATTGAGCTTGAAGGTTAGCTACATATTTGTTACGTACGTCGTTACGTGCTTCTGCACGAGCTGCTTCAAGTTTAGCAACGTAATCGCCGTAAAGGTGACCTGAACCGTATGCTTCAAGTGCTTGTTTAGCTGCAACAACTGCTGGAGCATTTTCAGCTTCTGCGTTGATTTCAGCTTCGTGAGCTGCTACTTGTGTGTTTGCTTCGTCTGCGATATCGCGTTCAGAAACATAGTGTTTTTGGATCAAAGCATTTGAACTATAGCTGTTGTCAGATGCAAATGCTGGTGCTGCTGCTGCAAATACTGCAAGAGCTGCTACTGATGATAATAAAACTTTTTTCATTGTTTTATCTCCTTTTTTTCTTTTCAAAAATTATTCGTTACTTCGTAACTATGACTAGTATACTAGGATATTCTGCCTATGTCAAGACTTTTCTTATTTTTTTTAAAAAAACTATCAATTTTTTTCTATTTCAAATAACTATTTTTTTCATATGGCAAATTGAATTGTTAAATTTATATCTTAGTTTATGTTATCGAATGTATAAAAAAAGAGGGCAGCTGCCCTCTAAAAATTATATCCAATCTATTATTGGTTTACTACTGAAGAGTAGTTTGTGCTAACAAATGTTTCAACAGTCTTGAATGTTTCGTATTGTTGACCATCTTTAGCAGTTTCTTCTTTTTGTGAAGCAGAACCATAACGAGAATTTGGATCAACAGTCACAAGACGTTTACCATCGTCATATGAACCATTATAAGAATAGTTAGTGTTTCCGTATGTTTCTACAGCTTTGAATGTTTCATATTTTTGACCATCTTTAGCTGTTTTTTCTGTTTGTGAAGCAGAACCGTAACGAGAGTTAGTTGTTCCAGTTACATTTTCTTCTGAAGGAAGGTCTTTTTTAGCTGTAACTGCAACTGGTTTTTTAGGTGCGGCTGGTGTAGATACTTCTTGAAGAACACCATCTTTTTTATCACCTTTTGGTTGTTGAACTTGTACAACTGCAACTGGTTTTTTAGGTGCTTCTGGTTTAGCTGGAGTAGCTGGTTTAGCTGGTGTAGCTGGTTTAGCTGGTGTAGCTGGTTTAGCTGGTTTATCAGCATTAAATCTTGCACCAAAGCGAGTATTGTTACCAAACTCACGAGTTGCATCATTGAAAGGGGTACCATTAGTAGCTGCATAAGAAACGCTAGCGATTGCTGACAATGCCAATACACTTGTTAATAAAACTTTTTTCATAATAGTTTTATCTCCTTTTTCATATTTAATATAGATTGCTCTACAGTGAACATTTTATACATATATGTTGGGTTTGTCAAGTGTTTTTTCAACAAAACACTGTAATATCAAGAAATTAATTTTAAATCATGGTCTATTTGATACCAAAAATTACGATATTGAGATAATTCTACAAAAAGAAAAAGAAATGATAAAACTTCTTCTTTTTCTTCAAACTATTTTACCACCCCATTTTTTGGCAATCGTTTCTTGGGCAAACTAGGATCAGCCTTTGCTTCTAGTTCTTTAGCTGCTTGAACCAGTTTTTTCCGTTTCTTTTCTTTTTTTAGATTTTCCAACCATTTTCTGATTTCCATTTGTATATCCTCCTAAATAAAAGAGGCCAGTTACCCAGCTTCCTTATTGTTAACATTTTTTGGCATTTCCGATTTCAAATAGAGGAGAAAGAGGGCGATTTTCGTGAATGCGAACAATGGCCTCTGCAAGGAGTTTCGCAATCGAAATTTGCTCAATCTTATCAATCAATCGATCTTCCGGTAGATAAATCGTATCCAACACCACCAACTTCTTAATGGCTGATTTTTGGATGTTGTCCATCGCTGGTCCTGATAAAACAGGGTGAGTACAGCTTGCATAAACTTCAACAGCACCTGCTTCTGCAAGGGCATCCGCCGCATGACAGATTGTACCAGCTGTATCAATCATATCATCAATCAAAATACAAGTCTTACCTTCAACACTCCCAATGATATTCATCACTTCACTCGTATTCATCTTATCGACACTCCGGCGTTTATCAATAATCGCAATCGGTGTCTTCAAAAATTCAGCTAATTTCCGAGCACGAGTCACACCACCATGGTCTGGACTGACAACAACATAATCTTTCCCAATCATCCCGCGACGTTCAAAATAGTCGGCGATCAAAGGCGCACCCATCAAGTGGTCAACAGGAATATCAAAGAAACCTTGAATTTGTGCGGCGTGCAAATCAATTGTCAACAGACGATCAACTCCAGCAACCTCAAGCATATTGGCTACCAACTTAGAAGTGATTGGTTCACGAGCTCTAGCTTTCCGGTCTTGACGAGCATAGCCGTAATATGGCATCACCACATTAATGGATTGAGCACTAGCACGTTTCAACGCATCTACCATAATCAAAATTTCCATTAGATTATCGTTAACCGGTGAGCTAGTGGATTGCAAAATATAAACATCTTTCCCACGGATTGATTCTTCAATATTAACCTGAATTTCTCCATCAGAAAATTGACGAACCGTTGACTTTCCAAGCGGTAGTCCCATTTCACGAGACACACGTTGAGCCAATTCTTGATTTGACGACAAAGCAAAGAGCATTAAATCAGAAAATGACATGATTTCCTCCAGTAAAATCTAAAACCATATTGTACAGTCAGCACAAATTTCTCCTGTAATCATTTTATCGCTTTTTAAGCAAATATTCAAATATTAATTTATGGAAATTACAAAATCTATCACTACCTAAATTCTATCAAAAAAGAAGCAGAACAAATGTTCTGCTTCAGTGTAATTCTTAGTTTGGATAGATATAAGTAACAGTACCTTGTGCTGTTGTTGGGTTAAACCAACCACGGTAGTTACCAATACTACGGATACCATTATAGTTAGACTCAGAAACTTGGATGCTTGTTGTAGATTGAACGGCTGTAACAACTGCTACGTGTCCATATCCACCATCATTCCAACATGCAATGGCACCAACTTGTGGTTGAGATCCTGTACGGAATCCTGCTGCCGCTGCACTTGCTGCCCATTGTCCACCATTACCCCAGTAATCACCAGCCCATGGAGCCAATGTCTTCGCACCCCATGTACATTCACCAACTGGATAAGATGATGCAGATGTACTATAAGTTGGACGAGAAGTAGTTGCTACTGGTGCAGCCGCTGCTTGAGTTTGAACAGCAGGTTGAGGTGCTGCTTGAGTTTGTGCTGCCGCTGGTGTTGCAGCAGGTGTTTGAGCTGCCGCTTGAACTTGTGCTTGAAGAGTTGTATTAGCTGAAGCTTTAACAGCTGCTTGTTGTTCTTTTTGTTTTGCACGGTAAGCTGCTTCAGCTGCTGCCGCTGCTGCTGCTGCTTTTTCAGCTTCCGCTTTTTGTTGCAACAAAGCATTCTTTTCGTTTTCAGCAGTTGATTTTTCAGCAGCCAAGTTCAATTGTGCTACTTTCAACTCAGCTTCTTTTGTTGACAAAGCTTGCGCATCATCTTCTAATTGCTGTTTGTTTGCAACGACAGTATTGATAGCATCGTTGTTTTCTTTTTGTTTTTGTGCAATCTCTTCTTTATCACGTTTTTGCTCTTGCAACATTTTGTTGTTAGCATCTGCAATTTCGTTCATAGCAGAAATACGTGAGATAGCTTCTGTCAAAGATCCAGAGCTAACAATCGCATTAATATAGCTTGTTGCAGTCCCAGTTGTTTGAGCACTACGTGCTTGATTTGCAAGTGATTCTTGACGAGCAACAATATTTTTTGACAACTCATCGATCTCAGCTGACAATCGTTCAGATTCTTCATTCAAACGGTCATTTTCAGCTTGAAGATTTTCTTGTTGTTTTTTAATTTCAGATACTTGACCTTGAATTTGATCTACCTGAGCTTGTGCACTTTGTTGTTGTTGATTAATACTATTGATTTTGTTATCTTGAGCAGCAATCTTATCATCTGTTGAGTCAGCTGATACACCAGCTACGACAGCACCTTGTGATAAAGCAACTGTACTCAATAAGATTGTGGCAAATAATTTTTTCTTCATTAGATAAATTTTCCCTTTCTAATAAGACACTAACTAGTATAACAAATTTTTTAAAAATTTATATTACGCTATTGTTACATTTTTATTTCGAGTTTATAAATAAATCTTTTCAAGTAAAGGCTGTAATACTATTAATAGAAGCACATTCAAAATTAAACTTGGGGCAATTTGGTAAATAATTAGTGTAATCCAGTTAAATTTTATACCGACAAAAAGAATCAAAAGAAGATTTGTTAAAATCTGGGATAATAGAATCGTTAATAAAAATGTAAAAAAACGAGTCAATCGATTGACCAAAATAATCTGATTACACCGATAAAAAATCACCTGTAGTAAAGGAAATACTAAGAAGGCAATTCCTAGAGTGTGTAAAAAATACACATCAAAACAAAAACCAAAGAAGACTCCCCACCAAATACTAGCTATCTCAGAGAAATAGAGACTCAATAACATAAAACCATATAGAAATAAAAATGAAGTAGGTTCTAAAGAGTTTGGACAGAAACGATAAATAAGAAAAGAGATCTGTCCGTCAACAAATAAAGATAAGAATAAGATTAAAGGGAAAAAATGGTACTTACGTATGACTTTCACACTACTCTCCGATCAATAGTACATAACGATTGACATCTAAATTAGCCTTTGGTTTCACACGAATTTCTTGCCCTAACTGATCAGATGCCTTTTGAGTAGAAGTCACTGTACCAAGAGGTAAGTCACTACTCTTATATTTTCCTAAACCACTTGTTGAAACCAGAGATCCTTTTTTAATTTCAACTGGATCTCCAATTTGCAACAACCGAAACTCACCCGTCTTCTCATCATAACCATTTAATAAGGCAAAAATAGATTGACCTTGACTCTCAATTTTAAACGTCAGGTGTTGTGAAGAAATAGTATCTTCGACTAATAATTTTACTTTACTAGAATTTATCTCTATACTTTCTACCACACCAATGACACCACCAGACGAAAGAACAAACATAGAATCAGAAATTCCATCTGAACTACCTTTATCAATAACAAATTCCTGATCCCACGAACCATAATTACGGTCAATAATCTCACTAACGACTTGTTTAGAACCCGATACAGAATTCTTGATTGACATCAAATCCTTTAATTCTCTATTTTCTGATTCCAAACGGTTAAGTTTTGACTGGTCAATATCCTTTTGATAAAGACGTGATTTTAACGAACGGTTTTCTTCATTTAATTCAGATAAATTCTTTAAATCCTTTGCCTTAGATTCCACAACAACAAATGGTACCGATACTGCCTTATCAACAATAGCTAATATATCAGAAGATTTTAAAACAATAGAAGTTCTAACAGATGGAAAAAGAAATAAAATTCCTGAAACAGTTAAAACAAACACAAAACTAAAAATTTTAAAGAATCGATTCAAGAACATAGACAAAACCTTCAAAAATATAAAAAATAGTTTGAGATGACATCTCAAACTTCGAAATTATACGGAGAATGGGGGATTCGAACCCCCGCGCCAGTTACCCGACCTAACGATTTAG
>OHAS01003484.1_pt1 | contig 10447 bp, 9 predicted proteins | sample 1577131 | NCBI WGS metagenome assembly OHAS01 (sample SAMEA3541566, study PRJEB24748) | human gut metagenome | biome: human gut; feature: human-associated habitat; material: faeces | place: China | collected 2012
CTCCGTTCAACACTTGACAAAGCAAAATGGACGGAGATTTTCAAAACTTTTTCATTTTCCCTTTCGTTCTCCACACCACCAAAAAGCTCATTTTTGCCAAATATTTTGTTGCCTTTTTCAAATCCCCTCCACGGAAACCTTTTGATTTTGCCAACTCATTTCTCCCTTTTCGCCCTGTAATACAGAGAATTTTTCAAAACGCCGAACAGTCCGGGGAAATTTCCTGTCCGGCTCGTATAGGAAATGCGGAAAATGAAATTTCAGCTACCGTGTGGGCGCAAAAAAAGCAGGAAACCGTTTTGTGATTTCCTGCTCGGTGTGCCGCTGTGGTGGGGCGGTGGGTATTCAGTTGTTAATGCGTTCTACTGCGTAACATGGTACAGACAGAAAAGCAGAGAGCCGACCACTCCTAAAAGTGATTAACTCTCTGCTTGCACCTTGTCTGTCAGCGTTAGTGATAAATTGTTGAAAATACTTCCTTATCACTGTAAATCAAAGGTTTCTCCCGCTTTTACTCTGCAAATCTCACACAATTTCCTCGTCGTGCTCCATGGCTCTGACAAGCGGCGCCACCATCTGCTTCTTCCGGCTGACAACGCCGGGCAGGACGACCGAATGCTCGCCGCAGTCGGTCTTGAAGGCCGCACGAACCAGCTGTTGCGCGCCCTTGCCGACGTAGAGCAGCTCTGTCTTTTCCTCGATGATGTTGGTCAGCATAGCGAACAGCATGGACAGACCGCTCGATGCCAGGCAGCTTTCCATGTACTCGAGCATTTTGTCGCGAATGCCGGACAGCTCGTTCTCACTGACACTCGTCACCTGCGAAATCGCAATCTTCTGATTCTGCGCCTGGAAATACTTGAAATCCATGTGGAACAGCTCATCCATCGAGCGATCGAGCAGACGCGAGCTGGAACGGAACATTTCTGTTGCATACTGCTTGATGTCCAGACCGACGATTTTCGCCAGCTCTTCTGCAGCCATGCGATCAAGCGGCGTACACGTCGGCGAGCGGAACATCAGCGTGTCGGAAATGATCGCTGAGAGCAGAAGTCCCGCGATCTCCTTCGGAATCTCCACCCCCTGTTCCTGATACATCTGATAGATAATCGTCGACGTACAGCCGAGCGGCTGATTCCGGAAATAAACCGGCGATACGGTCTCTAAGCTTCCCAGTCTGTGATGGTCGATGATCTCTAAGATCTCCGCCTCTCCGATTCCGTCCACCGCCTGTGACTTCTCGTTGTGGTCGACAAGAATGATCTGTTTTTTCTGCATATTCATGAGGTTACGTCTGGAAATCATTCCGACGTAGTTGCCGTTTGAACCGAGCACCGGGAAATCTCTGTGGCGCACCCGCGACATGACATCCTTGACGTCGTCCACATAATCGTCAATGTCAAACGTGACGAGATCCCGTCTGGTCATGTACTGCTTGATCGGCATACTCTGATTGATCAGACGCGCCACGGAAAATGTGTCGAACGGCGTTGTGATAATCACGCAGTCCCGCTTCTCCGCAAGCTTTTTGACTTCTTCCGCCACCTCGAGACCGCCGCCGATGATGATGCAGCTCGCGTTCGACCGGATCGCCTGCATCTGCGCCTCCTCGCGGTCGCCTAAGATCACCAGATCGTCGTCCTCGATATAATCCGCCATGTATTCCGGGTTGGAGGTTGCAATCACAACTTTTCCGCGCACAAAATGTGCATGCTCATTCCCGGCGTAGACCTCACCGTCGATCGTCTCCGCAATCGTCTTGTACTGTGTGCGCGCTTTTGAGAGCACGCAGTTGTCCAGCACGTCCATGTAGGACGTCGCAATATCCTTGGTGACGATCACACCTTCCAGCTTGCCGAACTGATTGGTGACGGGAAGCGTTACAACCTCCAGCTTTTTCATCAGCTCCCATGCCCGTTTCAGCGAAATCTGATTGCTGACACCAGCCGTCTTGCGGATATTGATATCCTTGATCTGTGCACCGGCATAGGTCACAAGCGGCGGTTCCTCCACGCCAAAGCGCTCTAACACGTAGCGGGTCTCCTCATTCACCGCGCCCGCACGCTTTGCCACATAAGTCTTCTTGTCCCCGCTCTGGTTTTTCAGATATGCATAAGAAATCGCGGCGCATATCGAATCCGTATCCGGATTCTTATGCCCCACGACCCACACTTTCTTTGATTCTGTACTCATATGATCTTCTATTCCTTAAAGCTAAAAATTAAACACACCGAGAGAATACAGGATGAATCCGATCAGAACAACAAAATTCAGAATTGCAAACCAGGAAAGGCATTTGACATATCCCTTCACCGATCCGACTCCCTGCTCCATCTCGTCCATCTTCTCGATCTTGGAATCAAATTCGTTGAACAGATCCTGAATGTTGCGGTAGCACTTCACGTTCTCCGAATGTACCTTCTCGGAGAGATCTGTCTTGATGGATTCCAGCTGTGCTGTCGCATTCTCAAGCAGCGCCTTGACCTCGGCGATCTGTCCCTCGGAAAGCTTCTTGTTCGCGATTGCCTGCTCCTCCAAAAACTGCTTGTTTGTCGCAAGCTGCTCCTCGGAAAGCTTTTTATTTGCAGCAATCTGATCCTCATTCAGTTTGCGGTTCGATGCAAGCTGCTCCTCGCTCGCACGCTTTACCTCCGCAACCTGCCCCGAGATGCTTGTCTCAATCTCGGTCATCTTCGCTGTCACACGATCTGCCAGATCATCGACCTTCTTCGTGAACTCTGTCACGATCTTGTCAGCTTCCTCCTGGCGCTCCACCAGAATGTGCTGCCACTCCTCGGCCTTGCCTTCCCGCTCGTTGACAATCGACTGCAGTTCCTGTACTTTATTCTCCTTCGCTGCAAGCAGATCCTGCAGCTGTTTCGCTTTCTCACGAAACTCGTCGATCTGACTTAATAAGAAATCTTCCTTTTCCACTTCTGTCTGTATCCTTTCCCGTTCCTGCGTGCTCTCCCCGGTCTCTAAAACCCTGGTCTCCCGAACCTTATTATTGCTCTCGCGCTTCGGGTGTGTCTTATATCCCTCCGCCCGTTCCGGCTCTCCTGCAGGTCTTCCTTGTCTGGGGTGAATCTGCGCCAGTAAAAGCTGAAACAGGTTTGCCATAAACGCTTCCTCCCTTTGTGTCTTCCGAACAAAAAACACCTATGGGTATTCTATCATTATCATTTTTCTTTGTAAAGCAGGAAAAAGCAACCGCCTCCCGCTCACTCTTTCCGGCGGAAAAGCAGTGGTGTCTCCGCCGCCAGCATTGCCAGCCATCCGATCAGGTAGGCAACCGGCAGTGCCACAATTCCAAGCTTTATGGAAAATACCAGCGGAACGGCTGCCGCCACCCGCACTCCCATGTTGATAAAACTGCTGATGAGCGTCACCTTGAGGTCGCCCATTCCGCGAAAATATCCCTGAATCCCGTTTGTGGCCGCCGGCAGAAAATACATCGCCGCAATCGCATGCAGATAGATCACTCCCAGGGAGATCACCTCCTCATCCATCACAAACAGCTTCATCAGCGGACGCGCAAACACAAAGCAGACCACACAGATAAAGAGCGCATAGATCATCTCGATCCACAGCCCGCAGCGGAATCCCTCCCGGATCCGCTCCTTTTTGCCGGCGCCTTTGTTCTGTGCCAGCAGCGCGGTCATCGCATGGGCGATATTCTGCTCCGGAGTGTAGGCAAAATCATCAATGCGGTTTACGACTGCAAACGCCGCCATGACAGAGATTCCCATCGTATTGACGATCGCCTGGATTCCGATCTTGCCGAGCTGTACCGTCGCCTGCTGCATGGCGCTCACCCAGCCAAACTGCACCGTCTTATAAAATAACCTCCGGTCAAACACGCGCCACTTGCGCCCCAGGCAGAGAATCTTTACCTTTTTCTTAATATATAGCCCGCACAGCAGACAGCAGAGTGCCTCGCTTAGCACCGTCGAAAAGGCGCATCCGTTGCTGCCCCAGCCTAGCACCACCACGAAAAACAGGTCTCCCGCCACATTGAGTGCAGCGCTGATCATCAGAAAATAAAGCGGCGATCTGCTGTCGCCGAGTGCCCGCAATGTGCTCGCATAAAAGTTGTAAATAAACGTAAAGATCAGTCCGCAGAAAATAATGCGGAGATACCCCGTAGCAATCGGAAGCACTTCCTCCTGCGTCCTTATCAGCCGAAGCATCCACGGCGTCAGAAAAACGCAGACGGCTGAAAGCAGGACGGAAAACATCAGCCCGCCGATCATGGTCGAACTGATCTGCCGCTCCAGGACATCATAATCCTTTGCGCCGTAGTGCATTCCCATCAGAACGCCTGCTCCCATGCACATCCCGCTGATAAACAGAATCGCGAGGGTCATCAGCGGACTGCTCGTACCGACCGCGGCAAGCGCCGTCTCCCCCACAAATTTTCCGACAATCATACTGTCGACCGCATTGTAGAGAAGCTGAAACAGATTTCCGAGAACAAGTGGAATTGTAAAACCTACCAGAAGAGGCGGTATCGCTCCTTCCGTCATATCCTTTGTCATTGCAGATGCCTTTCTATCTTTTGTTGTTCTGCTTCAGGATGTGTATGATCCTTCCCTCATAATACACCGCAATCGCTGCAATCAATACCACGATAATCAGGCTGTATCCCTGTTTTAATTCTTTTCCGAGCGCATCACAGACGCTGGTAAATAAAAGTCCCTCCACAAAGACAAGCTTGACCATCCGAACCATCCGAAGCGTATACTGTCTGATCTTACCGCTGCATACCTCCCTTGTCAATCCGTTCACACGTTCCGGGTAGACGGCAAGGAGGGTCAAACCCACATATACCAGAATCATAAACACAAGATTCATCATCAGGTTCACCGGATTGACGTGGAACGCGATCCCGTAATAGATCTGTAACCCGAGATAGGCGATCGCCGATACGATACCGACTGCCTCAATGAGCATCACCTTCCATGTCATCTCGTTCTTTTTCATATGTCTCACATCTCCTTTTCCCTCTCTTTTTCTTACAGCAAAAGTTCCTGCGCCCAGCACTGTGTCAGCCGCTCTAAATTCCATGCGGCATTGGCAGGACTCGTAGACGGCAGCTTCTTTACTTCCGGCATCTCCGCGGTCAGACAATATTTAGAAAACAGGCGGTACGCCGTATCCCCGTTGGCACAGATGCGCCGGATGTCCGCCGTCTTTAAGATCACTTCCATGTCATTCGCCGTCACATTGCGGATCGAACTGTCCGATGATCCTGCAATGTCACAGGAGGCAATGACATCCCACAGCGCAATATGGTGCTCTAACAAAAACGCCTTTTTCTGCGGAATCGTCTCCGGCAGCGTATCCTCAAAGACCGCTGCCAGCACTTTCCAGAAACGGTTCTGCGGATGACCGTAATAAAACTGCTGTTCTCTCGACTTTACAGACGGAAAGGATCCCAGAATCAGAATCCGGGATGCATCGTCATAAACAGGTCCAAACGTATGTGTCACATGCGTATATTCCATTCTCTTACACCAAAACGGCATCAGTGCAGACCGCACTGATGCCCTCTTCCCTCTCTATTACTGATAATCTGCCACATTGGAACTGTCCACCTTCTCGAACGGTACCCAGACGTAAAGTCCGTCGTCCGACAGGCCTTCCATTCCCTGCGTCGTTCCTCCGGAACCGAGTGCGATTGCCGCCTTGACAGCCGCCTCACCCTGTCCGCTTCCCGACTGGTATACGGTAAATGCCATATCCCCCGCCTGGATTGCCGCACAGCCATCTGCTGTCGCGTCAATTCCAAGAACCGGTACTCCCGATATGCCATTCTTCTTGCAGGAATCGATGACTCCAAGCGCCATGGTATCATTGTTGCATACCACCGCATCAAACTGCTTGCCTGTCTGCAGGAACAGATCGAAATAATCTTCTGCAATTCCCTGCTCCCAGTCTGCGTTATCCTCAAACACGACGTTGATCTTCTTGCCGGATGCCTTAAGCGTATTTTTGAACTCCTCGGATCTTCCCTTGGTTGCGGAATGATTCTTCGGTCCCTTTAAGAGTACCACATTGATCTCGTCCTTGTCACTCATCTGATCCAGAATATATTCTGCCTGGTATTGTCCGGCAACTCCCTCATCCGATCCTACATAAATGTATTTGTCCGGTTCCAGCACCGATGCATCCGGACAGCTGTTGTAAAATACAATCGGAATATCTCCCGCCAGCGCTTCCAGTTCCAGCGCAGTGTCCGCATCGACCGGTCCACACATGATCGCATCATAATCTTCCGCAACCGCCTGTTTAATCTGCGCTACCTGGTTCTCGATGGAGTTCTCCGCATCGTACACCACGATCTCTGCTCCACTCGCCTCCGCTGTCTTCTTTGCCGCATCGATCAATGTATTACGGAACGCATCTGCCTGTGACAGTGATACATAGATCTTCACTCCCTTGCCATTCACCGCGGTATCACCTCCTGTGCTGCCCGCCTGGCAGCCTCCGAGGCACGTCACTCCCAGCGCAGCCACGAGTGCTGCACTCATCAATCTCTTCATATCTGATACCCCCTTAAATGCGAAACAGCTTAACCTGATCTGCCAGCTGTATGGATGACTCTGTCAGGTTTCTGGATTCTTTTGCCACGTTCTCACTGTTCTCTGCAATTCCCTTTGCCTGCGTCAGCATGGACTCTGATGTTGCAAGAATCTCATCTGAGCTTGCCGCCTGCTCCTCCGAAATTGCAGCAACGTTGGTCGCCACTTCATCTACCTGGTTGATCTTGTCCACCATCTGGTCGATCAACGCGCTTGTCTGCTGAATATTATCATAAATCTTGTCAAAGGTATCGATTGCCGTATGAATCAATCCACTGCTCTCATTGATATTGTCGGCGCTGTCGCCTGCCTGACGCACTGCATCCGCCACAAGTTCATTGACCTCATGGATGAGCTTTGAAATATGCTCTACCGATGCGGTACTGTTGCTTGCAAGCGTTCCGATCTCAGAAGCGACGACTGCGAATCCTCTTCCTGCCTCGCCCGCTCTCGCTGCCTCAATGGAAGCGTTTAAGGACAGGAGGTTGGTCTCCTCCGCAATATTTCCGATCAGCTGTACAATCTCAACAATCTCACCGGATGCCGTACCCACTTTATTTACCGCCGCTTCCAGATTCTGGATAGAGGTGCGGATATTCTCAAGCGCCTCGCCAACATGCTCCATATCCTCGCGTCCCTTCTGGGATACCTCAACGGTCTCGCGCATCTTGTTGCCGACATTCACGCTGTCGTCCTTCGTGTCTGCAACCACACCGGCAAGCTTGGTCGCGTTGTCTGCAATCTCATTGACGGAAACGGACAGCTGATCCACCGTCATATTCAGCTCACTCATGGACTGGGACTGGACATTTGCCGCCGACTGCATCTCTCTGGACACACTGTCACTCGCATCCGCCTGCGTTCCCAGTTTTCCGGAAATGTCTCCCATGGACGCAATCATCTGCTTCATGGATGCGATAAAGCGCTCCACGCTGCGGCTCATAAGCGCAATCTCATCATTGCCGCTGCTCTTGACCGATACGGTAAAGTCGCCGTCCGTCAGCGCCTTGATGACGTTCGTCAGCTTCCGGACAGGTGCGATCACAACGTGCGTTGTGCGCTCAATCACTACACACAGAATCAGAATGGAGATCACACTGATCAGAATCATCAGATTCCTGAGGTTCGCAAGGTCTGCCAGTACAATGCTGGTCGGAATATAGGAAACCAGAATCCAGTTAGTTCCGGATACCTCCTTGAACACGGTCATATTGCCGTCCAATGTGGAAAAGCTGTAATCACGATCCGCAATCTTCGCCGCTACACTCTGCTCGAATGCACTGCTGCCGTCGCTGCCGAGCGTCGTGGAAATCTTCGCAGAATCACGGCTTGCCAGAATCGTTGCCGTATCCTTGTCCACGAGGATAGCCTCCGCATTCTTCATCTTGATAAACGCGTTTACAATGACGGAAATGCGGTCGAGCGTCATATCCGCAGAGATGACTTTCATCTTGCCGCTGCCGTCATTTAAAATACCGGATGCACTGATGACACTGACGCCTTCTGAATTAACATAGGAAGATCCGATCGCCATATTGACTCTGGTCAGTCCCTCCTGATACCAGACACTGTTGACCGGGTCCGACTCACTCATCGCCGAATCCGACGCTTTCCAGAGCTTTCCGGTCTCATCCGCGATGTAAAGTCCCTCCGGATAATTTGAGTTATAATTATAGTAGGAATCCAGCATGGTCTGTAATTCCTTGTCGTCCGGCTTCGTGTTCTCTATCGTTGTCTTCACTATCTGGAACGCCCCGATATTCTGTTCCAGCCAGCTCTCAATCTGCGACGCCTGATTCTCCACCGATGACTCCAGCAGATTCTCGGAATAGCTCTCAATCAGCCCTGCCGACGTGCGGTAGGCGATCAGTACGAGCACCAGAATGCTGACAATGACAACCGGAACGATCACACCTAAAAGCTTAACCTTAATCGATACGATTCCCTTTTCCTTTTGCATGTGCCTCAACTCCTTTTCTCTTGTGATACCCCAGATTCTATGATAATTGCATAATAATCTTGCCAATATTTTCTCATTTTTGCATATTACTGTCAACATCTATCGACGGATTCCCGCCCTGAAGTTGCACGTTTCTGCCATTCCCAAATGCGCTGCCGATCCAAATTGTATACACGTATTATTTTTCAAATACCTGTATCTTTTCTTGAAAATGAACTGCCCTGTGCTATAATTATTTAGGTTAATGTCTACGCTTTTGCGTACACAAGAGAGGAGAACCCCAGATGGACAATTTAATCATTCCAAAAGATTATCATTCTGAATTGAATTTGCATGATACACAGATTGCGATCAAGACGGTCAAGGACTTTTTCCAGGGACTGCTTGCACTGCGCCTGAATCTGTCCCGTGTATCCGCCCCTCTGTTTGTAGACCCGCTGTCCGGTCTCAACGACAACTTAAACGGTGTGGAGCGCCCGGTCACCTTCGACATCAAGGAGCAGAACGGCAGAACCGCCGAGGTCGTTCAGTCGCTCGCCAAATGGAAGCGCTACGCGCTCAAAAAATACGGCTTTTCTTACGGGGAAGGTCTTTACACCGACATGAACGCCATCCGGCGCGATGAGATCACCGACAATATCCACTCCATCTTCGTGGATCAGTGGGATTGGGAGAAAGTCATCAAGCAGGAGGAGCGCACGCTCGACACCTTAAAGGAAACGGTGAACACCGTATACAAATGCCTGCGCAAGACCGAAAAATACATGGCAATCCAGTACGATTACATCGAGGAGATCCTGCCGCACGACATCTTTTTCGTCACGACGGAAGAGCTTGCGGAGATGTTCCCGGACAACACGCCGAAGGAGCGCGAATACTATATCACCAAGACCAAAGGCGCCGTGTGCATCTTAAAGATCGGCGATACGCTGGAAAACGGCGAGCCGCACGACGGACGCGCGCCGGATTACGACGACTGGGCGTTAAACGCAGACATTCTTGTATACTATCCGGTACTTGACATTGCCCTTGAGCTTTCTTCCATGGGAATCCGCGTGGACAAAAAAGCCCTGCTGTCCCAGCTTAAAAAGGCAGGCTGTGAAGACCGCGCGAAGCTTCCGTTCCAGAAGTCCACGAAGGCGTTATCGGGTGTCTTTACGATCGTACCGTCTTTCTGCCTCGTATAGGATGAGTGAATCTTCAGTGTTTGGAAATCGGGATTGTAGACGATAAAACTCTCGCCATACGTGCTATTCATCGCGGTATGCGTGAAGAGCGTCAACTCCATGGAGGATCGATATTCTTGGCTGCCGTCGGCATGCAAGGTCCAAGCTTTCGATACTTTCCCGTACTCAGCCTCCGATGCGGCGAATGAAGTAACCGTCATCGCTAACAAGCTTAGGAGAAGAATCAGTTTATAGGTTATCTTAATCATTGTCTTTCTTTTTTTATTTCTTGATAATCAAATAGTCACCATAACTCTTATAGGCGTTCACGGCGGAACGGAAGCCTTTCCAGTCAGCCGCGTCGTAGACACGCTTCTTCAACGCTAGCTTCTGGCGCAAGACGATGTTCCGGTCGCCTTCCTGTGAAAGGGAACCTTCGAAATCGGCCGCATTGCTTCGCAGGGCGTCATTCTTCGGGGCGTTCAAGAGGGTATAGCCCTTGGGGAGGCGGATGGTCTCATCTTGTTCTACCAAACGGGAGCAAGCGTCCTTGAATCCATACGCACGGTTTTCCGGTTTCGTATCGATACGCAAGAAACTCTTCACTTGATTGTAGAGGTTATTCATGACTAGCGGTTTGATAAGCATCTGGTCTCCGGCGATGATCGCATAATCGGGGATCTCATAAGAGAACGTGATCTTGATAGGGGCCGCTTGATAGTTCTTCGGGTCCTTAC
>OHAS01003490.1_pt1 | contig 10437 bp, 7 predicted proteins | sample 1577131 | NCBI WGS metagenome assembly OHAS01 (sample SAMEA3541566, study PRJEB24748) | human gut metagenome | biome: human gut; feature: human-associated habitat; material: faeces | place: China | collected 2012
CACCGATATGCTCCATCATTGTGGCAAAAGCGATTGGAACAATGGCAATAATTGATGATGCAATAAGAGCGGTGTTAGAATAGTCAATGCCGCCGAATACGGTTTTCTCCCAATGGATAGGAATACCGATAAGACCTTCACTGCCAAAAATATTGCCCTTAGCAATATTATCGCAAATTGTGTTTACACTTGTGAAATCGAAAATAGGCTGATAAACACCATTTGCGTCTGCACCGCCTGAGAATAACCACGGTACATTCTGAATAAGGTCAGGGTTTGCCTGCGAAATAAAGTAAAGGACAAGTCCTACACCGTAAGAAATAAGCAATCCGAGAATAATCGGAATGATTTTTGCCATTCCCTTGCCCCATATGTTAAATATAACAATTACGGCGAGAGCAACAAAGGCAAGCAGCCAGTTAGTCGTACAGTTTGAAACGGCAGACGGAGCAAGTCCAAGACCGATAGCAATAATGATTGGACCTGTAACAACAGGAGGGAAAAATCTCATAACTTTTTCAATGCCGACAGCTTTGATAATTGCGGCAAGAATGAAATAAACCAAACCTGCACACGCTACACCGAGGCAAGCATACGGCAACATACTGTTAGGGTCATCGGGTGCAAGCGCTTTGATAGCGGCATAACCGCCAAGAAAAGCAAATGAAGAACCGAGAAAAGCAGGTACTTTAAACTTTGTTATGCAGTGAAACAACAGAGTACCGAGTCCTGCCATAAGCAAGGTAGTCGAGATGTCAAGTCCTGTGATAATCGGAACAAGAATTGTTGCGCCGAACATTGCAAACATATGTTGAATACCAAGGATTATCATCTTTGGTTTGCCAAGTTTCCGGGCATCATAGATTGCGCCATTGTTTTTATCCATTTTAATTCCTCTTTCTCTTTTTTTGAGTTTTTATCCGTAAAAACCCCATTCTTTTTAATTATACTGTCTTGAAATAATAAAAGCAATATATTTTTATTATTACATAAAATATTGCATTTTAATTTGATAATTAAATAAATAATTAAAATAATGATTAATGAATAACTTATCAAACTGTTGTGATTAAATAATTTGAAAAGTTTGGTCAACCTTTTCAAAGGTTGTGGGTGTGGGCAAAGCCAACAAATACTTTCCGATTATGCAATCTAATGATAGCAAAACAGTTTGCTGTTTTGCGGCTTGAACACAACGGTGTTAGTCTTGAAAAGCGAAAGCAACAAGAAAAGGAAATCATACTTTCCCACATTTTACAAATAGTCAAAACCCAAATTTACTTTTCAATAAACACAAAAAGAGCCGACTCTTGCGAATCGGCTCAATTATTTAAGAAAGTGTTATAAATTCAAAGTGAATTACTCGTTAATAGCGATAACTGCACCTGAACCTACTGTTCTACCACCCTCACGGATAGCGAAACGAAGACCTACTTCGATAGCGATTGGAGTGATAAGCTCAACATCCATCTCAACGTTATCGCCAGGCATACACATCTCTGTACCCTCTGGGAGTGAGATTGTACCTGTAACGTCAGTTGTTCTGAAGTAGAACTGTGGACGGTAGTTGTTAAAGAATGGTGTATGACGGCCACCCTCGTCCTTTGTAAGAACATAAACCTGACCACGGAACTTTGTGTGTGGGTGAATTGTACCTGGCTTAGCAAGTACCTGACCTCTCTGGATTTCAGTTCTCTGAACACCACGGAGAAGTACACCTACGTTGTCACCAGCCTCAGCATAGTCAAGAGTCTTTCTGAACATCTCAAGACCTGTAACAACAACTTTTCTCTTCTCATCTGTAAGACCAACGATCTCAACTTCCTCAGAAGTTCTGATCTGACCTCTTTCAACTCTACCTGTAGCAACTGTACCACGACCTGTGATTGTGAATACGTCCTCAACAGGCATAAGGAATGGCTGGTCAGCCTTACGGTCAGGAGTTGGGATGAACTCGTCAACAGCATCCATAAGCTCGTGAATGCAAGCATACTCAGGAGCATTAGGATCCTTAGAATCGCTTGTGAGTGCGAGGTAAGCTGAACCCTTGATGATTGGTGTGTCATCGCCTGGGAAGTCATACTCGTTGAGGAGGTCACGGATCTCCATCTCTACGAGCTCGAGGAGCTCAGGATCGTCAACCTGGTCAGTCTTGTTCATGAATACTACGATGTAAGGTACACCTACCTGACGAGAAAGAAGGATGTGCTCTCTTGTCTGTGGCATAGGACCATCAGCAGCAGATACAACGAGGATAGCGCCGTCCATCTGAGCAGCACCTGTGATCATGTTCTTTACATAGTCAGCATGGCCTGGGCAGTCAACGTGTGCATAGTGACGTTTTTCTGTCTCATACTCAACGTGAGCTGTGTTGATTGTGATACCACGCTCTCTCTCTTCAGGAGCCTTATCGATGTTAGCGTAATCAACGAAGTCAGCATCGCCTTCTAAGTTGAGAACCTTTGTAATTGCAGCTGTAAGTGTTGTTTTACCATGGTCAACGTGGCCAATTGTACCAATGTTTACATGGGGTTTATTTCTTTCAAATTTTTCTCTTGCCATTGGAAATTTCCTCCTTAAATATGGTAATTCATTGTAATTTACATTACAATAGATTTAATGCTATTGTATCAACAAATTAACAAAAAATCAAGAGGTTTTTATAAAAAACCTTATATATTCAGCAAAAAGGATTTATTAGTCCTTCTTAGCTCTCTCGCTCATAATCTTTTCAGCGATGTTCTTTGGAACTTCTGCATATGTGTCAGGCTCCATTACATACTGACCACGGCCCTGTGTCTTAGAACGCATATCAGTAGCATAACCAAACATCTCAGAAAGCGGAACATGAGCTGTTACTCTCTGTGCACCGTTCTCAGCTTCCATACTCTGGATCATACCACGGCGAGAGTTAAGGTCGCCGATAACATCACCAAGGTATTCGTCAGGAACGATAACTGTAACCTTCATGATAGGCTCAAGGAGAACAGGATCAGCTTTTCTCATAGCCTCTTTGAATGCCATAGAACCGGCAATCTTAAATGCCATTTCTGATGAGTCAACCTCGTGGTAAGAACCATCATAAAGCTCAACCTTAACGTCAACTACATTGTAACCTGCGAGTACACCGCTGAGCATTGCGCCCTGAATACCCTGGTCAACAGCCGGGATATATTCCTTAGGAATAGCACCGCCGACAATGTTATTAACAAATTCGTAACCCTTGTCCTTGTTAGGGAATACATTAATCTTAACATGACCGTACTGACCCTTACCACCTGACTGACGAGCATACTTCTCATCAACAGAAGCCTCTGTACGGATTGTTTCTTTGTAAGCAACCTGTGGAGCACCAATGTTAGCCTCTACCTTAAACTCACGGAGAAGACGGTCAACGATAATCTCAAGGTGAAGCTCACCCATACCTGCGATAATTGTCTGACCTGTTTCTTCATCAGTATAAGCACGGAATGTTGGGTCTTCTTCTGCAAGCTTTGCAAGAGCAATACCCATCTTTTCCTGACCGGCTTTAGTCTTAGGCTCGATAGCTACTCTGATAACAGGCTCCGGGAACTCCATAGACTCAAGAATTACAGGATGCTTTTCGTCGCAGAGTGTGTCACCTGTTGTTGTATTTTTAAGACCAACAGCAGCAGCGATATCACCTGCATAGCAGCAGTCAATATCTTTTCTGTCGTTAGCGTGCATCTGAAGAATTCTGCCCATACGCTCGTTGTTGTCTTTAACCGAGTTGTAAACTGTGTCACCTGCATTTACAACACCTGAGTAAACTCTGAAGAAGCAGAGCTTACCAACGAATGGGTCAGTAGCAATCTTAAATGCGAGAGCCGCAAATGGCTCTGTATCAGAAGAATGTCTTTCAACCTCGTCACCTGTATCAGGGTCTGTACCCTTGATAGCAGGAACATCAGTTGGAGCCGGCATATAATCGATAATAGCATCAAGGAGCATCTGAACGCCCTTGTTACGGTATGAAGAACCGCAAGTTACAGGAACCATTGTATTGTCGATTGTAGCTTTTCTGATTACCTTCTTAATTTCATCAATAGAGATTTCCTCGCCGCCGAAGTATTTCTCCATAAGATCCTCGTCAAGCTCAGCAACTGACTCGATGAGTTTCTCATGATACTCGTTAGCAAGATCCTGCATATTCTCAGGAATCTCTTCCTCACTGTAATCTGTACCGTCTTCGTTGTGGTAAATCTCGGCCTTCATAGTAACGAGGTCGATAATACCTGTAAAGTCGCTTTCGGCACCGATTGGGAGCTGAATCGGAACAGCGTTACATTTAAGTCTGTCCTTCATCATCTGAACAACATGGTAGAAGTTAGCACCCATAATGTCCATTTTATTTACGTAAACCATTCTTGGTACACCGTAGTTATCAGCCTGACGCCATACTGTTTCAGACTGAGGCTCAACGCCGCCCTTAGCACAAAGAACTGTTACAGAACCGTCAAGTACACGAAGTGAACGCTCAACTTCAACAGTAAAGTCAACGTGACCAGGTGTATCAATGATGTTGATTCTGTGTTTCTTGTACTGATGCTTGCTGCCGAACCAGAATGCTGTTGTTGCAGCAGAAGTGATTGTGATACCACGCTCTTTCTCCTGAACCATCCAGTCCATGGTTGAAGCACCATCGTGTGTTTCGCCGATTTTATGGTTTACGCCGGTATAATACAGGATACGCTCTGTTGTTGTGGTTTTACCGGCATCGATGTGCGCCATGATACCGATATTTCTTGTCTGTTCAAGTGAAACCTGTCTTGGCATAAAATCCTCCTCTAAAAATTACTCCGGTAATAAAAATTACCATCTGTAATGAGCGAAAGCCTTGTTTGCTTCAGCCATCTTATGAGTGTCTTCACGCTTCTTGAAAGCACCGCCTGTGCTGTTAGTAGCATCAAGAATCTCTCCTGCAAGTCTTTCCTTCATTGTTCTTTCATTTCTGGCTCTTGAGTAAGTTGAAATCCAACGAAGACCGAGTGTCTGTCTTCTCTCAGGACGAACCTCCATAGGAACCTGATATGTGGCACCACCTACACGGCGAGCCTTAACCTCGAGAACTGGCATTACATTTTCCATAGCCTGCTCGAAAACCTCAAGTGGGTTATTACCTGTCTTATCAGCAATGATTTCAAATGCACCGTAAACAATCTTCTGAGCAACGCCCTTTTTACCGTCGTACATAATGTTATTGATAAGACGAGTTACAAGTTTTGAATTATAAAGCGGATCTGGTAATACGTCACGCTTCGCAATAGAACCTCTTCTTGGCACTTTGCTTCCCTCCTTCACAATAATTGAGATATCATAGGTACTCGAAAGCGACAAACTCCCGTATGCCAACAAGAAATCCATACATATATATAGAAATCCTGCCGCATAGCAGAACTTAAAATCAATTTAAGCCGAAGTTATGTCAATTCCTTATTTACCTGCCTTTGGACGCTTTGCGCCATACTTAGAACGAGACTGCATTCTTCCTGCAACGCCCTGTGCGTCGAGTGTACCACGAACGATGTGATAACGAACACCAGGCAAGTCCTTAACACGGCCACCACGGATAAGAACAACGCTGTGTTCCTGAAGGTTGTGACCAACGCCCGGAATGTAAGAGCTAACTTCGATACCGTTAGAAAGTCTTACTCTGGCAATCTTTCTGAGAGCTGAGTTAGGCTTTTTAGGTGTAGCAGTCTTTACAGCTGTACACACACCTCTCTTCTGTGGTGAGCTCTGATTGATAGCAACACGCTTCTTAGAGTTCCAACCCTTTAAGAGTGCAGGAGCCTTAGCTTTCTTTTCGGAAACCTCTCTGCCCTTTCTTACCAACTGGTTAAATGTAGGCATATTTTTCCTCCTTCCCAAAATATTAAGAAATTGATTAACCGCTCTGACAAGCAGAGCCGATTGGCGAGCAAGGTGCAATTACACATTGCTCCACAATTTAGTATTATAACCCAACAAATATCATTTTGTCAAGCATTTTTATCCCGATTTTACGGCATTTTTACTTACATTTTCAAGTTTTGTGTTGTGGCAGATACTATTTTACCCCAAAATTTTCTGCATATACCGCAAAAACTGCCCTCCGACAAATCAGAGAGCAGTTTTATATAAAAGGTTATCAATTTTTAGCTTTGCCAAATCAGTTATTCTCAACCTTAAAGTCGTTATCCTGAGCGTATTTTTCGGCTGCTGAGCCTTTCTTTGCTACAATAACAAGGTCTTTTGAAATAACATTTTCTTCATTTGAATCTAAATATCCGACACCGACATCGTCGATATATGTTACAGACTCCGGAATTGTAATCTTTTTAAGATACTTGCAGTTATAAACAGCATAGTCTCCAATGCTTTCAACACCATCTTCAAAAACAATTTCGGTTACGCCATCTAAGCCCCACAAAGCATAGCCCTCAATATTCTTAACAGAGCCGGGGATTATAAGCTTCATATTCAAATCATCGGTGTCGATATTCGAATAATTATAAACATATATCTCACAAACGCTTGTTACAGGCTTGCCGTTAATTTCGTTCGGAACTCTGATTTCAAAATTCTTATCGGTAAATGTTTCGTCAAATGTGTCCATATAATTATAGCCTGTGATTTCAATTTCGCTGCCGTCGTTAATCTCCTGATAGTAAAAATGGCTTGCACTGTCGTATTTGCTTTCATTATCTTCTACAAATATGCTTACGCCTTCCTTAACACCGCCAATAACCGAACCGACAGCCTTAAAAGCGTTGCAGGCTACAACACCGACAACAACAGCAAGAATAATTATGATACCGAGAATAACGCTGATTACAATAGCCGCAACCTTGCCGCCGCTCATGCCCTTTTTAGGCTGATTAGGCATATTGTTAGGAACATTTGTAAACTGCTGACCTGTGTAACCGTTATTTACAGGCATACCGTTTGACGGTGTAGATGCACCCGAATAGCCAACAGGCTGAGAATTATAATTATTTGCATCAAAGTTATTTGGCTGTGCGTTAGAATTATCTGTACCAAAATTGTTTGGCTGTGCGTTAAAATTATCTGTGCCGAAATTGTTTGCTGCAAAATTATCCGACTGTGAAGGCTGTGTTTGAGTTTCCTGCTCTTTTACAGGCTCTTCGACAGGAGCGGGTGTGCCACAGCTTGTGCAAAACTTACCTGTGATTTCATTTCCGCAATTAGGACATTTCATTTACTATACCTCTCCTTAAATAAGCAAAATATATTTGCCATACTATTGCATAATTATACCATTTTGTACGCAATAAAATCAACTGTATTTATTTACATATAAAAAGCAATATATTTTATATTTTTATAATTTCATAACAAAAAGGTTCTCCGCAGCAGAGAACCTTAAGTTTATTATTTGGCATAATTTCATCAAAGCAATTATCTCAACCTTCGATAAAAGCCTTTAGAATTTAAACGCTAACGATTAATCAAAGCATCAGTTATATTCAATGTACAAATCGTTATCCTTAGCGTATCTGTCGGCAGCCGAGCCTTCTTTAGCGTATATGTGAGTAAGCGGAGAACGGGTATATTCTCTTTTGCCGACAGGCTCTGAAAATGTATCTCCCGCAATATTAAAGCCTACCGCATGCTCGCCTATAACGGTCACCGATTCCGGAATATTAACCCTATCAAGCGAATAGCAATCCACAATAGCGTCAGGCTCAAGAGTTTCAACACCGTCTTCAAAGGTAATTTCACGCACATGTTCCGACAGGTTAAAAGTATCGCTCTGTATTGTCTTTACTGTACCCGGTATTGTAATATGAATATGGAGAATACCCGAGGAAAGAGGATTGGACGGATTGATTTTTTCGACAGCAGTTACGGTTTTGCCGTTAATTTCACTCGGAATATTAAAATAAAAATTGTAAGTATCATCTACAACTTCATCCGTAAAATTATCGTAGTAATCCCAGGTGTCAATACCTGTGACTGTAACAGTTCCGTCATCGTTTTCAGTGTAATAGCAATACGAGTTTTCGTCAAAATCAATACTCACGGACGAAACGGCAGCAGAGTCATCCGCACCCGTAAACTCACCTGTTCCCATATTAAATTTATTATTTTTGATTACATTCGTTATGATGGTATATCCGATAACACAAAGGCTGATAATCAATACACTTACAACAACAAGAACAACTATGAGAGTTGTTTTTGATTTTTCCTTTTCACGGGTATTTACAACATCCGAAAACGGCTGATTTTGATTAGTATAACCGCTCGGCATTGCGCTGTTGTTGTAATTAGGGTTTCCGTAACTATGCTGTGAATTGTAATTTTTTTGAGCATAGTTGTTTACAGGCTGCGTGTTGTAACCGTTTTGTGCGTATTCGTTTACAGGCTGAACACCGGCACTGTTTAAAGCAGTATTTTCAACTGTAAATTTCGACACTTCTTCAGAATTATTTATATTTGCCTGTTCGTCGGATTTTTCCTGAACGGCTTTTTCCTGTTCTAATTCTTCTTGCGGTACGGGTCTGCCGCAAAAGGTACATATATTACCCTCAAATCTTTCTCCGCAATCCGGACATCTGTGCATTTTCTGTTCCTCCAAATTTATATCAATTACATTCCATAGAACAGCATAATTATACCATTTTAATGCATATAAACGCAAGCATATTTTTGGATATAATAAAGCGCAAAATTACAATTTATTTAACTAAAGTGCATAACAAAAGGCTCTCCGTTCAGAAGAGCCTTAGCTTTAAAAATTATGTTTCAGAAAATATTTCGTAAAGCGATTTAAGATTTTATCTTAAATTTGCGCAAAGTCATAATTTATTATTTACGCAAGCGCTTTTTCGATTTCCTGTGCGGCATCATCAAGGTAGTTGCCCTCAAATAGCTCTACTCTGCCCTCGTCGACACACTTGGCAAGGTCGCTGTCGATTGGAAGCTTTGCAAGCACCTTTGTGTTATATTTCTCGGCAATTTCATCAATATGACTTTCGCCGAAAATGCTGTGCTTTTTACCGCAGTCGGGGCAAACAAAATAGCTCATATTCTCAACAAGTCCGAGAATCGGCACATTCATCATATTTGCCATTTTTACCGCCTTTTCAACAATCATTGAAACAAGCTCCTGAGGAGATGCCACAACAATTATGCCGTCTATCGGCAGGCTCTGGAAAACCGTAAGCGGAACATCGCCTGTTCCCGGCGGCATATCAACAAACATATAGTCCTCGTTTTCCCATATAACATCTCTCCAAAACTGCTTTACTGTGCCTGTAATAACCGGTGCTCTCCACACAACAGGGTCAGTCGGGTTTTCAAGCAAAAGATTAACCGACATAACATCAATGCCTGTTTCTGTTACCGCAGGAATAATTCCGTATTCGTTGCCTTTGGCTCTCTCATTTATGCCAAAAGCCTTTGGAATTGACGGGCCTGTAATATCGGCGTCAAGAACAGCAACCTTTTTGCCAAGGCGGTTAAAGGTTACCGCAAGAGTTGAGGTTACAAGGCTTTTGCCTACTCCGCCCTTGCCCGACACAACAGCAATTACCTTTTTTACACTGCTGTACTTGTTAAGGCTTTCTCTCATACTTTCGGGATTTTTTGACTTGCAATCCGAACTGCAAGAAGAACAATCATGACTACATCCCATATTTTTCATCTCCGTTTATTTAAAGTTATTTATACAATCTGTGTTGTTTCGTCCTCCACATACTCTGTTTCAGGCTCGGTTTCGGGTGTTGACTCATATGTTTCGGGTTCTGTGTATTCCTCCGTATACGGCTCTGTATATTCCTCTGTGTAAGCCTCGGTTTCATCTGAAACGGTAGGCTCTTCATACTCTGTGTAATCGGGAACATACTCAGGCTCAGTTTCGGGTTCATAATACTCCGTTGTCGGCTGTTGAGTTGTTATAGCCGCCTTTGTTGTCGGTACGGTTGTTGTCTCAGGCTTTTTATTCTGGAATGAACACTTTGACAACACAAAAGCAATAACACAAACCAATATAACCGCAACAGCCACCACAATACAAATTAATGTGGCTTTATTGTTTTTCTTTTTTGATTTTTTATTCTTGCCCTTATGGTGGTTAATATGAAAATCGTTTACATAATAGTCATCATTACCCGGCTTTCTGCGTTTATGATCGTGCCTGTGCTCGCCTGTCTGACCGTCAAAGTCATCGCCGTAATCCTTATTGCTCTTGCTCGGATTATCTGACGGAATATGCTTTTTGCTTGCTACCGACTGAAAATTAAAATCGTCGCCGTAGCTGTCTTTGTAATCATCCTTGCCCTCTGTGCCGTCCTGCACACTTTCAGGCTCGGTGCTGTCTACATCAAAATTTTCAACATCGGCAAATCTATCCTCTTCCTCGTCCTGCCTTGCATGACGGGCAACATACACTGCCTCTTCCTGTTCGCC
>OHAS01003491.1_pt1 | contig 10437 bp, 9 predicted proteins | sample 1577131 | NCBI WGS metagenome assembly OHAS01 (sample SAMEA3541566, study PRJEB24748) | human gut metagenome | biome: human gut; feature: human-associated habitat; material: faeces | place: China | collected 2012
ACGGCATACATGCTCATGTGGTCTCCGTTATAGGTAGCCCAGCCGAGCGCCAGCTCCGACAGGTCGCCGGTGCCGATGACAAAGCCGCCAGCCTGGTTGGCCAAGTCCATCAGAATCTGCGTACGCTCGCGGGCTTGGCTGTTCTCGTAAGTCACGTCCTGCACGGCCGGATCGTGCTCAATGTCCTTGAAGTGCTGCTCCACGGCCGCGTGGATCGAAACCTCGCGGAAGCTCACACCCAGGTCGCGGGCAAGCGACTCGGCATTCGACTTGGTGCGATGCGTCGTGCCAAAGCCGGGCATGGAGACCGCCGTGATACCCGTGCGCGGCAGCCCTAGCGCATCGAAGGCACGCACGGTTACAAGCAGTGCCAGCGTGGAGTCCAGGCCGCCCGAAAGACCGATGACTGCAGCCTTGGTACCCGTATGGGCAAGGCGGGTCTTGAGGCCCGCAGTCTGCAGATTGAGAATAGTCTCGCAACGCTCGGCCAGATCACCGTGGTCGGCCGGCACAAAAGGCGCGCGAGGGAAGACGCGGTCGATATCGCAGGCATCGCGCAGGACAGGCTCTTCGGCCAACACGCCCTCAAACGAAAACTCAACGGTCGTGGCCTCCGGCGCATCGTCTGCGCGGGTCCACGTCGTCGAGCGACGGCGCTCGGCAACCAGGCGGTCAAGGTCAACATCGGCGACGGCCATATCGCAGGTAAGCAGTTTAGTCGCGGCGAGCTTGGAGCCGTTTTCGTAGACGAGGTTCTCGCCCGCAAAGACCATGTCGGTCGTGGACTCGCCCTCGCTCGCATCTGCATAGGCATAGGCGCAGTACAGGCGCGCGCTTTGATTAGAGATAAGGCTGCGGCGGTAATCTGCCTTACCGATAATCTCGTCCGAGGCCGACGGGTTGAGAATCACCGTCGCACCGGCAAGCGCCATCTCGGTCGAAGGGGGCGCCGGCACCCACAGGTCCTCACAGACCTCAACGCCCAGCACCAGGTCCTCGGCGCCCTCATCACAGCAACGGTAGACAAGCCCCGAACCCAGCGGGACCGGACCCTGACCGGCAAATTCAACCCACACGGAATCCGCAGGCGCCGGAGCAAACCAACGGCGCTCATAGAACTCGCCATAGTTGGGCAGATACTTCTTGGCCGTGAGGCCCAAAAGCTCGCCCGCGCAGCACACGGCGGCACAGTTGTAGATATTCTCGGCAACTGCAACGGGAAGGCCGATGGTAAAGACAATCGGCAGCTCGCGAGTTTCATCGAGAATATGTGCCAGTGCGGTCTCGCAGGCATGCAGTAATGTGCGGTTATGGAACAGATCGGCTGCGGTATAGCCAGTCAGATTAAGCTCGGGCAACACCAACGCACGAACGCCACACTCGGCAGCATCGCGAACAGCCGCCAGCACAACCTCGGCATTGCCCTCGACATCGGCAACGCGAATCTGCGGCGACGCCGCCGCCACACGCAAAAAGCCATCGTTCTTAACTTGACCGTTTAGAAAATCGTTCATGCGAGCTCCAACACATCCGTTTAGCCGCAACGAGCGGCGGCGATAAAGTCCGCCTCCATTGTACTGTCAAGTTCAATCAGCGCTGGTGGGGCAGACTCATGATAAAAATTGAAAAGAGAAGTCAGAATGGCGTTTAGCAGTAGAACGAGATCTCGTCCACAAGGAAAAATGCCTTCCATTTAGAGCAAATCAATTCATGCTGAGCGGCGATAATTTCACAGAGGTCGTCAAGCGTGCTCCGGGGAATCTTCGCTTTGTTATTAGCGACAATGCAACCTCCCCTGCGAGTCAGCCAGATTTTGGCCGAGTTATCTGAAGGCGCTCCCTTGCAAACATGGACATGGATTGGCTCGCCCGCTTCGTTGGACCAAAAGAAGACCCTATAGCCGCCAATAAGAAAAAGGCTAGGCAACTTTAGCTCCTCCGTTTGCGGCGTAGCGATACAGTAGATGGGCGTTATTGCTCAGAAAAGTCTCAAATCCTCGCTTCTCCTCGTCGGTGAAACGCCCTTCCCACATAGTCCAATTGTAAGAAGGTAACTCACAACGAGCGGAGTCGAAGCCCTCTGCCGTCGGTCGTTCAAAATGCACGATAACCTTTTCGATATCGCCATCCGCAATCAGGTCAGAATGAATGACCTCGGTACCGTCTTCGAACGTCATATACGGGTACATCACGTAAACCACCTCGCAATCGTAAATCCAGTTTAGCATCAAGCTATTGCACCAAAGACAGCAAGCCCCCTTGATGAGTTGATGGTATCTGTTAAATGTCACGTACGATTCACATCTGGTGGGTACCCTGATGGCTACACAAAACGAAGCAGATTTACACCGGGAGGACCCCGTATGACAACCAAGTACACTGACGCGCCGCGCACGCGCGTCATGACACCGGCATCGCTCAACAACGGCGTGCACGAGAACCATTCCATCGGACAGACCATGGCCATTGCGCCCAAAAAGGGCCTTTTCGACGACATTTCCATTCCCCAGATCATCGCCGGCGCCGCAGCTGCCGCCACGAGCGTGGCGCTTGCTTCAAAGATCGGCATTGCCGGCTCGGTGATTGGTGCCGCCGTGAGCTCAGTCATCACTGTTGTGTCCTCGCAGGTCTATCGCCACTTTATCTCCGCCAGCGCCGAAGCAATCAAGGGCACGCATGCCGCTGTCGACTACCCTACCGGCGCCTACGAGCCCGTTGAGCCCAATGTCGAGGAGCACCTAGGTGGCGCCGCAACCACGCAGGAGATGCGCCAGGTTGCGGGACGCGCGACCACGGCGCGCGTCGCTCCCAACAGCCTGCGCGCCAAGGCGGCGGCTGAGCGCAGCCAGACGCAAAAGAAGGTCATCGTCTTCTCGATCGCTATCGCCATCGTCGCGGTCATCGCCTGCGCCGGCGCCATCCTTATCACCACTGCCGGTGAGGGTCTGGGCGAGCGTCCCGAGCCAATCCTGTCGTCGCGCACGACCGAGAGCGATGCAAATGGCAACACCCAGTCGCAAGATCAGCAGGCACAGACGGACGATACGCAAGACAGTTCTACCTCTGCCAATTCGTCCTCGAACACCCAAAACCAATCGCAGGGCGTCGATTCCTCTGCGAACAACAGCGGCACGCAATCCGGCACGACTGACTCAAGCCAAACGACTGACGGCTCTCAACCGAGCACGGGCGACCAGGCGAATGGCAATACACCGAGTACGGGATCTACCGACAACAGCAACACCAACAGCTCGAGCGGAACCGCGTCCGGCACGGCATCTGACAGTTCAAGCCAAGGCACGACATCGGGCAACTAGGCACTGCATCCCCAGATAGGCAACCTGTACAACGGGCGCGAATCGACAGCGGTTCGCGCCCGTTTGCCTTGGGCGCCGTCATGGCGAGCGCCATGCGATGGTAAGATGCTTTACATGTGTAAAGAGGAGATTTGCCATGAGCAAGACAATAGTTAGGCCCATGCTTTCGCTGGGCAACCACATCTATCTGTATCGCCTGCTGCGCGATGCGATTGGATGCGGCAAGCAAACGTTTATGACGCAGGTCGAGGAGGCGCTCGCCACCGGCGACATGGCCGCTTATGACCTGGGCTTCGAGTCCACGCGCGAGTTGCTCGAGGAACTCGACGACTGCATTAAGCTGACCGTCTTTAAGGGCGGCCGCCTTTATGCCACCGTCATCGCCAACGAGGCCTGGGATACCGCCCTTGCCAAAGGCGAGGACAAGCCCAAGGCAGCCAAGGGCGCCAAGCAGTCCTACAAAAAGAAAAAGCGCGGCGAGAAGGACCTCAAGGCCGTACGTCCCAAGCACGTTAAGCATCCCGAGCCCGTGGCCGAAGTCGCTCCGGAACCCGAGCCCGAAACAGAGATCGAAGTCGCTATTGAGGTAACAGCAGAAGCCGAAACCGAAATCGCCGCCACGACCGATCCCGAAGTCATATCCGAGCAGGAAGCAACTGTGGAGCTCAACGAAGCGCCCAAGTCGACAACCGAAGAAGCCGCTGACCAACCCGAGACGCCTGCGTTCCAAAACAGCGATGTCTTTGGCAACGAGGCCGAGGACGATCGGCCCGAAGAACTCGCAGAACAGGACGCTACCGAGGCGGCATCGGAGCCCGAGGCGCCGCAGCCCGCCATCTCGCTCACGGTCGTCTATGACCCCGAGAACGCCAACGCCGGCATCACCACCATGGCATCCACGCCGGTCGAGACAAAGTCGAGCGTCGAGAATGGGAACGCGACGCAGGTTGAGGTTGAAACCGCAGCTACAGACGCGCCCGTCACCGTGAAGTCCGCAGATTCCGCGATCAAGCCGGAAGCGACGCCGGAGCCCGCACCCGTCATCGAGTCCGCATCCGCACCTGTCTATGACCAAATTTCCGCACCTGCACCGGCTCCGGTCCCCGCTGCAGCACCGGCCTCCGCACCTGCAGTGCCCGCCATCCCCGAGGACTTCCCCGTCGATTTCGCAACCGAGGTCTTCTGCCCCGGCCCGCTTCTGCACCAGCTGTCGACCTATCTCCCCTACGGCGCCGACACGCTCGGCATCGTCGGCGAGTACTACTGGATCGCCCGCGAGCGCGGTACCATCGAGGCCGCGCGAAACCGCGCAAGCTTCCCCCTGCGCTACACGCAGGCCGGCGAGCGCCACGAAGTCACCGTGCGCATCCGCCGCAACACCACCGGAGGCCTCGGAGCCACCTGGACCATCGACAAGGTTGAAGAATCCAACGAATAGCAAAAGGCGGCGAACGTCACAAAAACGTTCACCGCGTTTTTATTCTCTCAGGTTGAGCAAAAGTCAGCGAAAACGCCCCTAAGCGAGCAAGGTGACGTGAAAGAGGAGGGAAGCGTACTTTGGTACGCGACCGACGATTGAACGTCAGATTGCCGCTTAGGGGCGTTTGCAGCGTCAACTCGTTACGCGGTTTGGTAAAACCGCGTAACAAACCTAGTCACGCGTCAGCTTGCGGTGGATACGATGCGGCTGGGCTGCGTCCTCGCCCAGGCGCTCGATGCGATTGGCCTGGTAGGCCTCAAAGTTGCCCTCGAACCAATACCAGTTGCCCGGATTCTCGTCGGTGCCCTCCCACGCCAGAATGTGCGTGGCGACGCGGTCCAGGAACATACGGTCGTGGCTAATGACCACCGAGCAGCCCGGGAACTCGAGCAGCGCCGCCTCGAGCGAGGACAGCGTCTCGACATCGAGGTCGTTCGTGGGCTCGTCGAGGAGCAGCAGGTTGCCGCCCTGCTTGAGCGTGAGTGCCAGGTTCAGACGGTTGCGCTCGCCACCGGAGAGTACGCCGGCGCGCTTCTGCTGGTCCTGGCCCTTAAAGCCAAAGCTCGCCACGTACGCGCGGCTGGGGACCTCGGTCTCGCCGACCATCATGTGGTCCAGGCCGTCCGAGACGACCTCCCACAGGTTCTTATCGGGGTCGATACCGGAACGGTTTTGGTCGACGTAAGAAATCTTGACGGTCTCGCCCACCTCGAGCTCGCCCGAAGTCAGCGGCTCCAGACCCACAATCGTCTTGAACAGCGTGGTCTTACCGACGCCGTTGGGGCCGATGACGCCCACGATGCCGTTACGCGGCAGGGTGAACGATAGGTCGTCGATGAGCACACGGCCATCGAACTCCTTGTGCAGATGATGGGCCTCGAGCACCTTGTTGCCCAGACGCGGGCCCACAGGGATGCGGATGTCGGTCCAGTCGAGCTTCTGGCTTGCGCGGGCCTCGGCCTCCATCTCCTCATAGCGAGCCAGACGGGCCTTGTTCTTGGCCTGGCGAGCCTTGGGCGAGCTGCGCACCCACTCGAGCTCGGCCTCCATGCGCTTGGCGAGCTTGGCGTCACGGTTGCCCTGGGCCTCGATACGCGCGGCCTTGGTCTCCAGATACGTGGAGTAGTTGCCCTTGTAGGGATAAAGGTGACCGCGGTCGACCTCGCAGATCCACTCGGCAACGTTATCCAAGAAGTAGCGATCGTGCGTGACGGCAAGCACCGCGCCCTGATAGTTGTGCAGGAAGTGCTCGAGCCACAGGATCGACTCAGCGTCCAGGTGGTTCGTGGGCTCGTCGAGCAGCAGCAGGTCGGGAGCCTCGAGCAGCAACTTGCACAGGGCCACGCGGCGGCGCTCGCCGCCGGAGAGCACGTTAACCGGCATGTCAGAATCGGGCAGCTGCAGGGCGTCCATGGCCTGGCCGAGCTTGGAATCGATATCCCAGCCGTCGGCGGCGTCGATCTCGTCCTGGAGCTTGCCCATCTCGGCCATAAGGGCGTCCATGTCGCAATCCGGGTCGCACATCTCCTCGCCGATCTTATTGAAGCGATCGACCTTGGCGATCATATCGCCAAACGCCATGCGCACGTTCTCGATGACAGTCTTGTCGTCGTCGAGCGGCGGCTCCTGCTGCAGGATACCCACGGTGTAGCCGGGGGTGAGCCTGGCATCGCCGTTGGAGACCTCCTCAATGCCGGCCATGATCTTGAGCAGGGTCGACTTGCCCATGCCGTTGGGACCCACGACGCCGATCTTGGCACCGGGGTAGAAGCTCAGGGTCACGTCGTCAAGGATTACCTTGTCGCCATGGGCCTTGCGAGCCTGATACATCTGGTAGATAAACTCCGCCATTTGCCTGTTTTATCCTTTCTACCTGCTGTTTCCCTATTCTTGATTCGCTTTAGTGGAAACGAAATGAGGAAACCAGCTCTGAAACTTAACGAAAAAGGGGCATGGTTGCCCACACCCCCTAATACTACCTGGGAAAAGTCCCCCGGAACATACTATGAACTGCGTACGCTAGTTTTCCGCAACCTTAACGAGCGGCTCGCTGCGATTTGCGCCACAGCAGATACGAATAGACGTAGGCAGCTCCGGCTGAACCAAACGCCAGAACCGCAATCACCGCGGCGACGACTTCGCTCGACAGCACGCTGCCCGCCACGCCCATCACGATCAGGCCAACGCCCAGCACCATAAAGCAGGCGCCGCCAAAACGCTGCGTACGGCGCCAGTTCTCGGGATCGGCAAGCGCCCAAGGCGTCTTGATACCGAGCGTATAGTTCTGCTTCACACGCGGCAAGTAGTTGCCTACGCCGATGAACAGCAAACCGATAGCACCGGAAATCAGCACGTTGACCGAACCGACCGCCGGCACCACGCCCCAGACCGTAAGCTCACCCAACCAGCTTATGGCACACATGAACAAGGTGAAGGCGATTACGAAGCCCTGATAGAACTTGCCCGAGGTTCGATATGCCTCACCTTTGGGGTCAATGCGTGGCACCACGTAGAACATTGCAAGAAGTGCCAGAGGCAGCACGCCGAGCGCGGAGGCCATCCAGCTAGGGCCCCAACCGTCGACGGCGCCGTTCGCTCCCCAGTGCGTGGGAATCTGTGCAGGCAAGCTCGGCATCACCATAAGGTGCGCCGCGACATTAATAGCGCAGACCACAACAAGCATGGCCCATACACGCGGCGATACCCCCGTGGCGTGAATGCCCTTGTTTTCGTTATTCATCCTCATCACCTTCAGTGTCTGTAAAGCCCATAAACCAGCCAATCAAGTCCTGCATGACGGTGGTGTTTAAGCTGTAAACGATGTTTTGGCCATGGCGCTCGTCGGTCACCAACCCGGCGTTTTTGAGCGTCGCCAAATGATGGCTGAGCGACGGCTTGCTAATGTCAAAATGCTCGGCAAGCTCCCCGGCCGTGCAATTGCCCTCGCGCAGCAGTTCCAAAATGCGCCGCCGCGTAGGATCGGCCAGCGCCTTAAAACCCTCTCCCGGCATAGAACCTCCTCTCGCTATCTCTCGCGACGTGCACACTATACTCGATATTTAGATGTTTGTCTAACTATCTAATCTTGTACTCAAAAAAATAGCCGCCTCCGCGTAATGCGAAGACAGCCACTTCTCACGCTACAAACGTGTTTTGGAGTTGGCCAACCCGCTGCAACGGGTGCCATCTGCTTCATCTTATGCGAATCCCGGTCCCATTTCAACAAGCCTCAAGGGCTCAAATGGAATCGCGATAATACCTATAATGACGATAGCTAAACACGACCCGCTTCCCCATCGGAGGATATCTATGACCGAATCAGCAGCCGCAGCTCCCGTCGAGACACGCGACACCAAGCTCGAGATCATCATGGGCCGCGAGGCACTCGACAAGCTCGCCAACGCCACGGTGCTGATACTCGGCTGCGGAGGCGTGGGCTCTAGCTGCTGCGAGGCACTTGCCCGCGGCGGCATCGGGCATTTTGTGATTCTGGACAAGGACACCATCGCGCCCAGCAATATCAATCGCCAGGCCATCGCCTTTCACAGCACCGTCGGCAAGCGAAAGGTCGATGTTATGGAAGCCATGATCCACGATATCAATCCCGCCACCACCGTCATCAAGCGAACTGAATATCTGCTGAGCGACAACATCGATGATTTCTTCGCGAGCGTTTTGGAGCAGACGGGCGGCAAGCTCAACTACGTCGTCGACGCCATCGACACCATCTCGGCCAAGCTCACCATTGCCAAATATGCTCAGGACCATGACATCCGTTTGGTTAGCTCCATGGGCGGGGCCAACAAACTCCATCCCGAGTGCCTCCGCTTTGCCGACATCTTCGATACGGTACGTGACCCCATGAGCCGCATTATGCGCAAAGAATGCAAGAAGCGCGGAATCAAGAGCCTACACGTACTGTTTAGCTGCGAGGAATCGGTTAAGACACAGCCCCGCGACCCTTCCAACATCCACGAGCGCACCGAGCTGGGAACTGCCAGTTTTATGCCGCCCATCATGGGTCAAATGATTGCCGGCGAGGTTATCCGCCAGATCGGCGGGCGCGGCACCGAACGCGTACGCTCCGATGGCCAGCGCCTGGACTAGCAGGATGTCCTGCGATGGAACCGCGATTCTTTGACACGCATTGTCATCTTGATTTGATGCTCAGCCCCGATGCTGCAGCCAGCGAGTCGGCGGCGTTGGGTCTGGGGCTCTTTGACTGCGGGGTCGACCCACGCGACTTCGCGGCAGCAAAAAAGCGGGCCAGCCGCCACCCAAACATTATCGCGGGCGCCGGCCTCCATCCCTGGTGGCTCGCCGACGGCCGCTGCGGTCCTGCCGAAGTCAATCTGCTTTGCGAAGTTGCTGCCCAAGAGCGCTATATCGGCGAAGTCGGACTCGACTTTTCCGCGCGCTTTGCTGGAAGTGAGCTGCTACAAATACAGGCACTTAACCGGCTCTGCGATACACTCGTGCAGCATCCTCTTACCGGGCGCGTGATATCAATTCACGCCGTTCGTTCAGCGGGAGCCGTACTGGACGTCCTCGAATCGCATGGACTACTCATCCCAAACTCCGACTCCCTCGTTATCATCTTCCACTGGTTTAGCGGCACTTCGGACGAACTCGTCCGCGCGCGTAATGCGAGCTGTAATTTTTCCGTCAACGAACGCATGCTTGCGTCTAAACGTGGACGTGAATATGCCCGACAGATTCCACTCGACCGTCTACTGCTCGAGACCGATGCGCCGGCCGAGCCAAACACAGAAACAAGCGCGCAGTCGCTCATCAGATCGCTCACAAGGACCTCGGAACACATCGCCTCACTCAAAAACTGTGACATAAAGCGCATCGAATCGGCAGTTTTAGCAAATGCGCACTCTGTATTTGACCTTCGCTAACCCCTGTGGGCAAAAAATGCCAAGGGACATGCGAATCACACAACGCAGCCCCTATTGGAAGGCAGTACAATTCGGCAGCATTACACCAATTCGTGCATGAGATCACAGTTGCGTGCATACAATTCGTCAAAGATATGACGACGCGACGCATATAACTCGTGGGCAGCCATATCGGGCACGATTGTTTGCGCAACGCCAAGGACTTGGGCGAGTTCATCCCATGATGCATAGGCGCCACCTGCGAGAGCTGCCATGATGGCATCACCGAAGCATGCGCCCACCGTAACCTTGGCAACCGAGACCTCGCGCCCGCATACGTCGGCGATAGCCTGCATCCAAACTGGATTCTTGGTTCCACCTCCGACAAGCATAATGCGCCCAATTGGCAGTCCATGCTCTCGCTCGATAATGTCGACATGGGATGCAACGGTATACGCGACGCCTTCCAAGGCGGCGCGAACCATATGGGCTCGCGTATGCCTTCCGGTCAGGCCAAAGAAGACGCCACGCGCCTCGGGATCGTTGAGCGGAGTACGCTCCCCCGCAAAGTACGGCAGACACACGAGCCCATCGGCACCCGGCGCCACATCGGCGGCATCATGCGCCATAACCGAATATGCATCGGGGCCACCGTGGCCCTCGGCCTCCACGGCGTCGCGATACAGCTCTTGGCGCAACCACGTATTTTGCCCCTTTGCGGAAATCTGTTGAAATAACACGCATTAAAGTCGTAATTA
>OHAS01003493.1_pt1 | contig 10431 bp, 8 predicted proteins | sample 1577131 | NCBI WGS metagenome assembly OHAS01 (sample SAMEA3541566, study PRJEB24748) | human gut metagenome | biome: human gut; feature: human-associated habitat; material: faeces | place: China | collected 2012
TCCCTTTGTACATGAAAGGATACAGCTTCAAACTAGTGAGCAGTTCTCCCAGCTCAGTGCTATATCTTTTGTCACGTCAAGATATTGGTACTTCAATCGCCCCACTAGGAATAGCATTGATTGATTCTATTTTGCTCGTGTTCACAAGACCTAATCGTGACACTATTATTTTCGCATACCAATTAGCTTTTATGTAAAAGCAAAATCTTTCTGTATCAACTGTATAATACATATTAATGTTACTAATTTTGGTTCCGTTTATCAATTTACAAAAGACTTTATTTGCATTCCATCTAATCATAGACACTGCGACTGAGAACGAGTCTCCACCAACATTTGTAACACTAATTACAGACTCATTTATTGATCCGGCATTTGGCATAAATACACTAATCTTACAATATTGATTATTATCTTTAGATAATTCTAAAGGTACCATACCGGAACTCATCAACCCGCTTTTATTTGATGTTGCATTCCCAATCAGTTCTCCCAGCTCTGATTTTAAAGCGAATTTATGTAAAAGAAATGCTTCTCCACGCTGACTTTGCAAAATTATTAATACTACCTTTTCTAGTGGATATTTCTGCACTGTCTATGTTTGGATAGAACACTTGTGTTATGTGAGCACTATCATTAAAAACAACAAGTGTTCCCCAATAAGTGTTAGGTCCATCAATCATGTTATTTTGTATTTTATAAAAGCCAGCTTCGATCATATCATTATAACTTCTATTTTCTACTATCCCTTTGTACATGAAAGGATACAGCTTCAAACTAGTGAGCAGTTCTCCCAGCTCTCTGTTTAGATAAAATCCATGTTAAAAAGAGAGTACACGAATCGTAACTATAAGGTCATAATTTATAGCAGTTATCATAATCTGATTATCCTTTAGTGATATAGATATAATTTTATCAGCACTAGAGAATATCTTCGTAACAATGCCGGTAGAATCAACATAAATCATCATTTCTCCGTCATTATGGCTGACATATACGAATTCATTGGTAGGAGCACCTATACTAAATGATACTCCTAGCCGTATTGTTTCATAATATTCAGTTCTTTTTATTCCATTTGTTGGCAGAAGTCCTCCCAGCTCTGAAAAATCGTTATTTTTTTGTCAAGATATAGGGATTACTTTCAAATAAGAAGGAAGTGTTTCAACTGTTTTACTATCTAGGTCTATCGATTCTCTTGATTGAATAATAAATTCTGATCCATCTCCGTCTAGACCTATCAAGCCTAACCATAACTCATGCATATTTGTTTCTGGATTACGGCCAAGATACAATTTAACATTGTCGTTGTTGCCCAAAAATCTAGTAACAGAAATTGGTTCATCTCCTTTCCAGTCTATAGCTATTAATGATCCAAGATTGGATGCAGGAGAAGCGCCAAATATCAATGCGACATAATGATTGTACCAATATTTACTTTCAACTAATTTTGTGTATCCTTTAAAAAAACGTCTTCCCAGCCTTTTTTTATCTTCGACCGACATTAATCCGCTTTTATTGCCCGTAGCAGTCCCAATCAGTTCTCCCAGAAGTGGATTAATCAGGTGTAGGTGTAATTATTTCACCTGTAATATTGGAAAAATCAGAAAAGTCTATTGTTGAGAAAATCGGTCTTGTTCTTCTAACTAATGATACCTTATACGAGATGGAAGAATCATCCGACTTAGGTAACACATACAATTTACTATCTGCATATTTAAAATCGCACCAATGCACCCCCATATATTTTATTTCTATGTTTTTAGATCCAATAGGTATTGACATCACTCTATAAAATGCAGTATTAGCTCCCGAATAGACATATATTTCTATCAACGAAGAAGAAGTATATAAACCATTAGAATCAGCTTTATAGTCAATAATCAGACCTTTTCCTCTTTCTATATCAGTTACTGCAAATATTTTACTCATTAATCCGTTCTTATTGGCCGTAGCCGTACCTATCAGTCCTCCCAGGACTTTCGCGGCAGCCGAAGAAGATGTCAAAGTTGGGTTCTTGGAACCGTCCAAAGTACGGAGCCAAGAGAAGGTGTCGGACTGGGGCAACTGGTCCTCAAACTCATCTGTTCCGGCTGCCGCAGCGGCAGCAAATGTTGATATTTCTGATGCAGCGGAAACAATCCGTGCGGAAACTAATTCTGTCATCTCATCGACGGTCACCTGTCGTTCGTTGCCGTTTTTATCCACAGCTTTAAAGCCAACTATATTATTCAAGTCCATAATGCAAATTTTAAAATTAAAACAAATACTTCACCCATGCAAAATAATTACTGTTCTCAATATAATTCGGATCATCCTCGTTGGAATATGCCTCCCTCTCAAACGATACCGTCTTATACGCCCTGCCGGCATCCTTCAACCGTACCGCCCTGACCAGCCACTCCACACCATACCAGAGATAGAATGCCAGCCCGGTCAGTACCAGCCACCAGGCGGAAAGGTCAAAACACAACAGCAAGATCCAGATAACTGTACCGGTGGCAACTGCCATCTCAACCCATTGACGGGCGTGGGTACACTCATGGTTTCTCACTTTCTGAGTGATTTTCTCTTCCGGTCGCTTGCTTAAAACAAACGGACCGATTGTTATCGTATGGCAAGAACTGAACGCAAGCAGCACCTTGGCCAGAAGGTTGTTACAATATACCTTTTTCATAGCGTTTCTATTTCTGATTCAAGTTCAGCAATATGGTTGTCTATACACGTATTCACCTCGTCATTGAAGTTCGCTATATCCAGTTCCACGCATCCGGCACTTGACCGGGCGCTACTGTAGATACGGACATAGCCTCCGTTATTCAATGTATTTTTCGCCAGCTTCAGTTTCGCCAGTTCGTCATTGATCCGGCTGGCGCGTTCCAAATTCTCAATCTTCATGTTGTTCCTCCTTCTTTTTATCCAGATAATCATTCAACGAATCGGCCAGCAAGCCGGACAACATAGGGGTAGAACGTCTTATGATATCCACCTCCTCTTCGTCAAGTTCCACACCATCTACAGTCGACTTGAAGATTTTCTCCGCAAGGAGATGCGCCTTCAAGCCCGCTACGTTCTTATATATCCAGTCACCGAAGGCCTCAGTGATGTTACTGGCTATAAGCTTTTCTTTTTTAATCCCATCATAAATAGGGAATTGTGCAAAATTTATTCTCATACTTTATATTTAAATTATCCGCAATAAAACATAACCCAATAATTACCCATACACTTAATGAAGCCGGATGCAAAATCCAAATCAATATAAGACACCTCCTGTCCTCCGGGAGCAGGCAGGATCCGTCCTCCTGTCAATCTTACTCCGCCGCTCATACGTTTGAAGTATATAGTATGTCCCGGAACATCCGGAGGAAGTGTCACTTCTATATTGCCCGTATTAATAAACATCACATTATCATCATTGTTATTCAGGGGAGTGCTGACGGATATGTTCCTCCAGTTGCCAACTATGCCACGAAGAGAAACATAGCTGTCATTGTTCGGATGAAGGAAAATGTTACCTCCCTCCACGAATAGAGGAATGCTTGGAGTCTTGATGTGCATCCCGATCATGACATTTGGACTCTGTATGTCAATTCCAGCATCATACTTAATCCCTTCAATGGTGACAAACTGCGTGTTTCCCCCGATTCTTACGTTTGCAAATGTCCTTTCGTTATAAAACTCAATTTGTCCGGCAGACAAATTGAAACCGACGTATTTATTTGTTTCATTTTCATAAAGGATCTTTGAGGACAATATTCCCGAAGCGATGGAGAACGGACCGATACGTCCTTTATCCGCTGTGATTGTTCCTGTAATCTCTGCATTCTTACATTTAAAATACCCGGTTACGCCGTTGATAAGAAGAGTTTCACCTTTGTCATTAAAAGATTTGAGAACCTTGTCTTTGAACATGAAGCCGGCTACATTCGCACCATCGGCAAACAGGGTGTCAGTGGCGATATTAACAAACTTCTGCATGGCTTCCCAATTGGAATCCCCGTTGACAGATGTAGGGGCGGCGGTTACACTGGCACCATAGTTCCGCACAAGGAAATTATAATACACGCCATTGAACTTGTAGATGATCTTGTCACGATAGCTGGCGTTCCATACATAGCTAGTACCAGATTGGAATACTCCCATATCTCTTGGAGAAGCCCCTGTCGCTCCAGTTGCTCCTATGGCGCCATCATTTGCAACACCCACCCCTTTTTCAGCGACAAAATTATTATTCCATGCGTTCGCGTCCGATGCGGATTGATAAGCCCGGACGGCAAACTGGGTGTATCCGGCTGTCGCTGGAACGGATATCTGATTGCTTAGGGTAGCACCTACATGAGCCAGCCAGCTTCCGTTATACTTACGGGCTGCCAGATAAAGCGTGCTGCACGTGCTCACATTACCGCCTACATTCTGTTTCATGGTTACGACAAACGCTGATGGGGATGGCGTGCCCGTACTGGTGAAGTTGATCACGCTGACAGGACTGTCCAGCCAGTAGGATGCCGACGGTCCGACGGGGGCAACCATCTCCTGCCAGTCCGCATGTACCGTCCGGTTCGCAGATCTGCCGGCGAGGATGTATCCGCCGTCTCTTTTCCTGCGGAGTCTGCCGTTTCTGAACTTGGCGATTTTAATCGGAGGGTTGGAGGTTTCAACCTTGCTTAAGTAAGATCCTCCGGCAAACGATACTGTACTGTTCTTGGCATACGGAGTATTGGCGGATTCCCAATGACCGGCTGCTGTGATGCTCTCACCATCCTTTCCGTCACTGCCGTCCACAACCATCGGGACAGTCTCGACATCAACCGCCTGACCGTTCACGTAGAACACGAACTTCAAGCTACTGGTAAAATTACCGGAAGCCACCCCGACACCATCACCGATGGGAACCTCGGCCGCACCGTCACGACTGTACTTCAACTCCCCGTCCGTTGTGGCCGTAGTGACCGCACCGACTGTCTTCATACGCCGGCAGGATACCGAAGCTACACTGTAACCGCCGTTCTTGTTCTTGCTGACCATCGTGGCCGAAGTGACAAGGCTATAAATTACCGCATCGGAACCGTCCGCCCCGCCACGGACACCGGTTATCTTGAAAGTCAGTTCACGGGTATAGAGCTGCCCGTTCTTCATTGCAGCCAGTGTGATGGTGACCGTATTCTGTTCCGGAACCGACTTTCCGGCAGCGACGGATATCGCCACCGCTCCGGTGGCCTTGCTTGTGCTTGCCGTGAAACCGGCAGGCGTGCTGACTGTTAAAGTCTCAAGGGTGAGTTTCTCGGTACCGTACCACATGGATACATGGGTAGTCCATGACTGTGCGGAAGTAGTAACACCGGTACTGGTAAGAGCGACGCTCACCATCTCATTGTCAAGGTCGGCCATGATATTCGACTCCCCGTCCTTACTCCAACGGTGCACAGGGGCCGGAGTGCTCCATTCACTCCATACTCCATCACGCTTCACACGTTTGCACGCCCATTCCACCTGATGGTCCTGATCAACGCCAAGAAAATCATCCTTCCAGCCTTCCGGAACATAATCATCCTGCTGTTTCGAGTCCGGCTTGTCAGGGATAAGACCGATGATGTTGTTACGGGTGTAGATCCACTCGTAACCTTTGCCGTCCTTACCGTCAGTCCCGTCTTTGACCATGACCATCCACAAACCATTCCGGTATATGTAAGTACAATGGTCAGCCGTATTTCGGTAGCTGTCACCCTCCTTGGGATTGGACGGATGGGATGCGAATTCACCCAGGAAGGTGATGCTCTCACCTTTAAGTTCACGACCGTCCAGCAGTATCTCCCAGTCTTCATGCACGGTCCAGTCGGCTGACTTCCCGGCAAGGATATAACCGCCATCCTTTTTCTTTCGATAATTGCCGTTCCTGAACCTTGCGATCCTGATGGGAGGGTTGGATGTTTTCACCTTGGAGATAAAAACACAGCCCGCCAAAGTGACCATAGTATTGCCCTCGTATGGGGTATTGGCGGATTCCCAATGACCGCCACCTATTACAGACAGGCCCGGATCACCCTTGTCACCTTTGGCGGCTGATACAAGCCAGTCCGGATTGTTTTCGGATGGCTCGGAAGTAGTGCCCTTGTCATTGACGCACAACCATGTGGAACCGTTATGGGGCACACGGGAATAATACGCATACTTCCTGCCCGGCTCCCAGCTAGGGAAGTCGATAGGAACGCGGACTGTGTTACCGGTAATTTCATCAATTTGAAAAATCAATCCCGTCATGATGATATCCTGCAATACTGCCGAGAACCTGTCGCAGTTGATCCCGTTGATGGTCATACCCTTTTTCTTGCCGAACCAGCTCTTCATCTGTGCCGACTCCGGGTCCCAGGTGTTGGCATTGTCAACAAGGGTGATGCAGCAGTTACCGTCACGCACGTCTATGATGATATAAGTCTGACGCTCCTTGTCGGTGAAGTTCCCCGTCTGTCCGAGACGCATCTCGTTATGGGGAACGAACTCATATCCGGGACGCGGAACCATTACGAATGTCTTCTCGTCGTAATCTGCGGAAGTGATACGGTACTGTATTTTTCTGAAACCAATAAAGTCACCGGTAGTGACGCTTTTGTCATGCCAGAAGCCCAAAAGGATATCGTCCGGCTTCTGTCCCAGCGGTACACCATCCTCCAGATCAGGGGTGACAGTATAGCTGCCGTCATTATTGGCGACAAAGCTTTTTATCTTCAGCCCTCCACCGGGACTTATAGTATTATATCCTTCAAAATAGGTCTGACGGTTGAAACGAAGTTCAGGAACACTCAGAGAGCTACGCAGGACCAAAGCCTCCAGCTCGGCACGGGCGTCCTCACCGATGTAACCGCCCTGAACACCGGTGATAAAGTCACCGAACTTGGCGTATTTTTTGATGACGGTTCCGCCCAACAGGGATAATAGGAAACCGGTGCGTTCCTCCGTGTCCTTGCGCATGAACATGATCAGCGAGCGCAATGCGGAATACACGTTATGGTCTGTCGCAGGGGTGGAGTCGTGGCTTCCGATCACATACACGCCGCTGCCACCACCGCCCGTATAGGTCTGTCCCTTCAGGGTAAGGCTCTCAACCTTTTCCTCCAGCTCCCCGATACGGGAATAGGCGGCGGTTTCCCCGACAGTATATATAGGGGAATCATAAGCTAAATCAAGATTGAATTCAAATCCGATAACCCTTGACTGCCTTCCGTTTTCAAAATAAGCCTTGTTGATAAGGTTGACCTTTTGACCGATGCTGTAGAGGTTGTGAACGCCATCCTCACGGTATGCGTCATTTGACATCATCGTGCAGCCATAGGTACTCGGGTCTATCTTGGATTTGGCAGCGTACTTTTCAGTCTTTTCCTTCAGCTCCTGCTCGGCGGCACCCACAAGCCCCAGTTCGGTTATTTTCGTGCTGTCCCAGCCGGAAAGCACATATTCATCTCCATTCCGGGGAAAGAGCACATCACCGGGAAGCGGTCTGCCATAGTCCTCATTCCTGACTATCTCCCAAAGCTGTGCCTCAGGGTTCCATCCGCCATCCTCCAATATCTCCGGCTTTCCCTCAGGATTGAACTTCACGGCAAACTCCAAACCGTTGAGAAGTCCGGACGCGAAACGTATCCTCAGCTCCTGACCGGGGAGGATATATTTCTCGGAAAAGTTAACACCCGTGTCCCTAAAGCGGTAGGCATTCCATTTTTCCTCGGTGGTTGTACCGTCCTCATTCTCCACCTTGTCCGTCACTTCGATAGTGGTGACATCCGACATGATGCCCGTTCTTCGGGGATAGACTTCATCGAAGATAACCACCTGCTCGACGGCTTCCTCGGTAGTCATATCAGGATAAGCGTCAATGTAAGGAGTGCCTTCGGGAAGCATCAGCCTGCGCTGCACCACGCCGTTCACAACCACGGTCTCGTCAACCGGACGGTAGTCAGATGGGATATTCTTTGTTGAACCAAAAGCGTAGATACGGGTGGCATAAGTGGACCGGGATTCTGACTGTGACATTTCCTGCACGTTTTTCCCGATTTCGAAATCCACCGCATCGCCAGACTCACAACGTCCGAAATGGATGATGTTTTCAGTCACCCAACATTCGCAATCCCATTTTTTCGCCATCTCAAAACAAGCGTCAAGGATGTTGATGTTATCGTAACTCATCAACTGGGACTTGTTTTCGACTGTGGAATCAATGGAGAAAACAAAATCCTGTCCTTTGTATGTGTAACCAAGAGCTTTCAAATTTCTAAGGACTATACCGGCTTGTACGTCAAGCGGAGCGGTCAGGTTCCAGGACGCCTCCTGTCCGGTCGTCTCCGGGGTATATTTGAAGATTTTGTTTTTCCATTTCCAGTAGTAGGCGTCAAGTCTTAATTCGTAATCGTAGCCGGCGGTATTGGTGTTGAATGCGGGCTTCTGCAAGTCGCACACCTCGAACAATCCGAAGTTACATTCCACGTATGAGCCAAGTTTGAAATATATGGGATTCTCTAAGGAGAACTTTAACATGATGTAGTCCTCCTTCATCAGAGTGAACTTACGCTTGCAGCCTTCATTGATCAAAGTTGTAAGCAGGATAGCACCGGATATGTCTTTGATGTCGATTTGTTCCATGTCTTCAAAGTTCGGGGATAAAAAAAAGAGTGCCCAATTTTGAGCACTCACATACACGACAATAAAACCAATGTCGTGAATTAGCTTCTGTTTGCCGGATTTGGCTCGTTAAACTTGGCTGAAATTTTTCCGAAAGTTCGGTCTAAACTCTGTGCGTAAGTGACACTCTTGCCAGTATAAATAAGATGGTAAACCTCGCTACTATTAGCAGGAATCTGAATATCAACCTTACCTTTATAAAGCTCATTGAAGAAAGCTTTTTTCTTTGATTGATAATCAGACTGAGAATTACCCTCGATAGTGAACGAAAGAGTTATTTCCCTCTCATCGACTTTAGGATTATTGATTATTACCCGTTTCCCATGTTCAAGTCGGCTTTTGTTCTCAATAAAATCCTTCATGGGAGCGGATGCCCCAATAACATCAAGAAACCCCTCTCCCATTCTCACACCCCATGTTGTATAAGCGTTTTCGCCATTAATTAATAATTCATCCATAGACTATAATTTTGCTGTATTCTTTTTAACTTCTGCTATATCTCTTTGCATCTGTTGAATAGGTTTGACGATTGCCCCTGTATTCTCCGAAATCTGCACCAGTTCAAGATAAGACTGTGCTATCAAATCCCTTGTGTCGTCAGCGATATTTCTTGTCTCTGTATTAACAGAGAGTATAGTGTCAGCCTTGGCGGTTAACAAATTCAGAGATTGAGATTGAATTACATTCTGATTCTTGACTTCTTCCCCTGCAATCTGTAAAGCAGTAAACCTACCGTTCAATTCTTCCCCGGTATCCTGGCTCATGGCTTCGAAGCCTTTTGATGTAGAAGATTGGGAAGTAGATGAAGAATCCCAGCCAAAAGCATCAGCCATTGCGTCACGCTCAGCCATGATTTGCTCAGCTAACGCCTTCTGTGCTTCTTTCAATTCTGCCGATTCTTGAGTTGTTAGGTCAAAAATCCCATCCCCATTGCTGTCTGATTTTGCAGCCCAATCTTTGTACAAAGCTTCTATTTTACTACGGTACTTATTTGCCACAAGGTTTTCTAATATGGCATTTTTCAAGTATTCCCCGAAATCATCAGCCATATCCTTACTACTCTTATCCATATCAGAAAGAGTAGAAACAAAACTGTCATAGAAAGAATCGAAAGAAACTCCGGTCATTGTTTCCTGAAGCTTTGTCTTCATATCCTCTATCTCGTCAGAACAGTCAATAATGTTTTGCAAATACCCTTGCACATCACCGTCCAACTTCGCCCAGAACGTAGGTGCTTCTTCCTGTAGACGTTCCAATTGTTCCGCTGTAAGAGAAAATAGTCCAGTCATACGACCGTCAGCAACCGAGTTGTAATCGAATCCAATAGACTGTGCCGCTTTACGAAGTTCATCCCACCCTTGGCTTGACATTCCTTTTCTCTGACGAACGCCAATGGAGTGAGAACCTGCACTCGCCCCTGCATTAAGCCTCTCTACCCCAAGTGCAACATTGCTTTGAGCTTTCTTATTCAATAAGTCCAGTACTTCTTGCCCAACCTTACGCGCTTCATCGCCATAAGATATATCTATATATTTCTGCTTCTTACTAATAAGCATATCCCAAACATCAATAAGCGCCCCGTACTCCTCTTTCATCTTATTATAGGCAGAGTAATCAGCGCCAAGAACACCTATTAATCCTGAAGCCATGCCTATTGCTCCACCGATAACTGCACCCCAAGGTCCACCGATAGATGCACCAGTTGCCGCATAAGAAGCGGTGCTACTTAAAACAGAAGTAACCTTTCCAGCCGTACTA
>OHAS01003497.1_pt1 | contig 10413 bp, 10 predicted proteins | sample 1577131 | NCBI WGS metagenome assembly OHAS01 (sample SAMEA3541566, study PRJEB24748) | human gut metagenome | biome: human gut; feature: human-associated habitat; material: faeces | place: China | collected 2012
CAAATGTGAGAATCCTGAAATTATGATTGATGGCCAGAAATATATCGTCCACTGTCAGTTAGGTAGCGGGGAATATCTGGTGATTAATTCTCTGACAAAGAAGATTTACAAAGTGAAAAATGACGGTGAAAAAGTGAACCAGTATCATTTGCAGGATACGGATTGGTATATATTCCAAAAGATATCTTCCGGAAAACATACCGTATCATGGAGCGGATTGTTTGGCTTTGATATCACGTTATTTGAGAGGAGGTCGGAACCAAAATGGACTTAAATCATGCGGATCAGGAGCGAAAGATGCTTGGAGTGATTAACCGGTATAAATTGGATCTGGCTTTTGGGACAGATGAAAATGATTTCGAATGTAGTATGGTAATATCGGATCATTGTTGCAGCGCGGGCGACTATCTGTATCTGACAGATGCGGCAGCGGGACATGTAGTGTATACCGAATATGGAGGTATTATTGATGCTGTCGGTATCGATACTTCGGCGGAAACAGTTACCTATTCTGGCAGAACATGGCACGGGATCTTAATGAAAAAGATTCTGTGTCCGGATGCCGGGCAGGATTATCTGGTGTTATCCGGAGATGCAAATGAGGTTCTTGGAGAACTGATCACACGTATCGGTCTGGCAGATCTGTTCCAGACATCAGAAATGGAATCAGGCATCAGCATGGCAGCAGGAAAGAACAGCAATCCGCCGACAGCTGCCAGCAACAGCCCGAAGATGATTCCCGCCTTATAGCTATAACGCTTCATGAACATAGCTATCGGGATAGGGAAAATAAAGTAAGCCAGCCAATAAGCGGTCTCCGTAAAAGAGGCCTCGAAAGTGTTCAGTTCACAGGTTTTCATCAACTGCCGGATCATTGTGGGAAGCAGATTGCTGCTGATCGCCCACAAGAAGAAAAGGCTGAAAACCAGTGCGAGAGGAATGGTATATGTATTCTTTTTCATGTGTACAGTGATTGTTTAGTGGTATTGTAATTGTTTCCTTTCTATTCCGACATATTTTTAATGTACGGGAGTTCCGGAAGTTCTGCAAACCCGTAGAATTTCCGCGCATTCCCGCCCAGGAATAACGTTTTCTCCGCTTCCGACAATTCCGGGGATTTCACCACAAAGTCATAAGACATCTTATAAGTAATGGCTGTTATCGTGCGCGGATAGTCCGAGCCCCACATCAGTTTCTCCATACCAACCAGTTCTGCGGCTTCACGAATAGCCTTTATGGCACCTTTAAACGGATAAAACTCGTCATTGAACAGCCATGTGATACCACCGGACTCAATCATCACATTCGGATGACGTGCCAACTTAATCTGCTCCTTCCAATCCGGAAGAGTAACCATCCCGAAATGTCCGACAGCAATCTTCAATCGAGGACATTCCTGAATAATCTCTTCCATCTCCAGAACCTGTATCGCCCCCTCTGCCAAGTCGACTGACAAGATCACTCCCCGCTCTTCCATCCACCGGAACATCTGCATCATTTCAGGACAGTTCAACATTACCCGTCCCTCTTTCAGAAGTAAGCGCTGGGCAGGAATCTTAATCGCTTTAAATCCCTTCCCGATCAGTTCTTTCGCCTGTTCCAGATAGCCCGGCTTGCGAAACTCACACATTCCGCAAACAAAGAAACGGCCGGGATAACGGGAAACAACCTCCATCAGATAATCGTTCTGAATGCCGTCTATAAATTCTTGTGTAATAACCGCAGCCGAGACTTGGGCATAATCCATATTGGACAGAAAAACTTCCGCACTATTCACCCCGTCAATCATAAAAGGAGGAACCATCTGCCGAATCTCCCCCATAAACAGGGAGCGTCCGTTCTCTAAAGTACGGATAGGAAAACCATCGACCACCGTATCTTGGCGAAGCCACAGATGGGCATGCGCATCAATAATCGTATAATCCATAGAATCGACCGTTTTTTTAAGAGTTTGCCCAACTTACACGCTGCTGTTCTCCGATAATTTCCCGCACTTCACGCACGAGTTCCCAATCGACCGGTTCTTCAATAAAGCCGATATTTTTCTTCACATTCTCCGGATTAGTGGTGCTGAACAGGGTAGTCGCAATCTTTGGATTACTCACCGAGAATTGCATAGCGAGCTTTTCTATCGGATAATTCTTTGCTTTACAATGCTCCATCGCTTTGCGACAGGCATCTACCAATGGCTTGGGAGCCGGATGCCAGACCGGAACACCACGTTCGCTCAGCAAGCCCATCGAGAGAGGAGAAGCATTGATGACACCGATTTCTTTCGATTCGAAATAGTCAAGGAAGTCAGCCAATTTATCATCGCACAGACAATAGTGACAGAAGCTAAGAACAGATTCAATAGTTCCGCTTGGCGAACGGTCTATCACCCATTTCAAGTTTTCGAGCTGCAAGTCAGTGATTCCGACATGTCCTACCACTCCTTTCTCACGCAGTTCGACCAAAGCAGGCAATGTCTCATTAACCACCTGATTCAGGTCGGCAAACTCAATATCATGCACATTGATCAAATCGATGAAGTCAATATTCAGACGTTCCATACTTTCATATACACTCTCCGTCGCACGCTTTGCCGAGTAGTCCCATGTATTGACTCCGTCTTTGCCATAGCGTCCGACTTTCGTAGAAAGATAATAACGGTCGCGAGGAATATCCTTCAGCGCTTTGCCTAGAACAGTCTCTGCCTTATAATGTCCGTAATAAGGGGAAACATCGATAAAGTTCATTCCGGCTTCGATGGCTGTAAACACAGCCTGAATGCCTTCTTTTTCTTTTAAATCATGGAAAACTCCTCCCAGAGAGGAAGCTCCGAAGCTGAGAGACGATACTTTCATCCCTGTCTTTCCGATTTCATGGTATTGCATACGTATAGGGTTTTAAATTATTTTGTATGCGACAAAAGTAAGGGGTGAACCCTTCTCAACGGACAAGAGAGGGGCGAAAAAGCTACGTAACGGTTTACGTAAAAAATCTTTCTTTAAATGCGGAGATTTATCAGGGAATATGCTTTCTTTGCAGATAAATCTAAGTTGGAGACCTTCAGATGGAAAACCGGAAACATACTTCACTCAAAGACCTCGCCCAAGCATTAGGCGTATCCATCCCTACTGTATCCCGAGCGCTGAAAGACAGCCCGGAAATCAGCCGTGAACTTTGCGCCAAAGCCAAGAAGCTGGCCAAAGAGATGAATTATCGTCCCAATCCTTTCGCTATGAGTCTGCGAAAGAATGCGCCGCGCATCATCGGAGTGATCGTTCCGGATATTGTCACTCATTTCTTTGCCTCCATTCTGAACGGGATAGAGAACATGGCGATCGATAACGGATATTTCGTCATTATCACGACATCGCACGAGTCTTTCGAGCATGAAAAAAGGAATATAGAGAATCTGGTCAATATGCGGGTAGAGGGGATTATCGCCTGCCTGTCTCAGGAAACAACTGACTTTTCTCATTTTGCCGCATTGAAAGAGATCAATATGCCGCTGATTCTGTTCGACCGTGTTTGCCTGACCGATCAATTCTCGTCAGTAATAGCAGACGGAGCACAATCCGCACAAATGGCTACCCAGCATCTGCTGGACAATGGAAGTAAACGGGTGGCTTTTATCGGCGGTGCCAATCATCTGGATATTGTAAAAAGAAGGAAGCACGGTTATCTGGAAGCCTTGCGCGATAATCGGATTCCGATTGAAAAGGAATTAGTTGTCTGCCGGAAAATTGATTATGAGGAAGGACAGATTGCTACGGAAACATTATTATCTCTCCCCCAGCCTCCCGATGCCATCCTTGCCATGAATGACACATTGGCTTTTGCCGCCATGGAAGTAATCAAAAGGCACGGACTTCGTATTCCCGACGATATCGCCATCATCGGATACACGGATGAGCAGCACGCCAATTATGTGGAACCCAAGCTATCTGCCGTATCGCATCAGACTTATAAGATGGGGGAAACAGCCTGTCAACTGCTGATTGATCAGATTAAGGGAGACAGGACGGTCAAGCAAGTGGTGATTCCGACACATTTGCAGATAAGGGAGAGCAGCATAAAAGAAAAATAAGTCCTGTATTTTATATCATTTACTTTTTACCGTTGATTTTTTATCCTCCTAATTAACTATATTTCATTTAGAAATAGTTATTTTTGTAGAAACAAACACTTTATGAAATCAAACTACACAATCTTTTTAATAGTACTATTCATTACATTAAATGCATGTCATAAATCTGATATTATCCCTCAACTCCAATTAGCAGATTCATTAATGCTTAGTAAACCTGATAGTGCTTTAAACTTATTAAGAAGTTTTTCTATTCAAGAAATACCCAGTAAATCAGCTAAAGCAATGTATGCATTGCTCTTAACACAAGCTTTAGATAAAAATTACATTCAACATCAAAATGACTCTATAATATCGATAGCAATCGACTACTATAAAAATAAAGATAACAACAATTTAAAAGCTAAATCATATTTTTATCTTGGAAGGGTATACCAAGATAATGAAGAATATGTAAAAGCAACAGAGGCGTATTTAACAGTTCTGAAATCTACCCCGACTGATAAAACCTTTATATTACAGGTTTACAATAATTTAGCGATGTGCTACGAAAATCAAGAATTTTATATTCAGGCAATAAAAACATATAAAGAATCTTATTCTACTGCTGAACTATTAAAAGATAAATATGGTATTCTTCATGCGACGCGAGGCTTAGGTAACATTTATGCAATACAAGACGATGAAGACAGCGCACTAACTTATTATCAAACATCCTTAGCCATAGCACAATCTATCAATGATTCCATATGGCAGACTGCCATATTATGTGATATAGCAAAAGTTTATGATAATTTAGGAATGCATATAGAAGCAAAAAAGAATATAGAACATGCATTAAAATATGCACCTTATAATACAAGTTTTTCTTCCATTTACTTTTGGAAAGGGATTATTTTACGCAATTTGGAAGAAACAGACTCTGCTATTTGTTATTTATCCAAAGCTAAAATCAATGCAGATATCTATGCAAAAGCATCTATCTACCAAACATTATACGAAATAGATAAAAAAAGAAAAAAATATGAGCAAGCTATTTTATACAATGATACAGCATTAGTTTATTATGATTCTATACAAAAGATGGTTCATCATACAGAGATTAATAGTCTCATAAAAAAACACTCTACAGAAATGTATGAACAGCGCGTAGAAAGTCAGTACCAAAAAGATAAAGCAGTATTAATCATTTGCATATTATTGACAATATCCTTTGCCATATTTATACTAATGTACATCAGCAACCGCAATAAAATAAAATACATATATCTACAGCAACTTCTTATGAAAAACCAAACAGAAAAAGCTGTATTAAAAGAAGAAATTAAAACAATATCACACACTAACAAAATTAACGAACAAAAGTACATAGATATAGTAAATAAAAGATTTGAATTATGGCATCAAAGCCTTCAAACATGTGTACGTCTATTCAAAACCACCACATCCTATAAGAAAATACAATTAATTGAAACATCTAAAATAAAAAGAGAAAAAGGAGTATCCCAAGAAGATATTTCATTAATTTATCAAGAAATAAATGAAGTTTTCACGGAAGCAATGCAGGAGCTTCTTAACCAATATCCAAATCTAACGCAGGAAGATCTCTATTACTGTATACTTAATTATCTTCAACTTTCTAATGATACTATCAAAAAATGTATGAGGGTTGAAAGTCAATATGCGCTCAACCAAAGAAAGTATCGCATAAGAAAGCAACTATCCAATCAAACTTTCTCTGTAATATTTGATCTTAAAAACGATAAAAGATAGTCCTGCAAAAGAAAGTGTTATCATTATCTCATTTTTGTTATATCAAAAACGCAACACCCTGATTATCAAGATCGATTATCTTTCATATTGTTATTTCATGTTATTGTTCCGCATACGCAAACATCGTAATTTTGCAACAAACCAATAACATAAAATCAATATGAAACGAAATCTACTTTTATTCTCTCTTATGGTTATTTGTTCAAATCTTATCTTTGCAATGCCATTAGATACAAGAAAACAAATCAAGATGAAGGTCAGAGTAAAGATAGAGCACCGCTCTGCAAATTTACCATCTCCTGTACAAGCCTATGTAAATAACTCATTATTAGAAATAGAATTCGAACATCCTAGCAATGATGTAACAATACTCATAATTAATTCAACTACCGGTGAAACAGTTTACTATGAAAAAACAACATCTTTCGAGAAAATCAAATTCATCAACTTAGATAAACACTACAAAACTACAGAATATACTCTTAAAGTATCCTCTCCTTTATGGGTAGCTGTAGGAGTAATTTCCATAGAATAATAAAGTTATGAAACGTACCAAATATTCTATATTTATCATACTGTTTGCATTACTTTGTCCTTCATGCAACTCTAGAAAAAAATCATCACATAATGACAGAGAGATAATTGCAGAATTAGGAGAAGAAGTACTTTATACTGATGAATTAAATACGATCATTAAACAAGAACTCTTTGACGAACTAAACAAAATTTATGAAATAAAGAAGAAGGCAGTTGAGCAATTAATAAACGTTAAGTTACTACAGAAAGAGGCTGATAAAAAACAACTATCTTATCAGCAATATATTGATAATTATACAGATAATCAAATCCAGCGATTGGGAATAGATTCTCTTTCAAAACGTTATAATCTGAAATCAATTATAGAATTTCGTGATGCTAATATGTATAATGTAGCCACAAACTCTCCCACTGGAAAGATATCAGGATTATATCGCTTGAAAGGATTTATTATAGATAATTTGCTGGATTCTTTAAAACAAAATAAAAGAATAGTGCAATATATTTATCCTCCTAAAAGTCCATCCATTGATTTAAGCAATCTGCACACTTATTATAGAGGAAATCTTCAATCAAAAGTATCTATTATCATTATATCTGATTTTGATTGCGAATCTTGTATTAATGCTCACAATCTATATGAAACAATATATCAAAAATACAAAGAAAAAGTCAAATTTGGCTATATCCACTATTCGGCAACACCAACTTTTGCCCAAATAGCAAGTGAAGCAGCCAATAGACAAAATAAGTTTTGGGAATTCCATGACTCATTATACACGCATAAAGGATACATAGATTCAATAACTGTATATAATATAGCACATAGTACATCCATGGATATTAACAAATTCAAGAAAGATATTGAAGATGATGCAGGGAAAAAATTAATTGAAAAATCGATAAATCAATTAGTACTACTCGGTGTTTATGCAACCCCAACAATTATCGTAAATGGACGTTTGATTGTTAATTCCAACTCAAAACGAGAGATTTGTCATCTTATTGACGAAGAACTATCAAAATAATTTTTATTTATCCACATTTATTAAAAACTGTATTATGAAAAAAGTTACTTTTTTTTTGTTTCAGCATTTTATTAGCTTCTTGTTCTCTAAATGAAGAAGAAAGAGCGATGAGTGCAAGTGAAAACACACAATTATCTGACGAACTAGAAAGTGTAGTTGCTGATTACGAATTAATATTAAAAGGATATTCTTTTGATGAGTTAAACAAAGAGAAAGATGAATTAACTCCTACTACACAAGAAGAAACATGCGCGGAACCCGAATTAATCAAGGCTATCCAAGATTCATTAAACAAACTAATCTTAGCTTATGACAGTAAAACACGAACTGACACAAGAGCTTATGGCGGAAATGCCCCCAAAGTTGGAGTATTTAAGTATGGTACTTGCAGTGGTAATCGAGAATTTGTATACCGAATGGACTGTGAAGATGGAGGAGATACACATGCAACCGGCAATGTTGGTTCTACAACCGTTGATGGAAATGTAAGATTTAGATTTTGCTTAGTAGATCCAGGTAATTATGGTGGAGGTACTCTGATTTTATATGATTATGTATGGAATATCAATGAAGGTGATGTAGATCTTGTAAAGAGATATCATGACAATGAGGATCATAAAAATAAAAACAGCTTAGAGGATAACGGAGGTTTAGTATCCACTGGTTTATCTAATTTCGGGCATAATACAACTCTTTACTGGAGATTTAGTGACAAGCCTGCACAAAAATTAGGCTTTCAACATGGAGTTTTAAGAAAAGCTAGTTCAACACCTATTCCTAATGCAATAAACAGCATATACATAGACGACGAAAATGGAAAGAACGGAAATGAAGCTATCTTGTGGACATATAGAGCTATCAAGAATGGTCCAACAGGACCTCTTGTTCCACAAATATCTAGTCGTAATTTAAACGGTGAAACATTTAGGGGCATTACGACAGGCAATAACACAACTTATTATATCGATATAATGAACTTATAATATGCTGTTTCCAGACAAGTTCCTCAATATTGAAAATTATTAGATCACTCTCCAATAAAAATTCCCTTTATTTTAGTATAATTCTCAATAGAATCAACTAAAATAAAGGGAATTTTAATATTTTAAGTACGCCGATTACAAGGACTACTAAATTTCTATCCTACCAAACTTTACTTGTAATCAGCTCATAAACATACTTATTTTCAACAATCTAATAATCTGAAACTACCGATTCCAGTTTTATATCAAAGACCAAAACAGAATATCCGGGCATACCATCCCGGTCACTAGTTCCATATCCCATATCCCAAGGTAAATAAACAGTCCATCTCTCTCCTGTCCTCATCCTCTGCAATGTTTCGATCCATCCATCCACTGGTATAATATGAGGAGGATTAGACATTGAAATAGGATTCACCCAGAATTCTGTTGGAGAATCAAAGTCCCCAGGATCTTTTCCGGTAAAGTTCTGATCAAACACCTCACCTGTATAATAAGATCCACGATAATACGCTGATACAACATTCGGTATTACAGGACGTCTCCCCTCGTCATTTTTCACCGTTCTCTTATAGAAAATCTTCATTCCCGGATCCGTAAAAGGTACAAAGAATTCCAATTCAGTATCAGTTTTTGCATCATACACCTGCTGCAAAGAATCTAAAAAGGCCTCGTTACGCGCCCGCCAATTGGCAAACTTTCCCTCTTCTTCGGTTTCGCTACAAGAAACAAAAGCCAAAGCCAGTAATACTAAGGAGAATAAATAGATTTTTTTACTCATTCGTTAATGGTTTATTGTAAAGTTTTCAATAATGAGGTGATGCTCACTCTGTCTGCAATGATATTGTTCAGTTCAGAGATAGCTACACGCTCTTGCTGCATGGTGTCGCGATTACGCAATGTCACGCAGTTATCTTCTAATGTCTGATGATCCACTGTTACGCAGAACGGAGTACCGATGGCATCCTGACGACGATAACGCTTGCCGATACTGTCTTTTTCGTCATATTGGCAGTGGAAATGGAACTTCAGAGCATCGATGATCTCACGGGCCTTTTCAGGCAGACCGTCTTTTTTGATCAACGGCATAACAGCCAGTTTCACCGGAGCAAGGGCAGCAGGCAATTTCAGCACAACACGGCTTTCTCCGTTTTCCAGTTGCTCTTCGCAATAAGCAGCGCTCATGATGCTCAGGAACATACGGTCTACACCGATAGAAGTTTCAATCACATACGGAGTGTATGATTCATTCAATTCCGGATCGAAGTATTTGATGCTCTTGCCGGAGAATTTCTCATGCTGAGACAAGTCGAAGTTGGTACGGGAGTGGATACCTTCCACTTCTTTGAAACCGAATGGCATCAGGAACTCGATATCTGTTGCAGCATTGGCATAGTGAGCCAATTTATCGTGGTCGTGATAGCGGTAGCTGGCATCACCGAAGCCCAGCGCTTTATGCCATTTCAGACGAATCTCCTTCCATTTCTTGAACCAATCCAGTTCCGTTCCCGGTTTTACAAAGAACTGCATCTCCATCTGTTCGAACTCACGCATACGGAAGATGAACTGACGGGCAACAATCTCATTACGGAAAGCCTTACCAATCTGGGCAATACCGAAAGGTACTTTCATACGACCGGTTTTTTGCACATTCAGATAATTCACAAAGATACCCTGTGCCGTTTCCGGACGAAGATAAATCTTCATGGCACCGTCTGAAGTCGATCCCATTTCCGTAGAGAACATCAGGTTGAACTGCCGGACTTCCGTCCAGTTCTTAGTGCCGGAAATAGGACATACGATCTCTTCATCAACAATAATCTGACGAAGTTCATCCAAATTATTATCATTCAGTGCTTTTGAGAAACGAGTGTGAAGTGCATCACGCTTAGCCTGATGTTCCAACACACGTCCGTTGGTAGAACGGAATTGAGCCTCATCGAATGATTCACCAAACTTCTTGGCGGCTTTTGCTACTTCTTTATTGATTTTACCGTCAGCTCCCGCCAGTTCTCTA
>OHAS01003503.1_pt1 | contig 10399 bp, 9 predicted proteins | sample 1577131 | NCBI WGS metagenome assembly OHAS01 (sample SAMEA3541566, study PRJEB24748) | human gut metagenome | biome: human gut; feature: human-associated habitat; material: faeces | place: China | collected 2012
ATGGTGTGGATGGCGAACAGGAAGCCGCTGCATGCGGCATTCAGGTCAAAGCACACCGCGTCGTGGGGCAGCCCCAGCCCCCGCTGCACCATGCAGGCGGCAGAGGGGGACAGGTAGTCGGAGGAGAAAGTGGCCACCACGCAGGCGCCGATGTCCTCCGGGGAAATCCCGGCGTTTTCCAGCGCCTGCCGGGCGGCGCCCACGCACATATCCGTGTGGGTCTCCGTGGTGCAGTAGTGGCGGGCGCGGATGCCGGTGCGGGTGGTGATCCACTCGTCGCTGGTATCCACGATTTTTGCCAGGTCGTCGTTGGTGACGATTTTCGCAGGGGCGAACCGGCCGGTGCCTCTGATTTTGATTCCGCTCATGCTTCCTCCTTCTGGGGTGCTGCGCCCATGCGTCTGAATTTTTGATACCGGCCTGCGGCCAGAGCGGCTCCGCTCTCTTTGGAGAGCTCCGCCAGGCAGCGGCTCAGAGCCCGATCCACCTGCCGCATGTGGGCGGCAGGAGCCAGATGGGCGCCGCCCTCCGGCTCAGGGATGATGCCGTCGATGACGCCCAGCTCCAGCAGGTCCGGCGCCGTCAGCTTCATCAGCTCACAGGCTTCCTCATGTCTGGCGGAGTCCTTCCACAGAATGGAGGCGAAGCCTTCCGGAGAGAGGATGGCGTACACAGAGTTCTCCAGCATCAGCACCCGGTTGGCAACGCCCAACGCCAGCGCGCCGCCGCTGTTGCCCTCGCCGGTGATGAGGGCGATGACGCCTTATAAAGAGGTGACAGAACTGCAAAGGCGGAATGCAAAAGCAGTTAATTTTGGAATTGTATACGGAATCAGTGGATTTGGTTTGTCGCGCGATTTGAATATTTCAAAAAAACAGGCTGAAAAATATATTGAGGATTATTTTGAAACGTATCCGGATGTGAAACGGTTTATGGACGAACTGGTGGAGCAGGGCAAACAAAAAGGCTATGTGACATCTTTGTTTGGAAGAATCCGCCCAATTCCGGAATTTGCGTCGAAAAACTTTATGCAGCGCCAGTTTGGTGAACGCATTGCGATGAATTCTCCGATACAGGGAACGGCGGCGGATATTATTAAAATTGCGATGATACGTGTGCACAAGAAATTAAAAGAAGGCAATTACAAATCCCGTCTGATTTTGCAGATTCACGATGAACTTTTGATTGAGACACACAAGGATGAAATTGATGAAGTAAAACAGATTTTGGAAACAGAAATGGTTCATGCCTGCGATTTGGCAGTGCCTTTGATTGCAGAGGTGAAGCAGGGAATAAATTGGTATGAGGCAAAATAAAACCAAGGAGAAAGAAAATGGTAATTGGTATTACTGGCGGCGTAGGCTGTGGTAAATCAACGGTGTTAAATCTACTGGAAGAAAAATACGGGGCAAAGATTATTGAGGCGGATGCCCTCGGTCATGAAGCACTGAAACCGGGGACGGAGCCTTATCAAAAGATTTGCGATACATTTGGTGTTGACATCACAGGAGAGGATGGACAGATTCTGCGTCCTTTGCTTGCGGATAAAATCTACCAGGATGACAACGGCAGAGAGCGGCTAAATGCCATTGTACATCCCTTTGTGAAAGAACAGATTTGTAAACAATTAAATGAATGGAAGGATGAGCCGGTTGTCTGCTTAGAAACGGCAATTTTATTTGAAACCGGATGTGACACGCTCTGCGATATAATCTGGGCGGTTGTGACAGACAAAGAACTAAGGATTCAGAGGCTTATGGAATCGAGAGGATACTCCCGCGAAAAGACAGAATCCATTATGAGAGTGCAATTATCGGATAAAGAATGGGAAAAACGATGTGATGCACTGCTTGTGAATAATGGAAACCTGCAAAAGCTGCAAGAAAGAATCGAAGAATTACTAGTCAGAAAGACAAATTTGTGATAGAATAATGGATATGTAGAATCTTTGATGAGGGAACAAGGTGAAAATGATGAACGCAGAAGACAATAAGCTTGTATTTGGATTGGATATCGGAACGAGAAGCATTGTGGGAACGGTTGGCTACCGGATTGGTACAGACCGTTTTGTTGTGGTTGCTCAGGAATCCATTGAGCATACGACGCGTGCCGTGATTGATGGACAGATTCACGATATACCGACCGTAGCAGATACGATTTATAAAGTCAAAGAGCGTTTGGAAAAGCGTGTGAGAGAACCTTTATCGGACGTCAGCATTGCGGCTGCCGGAAGAGTGTTAAAGACAAAGCGCGTCAAAGCCCGCTATCAGTTTAATTCAGAGACAAAGGTGACGGAAGACCATATTCGTTCTCTGGATATGATGGGTGTGGAACAGGCTTATGATGAAATAAGAAAAGAGCAGACCGACAGTGGAAAGAAGTTTTTCTGTGTCGGCTATTCGATTGTAAAATATTATTTGAATGGCTACCCGATGGAAATGATTGAGATGCATATGGCAAATTACATCGAGGTAGAGTTGATTGCAACTTTTTTGCCGGAAGAGGTTGTGGATGGCTTGTATTCGGCTGTTGAGCTTGCAGGATTGCATGTGGCAAGTCTGACGCTTGAGCCAATTGCTGCGATTAACATGGCAATTCCGGAAAAATTCCGCCTTTTGAACATTGCGCTTGTGGATGTCGGAGCCGGAACAAGTGATATTTCGATTGTAAAAGATGGAAGTATTATTGCATTTGGCATGATTCCGCTTGCCGGCGATGAAGTGACGGAGGCGATTGCTAAGAAGTATTTGACAGACTTTGAGACTGCAGAGTACATAAAAAGAGCCTGTGAGCGTAAGAAGAGTGTTTCTTTTAAGGACATATTTGGAAGCAAAATTCAGGTAACAAAAGAGGATATTGCACAGATATCTGAAGACGCTGTGAAAAATATTACCAAAAACATTGCCGATCGTATTTTGGAATTGAATGGCGGTCAGTGTGTTAGTGCGGTATTTGTTGTCGGTGGAGGCGGTAAGCATGAGGGATTTACCGAGAGTCTCGCACATTATCTGGGATTGCCAAATGAGCGTGTGGCAATACGTGGTGCAGAGGTACTTTCACAGGTTCAGTTTGAGCAGGAGGGAATCCGCAAAGATTCCACATTAGTGACACCGCTTGGTATTTGCATGACTTATTATGAGCAGAAAAATAACTTTATCCATGTAATGGTAAATGAGCAGCGTGTGAAATTATATGATAATGGCAAGGTATCGGTGTTAGATGCTTGTGTCAGCTATGGTTTTTCCAAAGATAATTTGTTCCCGATTCGCGGCGACAGTATTCATTATACGGTAAATGGTGAAACCCGGGAAAAGAAGGGAAGAGTTGGCGAGGTGGCTGAGATCAAGAAAAATGGCACACTAGTCAGTTTGAATGATAAAGTAGAGGAAAATGATACGATACAGATTCGGCCTTCCACAAAGGGAAGTACTGGAAAATTGTTAATCAAAGAGATTCCGGAGTGCAATGCGGAAATTACCGTGACTTTATTTGGAAGAAAACTGTTATGTCCAAAGTTAGTTGAGGCAAATGGTGAGGTGGTATCCTCGTTTTACGAAGTCAAAAACGGAGACGAAATCTGTACCTATGATTATTATTCCGTTAAGAGATTGTTAGAGTTTGCCGGTATGGATGTTGAAACTTTGGTTCTTTTGAATGGAAGAGAGGCTGGCGCATCAGCAAAAATTGTTGACGGTGATGTAATTACAAAAAGACCGGTTATTAAGCCGGAAGAGCCGGAAAAAACAAGAGAAGAAACGATGCAGGAGCAGATGGATGATGATCCATTGTTGGCACCGTTAAAACCGATGCCGGATTGGATGAGCGATGTCCCGTTCGATACGGCAAAATTAGGAGCGGACGGAGAAGTGATTCCGGGTGCAAAGCAGTTACGGCAGGAGAAAACGATTTCTACACCGGTAGAAGAAGTGACGGGACCTGTATTTGTTACGATAAATGGTGATGTGGTCGAAATGCCACATAAGAAAAATCCGATTTTTGTCGATGTGTTTGATGTATATCCGTTTGATATGACAAAAGCGGGAGGAACGCGTTTAGTAACTCGAATTAATGGTGAAGACAAAGATTTCACAGAGCCTGTTCATGATGGTGATAGGATTGAATTGTTCTGGGAGTCTTAAGGGAGGCTTGGCATGGAAGAAAAAATTAAAGAATTCTGGAAACAAAAACAAGTTGCGTTTTATCACATTTTTTTGGATGTTATGCTTTTGATTTACTGTATTAGTTTTTATTTTGCAGGGAATCAGGTAGTAACTATCCGGTATGTGATTCTTTTTGTATACGCTTTGTTGTGTATTGTGACAGAATTAGTACATAATCGCCATATGCAGAAAAAATATGTTCATTCCAAGCGGATAATTCAGGTAGAAAAAGTGTATTGCTTTTTGCGGCCGGCACTTGGATTGGCGTATTATTATATGGCAGAGACAAAATTAGAGGGAATTATTTTCCTGATACTGTTCCTGATTTATTTCTTTGAGCTTTTTTACAGTGTTGCTCTTGGGAAAAAGGCTCATCGGGTTATTATTTACGTGACTTATATCTGTCTGTATGGTATGATATCCTTTGTTATGCTTGTTGTGTTAGCACAAGATAACTTAAGCCGTGTTACGGTTGGAATTGCTATCCGTGAACTTGTGACGGTATCGGTTGTGCTTGTTTTAATTGTGGTAGTCAGTGAAATGATGTCTCACATGTGGGATTTTTTTGAAAAAGATATTTTCCGCCAGAACCGTGCACTGGAAGATTTAAATAAAGTCAATGATAAGATGAAAGAACAGCAGGAAAAAATCAACCGGGTAAATGAAAAATTAGGAGTTCAAAAAATCGAATTACAGCTTGCAAATAAAAAGATTAACCGTTCGCATGATGAAATGTCGGTGCAGAATGAATTGTCATCCATTATTATATCATCAATCGAGATAAAGGATATGTTAGATAAAATTGTTGATATGATACAGGTTCGATTGGATTTGGATGTTGTTGTAATTGTTTTGGAACAGGATCATGAACTTTATGTTCCGGGAATGGAAGAAGAACAGCGGCGGGTGTATGCCATTTCCTGTGTGTTAGGAGATGAATTCAAAAAGAAGGTGATTGAATCCATTGAACATACGGATATGTCAGAGATTCTCCGCATGACTCAGACTTATATACAAAATAATGTTACGGATTCTGTGCAGTTATTTACTAAATTAGAGGGTAAACAGGAACTTCCATCGGTGGTATGCCTGCCAATCCGAAATCAGGAAGAAAGACTTGGCACACTGTTTGTTGGAAAGAACAAAGAAAATACCTTTATGGACAGCCGTGCGTTCTATGAGAATATTGCCAGCCAGATTAGTATTGGTGTTGCCAATGCACGTCTTTATGCGAAGATGAATGATATGGCAATCCGAGATGGTTTGACAAGAATTTATAACCGCAGACACTTGACGGAGCTATTAAGAAAGTATTTGGCGGAAGCTATGACGAAAAAAGTGCCGGTTTCACTTGCACTTTTTGATATTGATAAATTTAAAATGGTGAATGACACCTATGGACATCAGTGCGGTGACGAAGTGATTCGTTATGTGGCTTCGTTACTAAATCGTGGAGCACTCAAGCATGGCGGTATTGCCGGACGCTATGGCGGTGAGGAATTTGTTGTAGCATTCTTTGAAAAAGATTTGGATGAAACGTATCATATCGTTGAGGACATTCATAATCAGATTCGGAGTGAGGAAGTTGTTTACGAAGGAAAACATATTTCAGTTCGTGCCAGCGTTGGTGTGGCAAGTTATCCGCAGACTTGCGCTAATCCGGGAGAACTTTTGACAAGAGCAGACTGGGCGATGTATCATTCCAAAAAGAATGGACGTGACCGGATTACAATTGACAGTGAGAAGATAAGTTCTCAGATGTAATATAAAATGAGATAAATTGAGGTGGAAACACATGCAGTTATATAGTATTGCCAGTGGAAGCAGTGGCAATTGTATTTATGTCGGTGGCGAAGAAGCCCGGATTTTAATTGATGCAGGGATTAGCATGAAACGCATTCGGGAGGGCTTAATGGAGGAAAATTTTCCGATAGAAAACCTTCATGCCATTTTTATTACACATGAGCATACCGATCATATTTGTGGTTTAGGACCGGTACTGCGCAAGTACCAGATTCCTGTTTATGCTACGAAGGAAACGATTGAGGCAATATGGGAAAAAGGTGATATGAAAGGTGTTTCCGAAGATTTGTTCCATGCGGTTGTGCCGGAAAAGGCGGTTTCGATTGAAGATATGGAGATTATGCCGGTTAGAATTTCCCACGATGCGGCAAATCCCGTTTGTTATACGGTGCAGTCAGAATCGAAAAAAATCGGAGTTGCAACCGATATGGGCTGCTTTTCCAATGAAATCGTAGACCATTTGAAAGACTGTGATTCCCTGCTTTTAGAGGCAAACCATGATATTAACCTGTTGCAGGTTGGCAGTTATCCGTACTCACTTAAAATGAGGATTCTCGGTGAAAAGGGGCATTTGAGCAACGATGCCTCGGCAAGACTGATTGAAAAAGTGCTGCATCCCGGTTTGCAGCATATTTTACTGGGGCATTTGAGCAAGGAAAATAATTTTCCGGAACTTGCCTATCAGACCGTAAGTTATGAATTGGAACAAAACCCAGTTTGGAAAAAGATGGATACAGAGTTGTTAGTGGCAGACCGTATGGCGCCGACAAAACTGTTGACGATACAATAATTATGAAATAGAAAACTATTTCAGAATGGAGGAAGAAATGAAAAAGACAATAATTACCGTAGTAGGAAAGGACAGCGTAGGCATTATTGCAAAAGTATGTACTTACTTAGCAGAAAATGACATCAATATTTTAGATATTTCTCAGACAATTGTAGATGGATATTTTAATATGATGATGATTGTTGACTTTGCAAAGCTTACAAAATCCTTCGTGGATGCTTCCGAAGAGTTGGAAAATTTGGGCGAAGAAATCGGCTGCGTAATCCGTGTACAGAGGGAAGAGATTTTTGACAAGATGCATCGCTTATAAGGATTAGATTACGGAGGCTTAAGTTTGAAAAAAAGAAATTTTAGACAACCAAGAAACAAAGGACATAGCAAATAAACCACCTAAACAGCTGGTTTAAAAAGTAAATATAGACGCAACACCTAATCAGGTAACAGGACCCACATCATCCTTGATAATGTAGCCTCGTTGTTTGATCAGATTAAGTGCCTGTGAAATGGTCAGAACTTTTTCTTTATTCACAGGACGTGATTCAAGAAAACCTTCCGGTGTATAAGGCTTTAAATCTGTAAGTATGTGCCAGATAGCGGTCAGGATCATACGACAGATGGCAATGATAGCTTTCTTGTGACCACGGCGTGCTTTTATACGACGATATCGTGTGGTAAATTCAGGATGTTTCTTCGATTTGATTAAAGCATTTGCAATTTGCACCAAAACTGGTTTAAAATAAGAACCAGCACGGGAAATCCTAGTGGACTTGATCTTGCGACTGCTCTGGTCGTTACGGGGACAGCATCCTGCCCATGAAACGAGGTTTTTGGCAGTGGGGAAGACAGACATATCCGCCCCGATTTCAGAAAGCACCTGGATAGCAGTCAATGGATTTTTATCGAATCCTGGTATGGTTCGAATAAGATCAAGGACACTTTCGTACTTTTGGCTGAGACGAAAGATTTCCCGTTCTATTTCTGCTTTGTGCATTTCTAATTCATCGATGTGTTTAAGGCACTGTCTAAGTTTTACAGCCTGTTCGTGAGAGATGGCACCATCAACAGCAGCCTGTATTTCCTCGATAGGAGTTTTGCATCTGCTATCCACAAAAGGTGCTACATCAAAAACTTCCCCCGGGTGTTGTAAGATCTGTTCCGTAATGGAACGAGATGATTTGCCAAATATATCAGAAAAGACATCATCCAATTTTAAGTTTGATACAGTAAGACAGTTATGAGCACGGTTCTTCTCACCGGTAATCATACAAGTGAGTTTGAAACGGTATCTTACTAAATCTCTTAATTGACGGATGTCAGCAGGTGGAATAAAGGAAGGTTTTACCATTCCACACATATATAGATCACAGATCCACTTGGCATCCTTGCGATCCGTCTTGTTGCCTTTTTGAGGCTTGGTATATTTGGGGTGAGAAAGAGTAACAAAGATGTTATTTTTCTCTAAGACATTAAAAACAGGGATCCAATACTTACCGGTAGATTCCATACAAACATCAATACAATTGTATTTAGCAAGCCAAAGACACAATTCCTGCAATCCTTTGGTAAAGGAAGAGAAGCGGGCTTGTTTATACTCTGTACGTTTAAAGGAATCCGTAATGCCGATACAGGCATAGATCCAGGTTTTGTGGACATCAAGTCCGCAGCAGTTATTTTTAAGAATTTTAAACGACAATAAAAGTACCTCCTGATGATTTATAGTTATAAGATTGACAGTGACTGGTCATCCGGCAAAATCGAGTCGACTTTGGAAGAGATAAGTTTACGGGCTACTGTTATGCGCCATTCATTGATGCCTTAACGGATGACCGACAACATATAACAATACGAGGTCGCCGCTATACAGCCCCGCCACTCACCTCCACGTGTTCTGTAGTGTGTCAGTCTTATAAAAGAATTATATCAAATATCAAGAGGAAGGGAAAATAGAAACGAGCGTAGCGAGAGAAACTAATATTTTCATGATTCTATTGGTGACTTTCGCGAAGCAGAAAGGCGGATTATAACAATGGAAATCAGAAATAGAAAAAATATAATTATAATTCATATATTTTGTGTACTTGTGCTATCTGTACTTTTGTCTGGTTGTGTAGAGCGTATACATTTAAAAGAAACGGCGAAAACTTCCCGAGAAAAGCGAACATTGGAGTTTGTAGACGGAACATGGAATGGAGATTTTTTGGAAAAAGCGAAACAGTTATTACAGAAACGGCTAATGGAATCTGGTGAAGGACATTACAATGTCGTTATAGAAGACTTTGATTCAGATAATTCTTCTGCCAATGTAATGATTATAAAAAATGATAAAATGATGTGGACGTGTGAGATATTGTGTCAGATGCAGATGGATGACGGAAGTGTACTGGAGAATGTAATGTATGACCGCAGGTGGAGTGGACCTTTTAAAATAACAGATAAAACAATTATTAGAGAGATAGCACAGCGAACGAATCACTCCGTCTATCAATTTTCAATAGAAATTAAAGAAGAACAGGATTCTGCCAGAAAAAGAGTAACTTGTATAGACGATGCAATAAGGGCATATCAAAATGCAAAAAACAGAGAACGATGGAAAGAAATTATGGAACAAAAAGCAGACTATTCTGCATTGCAACAGGTATCTGCATGTGATGAGTTTCAAGTTCAAATTTATTCTTTCCAGACTCAAAAAAATGTGCAATATTATTTTGTTGATGATACAACACAAACATATGTAAGAGTTGATTATGACAAAGAAAATGCTGTATATACTTCTTTTTTTGAAAAAGGGAAATTGGAAAAATGGAAAGGATTAGAGAAATGTAAGAAAGCAGAATATTTAGGCCAAAGGACTATTACAGTTTCTCCGTTATATGTGCCATTGTTTTTGGAAGAGGATTGGCCATGGCAACTTATGATGGATATCAAAGAAGAAGTTACTTCTACCCTTAAAGAGGAACAAGGGCAAGGAGAATATATTTTGTATATTGCAGGTTTCTCGGAAGCAGATGAAAAAACGGATCTATTAATTCAAAATAAGGCAACAAATCAACTATACAATAATAGTGTAAACTTTATATTATCTGGCCAAAAACGAAAGGTGAATATAGAAGATGGGGGATTATCTCCTATAAAGAATATTGATTGTGGCGGGATAAATTATTTAGACGCATTTGCAAAGACTAGTATATGCAAAGTGAGTATTAAGATTTGAAAAAGTCTTGGAGTAAATGCGAAACAGGATGCAAAACTATGGTATAACGATTATGAAAAATAATATAAAGTTGGTCTGATGTGGTAAAGGATAGCGAGATTCTCAGCACGGAAGAACAGTTGGAATTCCGATAGTTATTATGGAGCCAGAATTTTTATTATGATGGAGGTGTAAGTTTGAAAAAAAGGCATGTACTTGTTGTTTTATTATGTTTTATATCTCAATGTATGCATGTGTGTATGCTGATGTATCCGGTCAAGTGACAAAAGAAACCACAAAACTTACAAAGAATAAGGATGTGGTGAAGAACTATTCCTATGACAGTGCCGACAATAAATCTGCATTCAAGGTAAAAGTAGGGGATGCCACCAAACTTTCTCTGTCGTATGAGTATGATGGCAGTTCCCGACTGATTTCCGTCAAAGACAGCGAAGG
>OHAS01003509.1_pt1 | contig 10396 bp, 6 predicted proteins | sample 1577131 | NCBI WGS metagenome assembly OHAS01 (sample SAMEA3541566, study PRJEB24748) | human gut metagenome | biome: human gut; feature: human-associated habitat; material: faeces | place: China | collected 2012
CCGCACCTGCCGTCTGCGATGCATCTGCGACCAGAAGCGCACCGTGTGCGTGCGCCATTGCACCGATTTTGGCGATATCGAGCAGGTTTCCGGTCAGATTGGATGCATGCGTGCAGACAACGGCCTTGGTTTCCGGTCGAAAGAGCGTTTCCATATCCTCATAGCGGATATTGCCCTGACGGTCTGCCGGTACAAAATCCACCGATACGCCGCGCGTCTGCAGATCATACAGCGGACGGAGCACGGAATTGTGCTCCAGATCGGTCGAAATGACGTGATCGCCGGACGAAAACAGACCGTAAATTGCAATATTCAGCGCCTCGGTGGAGTTTGCGGTGAACACAACATGGTCCGCACGCGGACAGTCGAACAGCTTCGCCAGCCGACTCCGCGTCTCGAACACCATGCGCGACGCGGAAAGCGACACACCATGTGCGCCGCGCGATGCATTTCCTGCGGTAAGGATGGCGTTTTTGACCGCCTCCGCGACTTCAGGCGGCTTGTGCAGCGTGGTCGCTGCGTTATCCAGATAAATCATGATTTCCTCCGTCAGTCGAACAGTTCGACGAGAGCATGTGTCTCGAATCCGATGCCGGTTTCACGCAGAGCGTCGAGGAGCGCCTGTTCCTCGCTTGTTTCGGTCTTCCATGCCAGTCCGCAGCCTGCGCTCACCTGACGACGAAGAAGATCTCGGCGATCGAACGGTCGCGGCTCGAACAGTCGGCGAGTTTTCCGGGAAGCCCGGCGCCCGACAGCACGGTTTTGCGCTGCACCAGTTCGCGGGCGTGGCGCGCCGCGTGGCGGGCCGTAGCCGCGAGGATCACCTTCTGCACGATGGCCTTGGCGTCCTTGGGGTTCTCCTCCAGATAGTCGCCCAGCGCCGAGGCCAAGGCCTGGTCGACGGCGGCCGCAACCTCGTCGTTGCCCAGTTTGGTCTTGGTCTGTCCCTCGAACTGCGGCTCCTGCACCTTCACCGATACGACAGCCGTAAGACCCTCGCGGAAGTCGTCGCCGTTGATGTCGAACTTCAGCTTGGCGAGCATGCCCGAATCCTCGGCGTACTTCTTGAGCGTACGGGTCAGCGCACGGCGGAAGCCCGTCAGGTGCGTACCGCCCTCGATGGTGTTGATGTTATTTACATAGGAGTGTACGTTCTCCGAGAACGAATCGTTGTATTGCATGGCCACCTCCACCGGGACGCCGTTCTTCTCGGTGTCGAGGTAGATGATCTGCTCGACGATCGGCGTGCCGCGCGTGGCGTCGAGGTATTTGACGAACTCCTTGAGTCCCTCCTCCGAGTAGAAGTGGTCCTCGCGGGTCTTGCCCTCCTCGTCGGGACGCTTGTCGTAGAGGTTCAGGCTGATGCCCTTGTTCAGGAACGCCAGCTCGCGCAGGCGGTTGGCCAGGATGTCGTATTTGTATTCGGTGGTATGCGTGAAGATCGAGCCGTCGGGCTTGAAGGTGATGATCGTACCGCGGTCCGTACATTCGCCGACCACCTCGACCTGTGAGGTCGGGGCGCCCTTGCTGTATGTCTGGCGGTAAATCTTGCCGTCGCGGCTGTGGATCTCGGCGATCAGCAGCGTCGAAAGCGCGTTGACGCACGAGACGCCGACGCCGTGCAGACCTCCCGAGACCTTGTAGCTGCCCTTGTCGAACTTACCGCCGGCGTGGAGCACCGTCAGCACCACTTCGAGCGCCGATTTGCCCTCCTTCTCGTGGTAGTCGGTCGGAATGCCTCGGCCGTTGTCCTTGACGGTGATGGAGTTGTCCTCGTTGATCGTCACGTCGATGTCGGTGCAGTAGCCCGCCAGCGCCTCGTCGATCGAGTTGTCCACGACCTCGTAAACCAGGTGGTGGAGACCCTTCTCGCCGATGTCGCCGATGTACATGGCGGGACGCTTGCGCACCGCTTCGAGACCTTCAAGGACCTGAATGTTCGACGCGGAGTATTCTTCTTCTTGTTTTTTAACGTTTTCTAATTCGGTACTCATCGTAGTCTTTAAATATCGTACAAATATACGGAAAATTTCCGGATAAAACAAGCATCCGGAAACGGCTTTACGGACGATTGTTTGGTCTGTTCGTTCGCTTTGCGGCCTTGATGCGGAATTACGCCAGTTCGGCCTTGAGGTCCACCTCGCGGATTTTGCCCTTGGAGAAGAGGACGGCGCGGGCGGGGTAGTTCTCGATCAGGGCCGTGTTGTGCGTCGACATCACCACGGCGCAGCCCTGCGAGGCGATCTTCTGGAACAGCTGCATGATGCCGTCGGCCGTTACCGGGTCGAGGTTGCCCGTGGGCTCGTCGGCCAGCAGCACCTGCGGGTCGTTCAGCAGTGCGCGGGCGATCACCAGCCGCTGCTGCTCGCCGCCCGAAAGCTCGAAAGGCATCTTGTAACTCTTCGAGCCGAGTTCCACCAGCCCCAGCACCCGGTCGATGCGCTCGCGGATCTCCTGCTCGCGCTTCCAGCCCGTGGCCTTCATCACGTAGTAAAGATTCATAAAGACGTTGCGGTCGGTGAGCAGCTGGTAGTCCTGGAAGACGATGCCGATGCGGCGGCGCAGGTAGGGGATGTCCTTGCGGCGCAGGCGGCGCAGGTCGAATCCCGCGACATATCCCTTTCCGGTAAGGAGTTGCATCTCGGCATATAAAGTTTTGAGTAAACTGCTTTTCCCGCTCCCGACACGTCCGATCAGGTATACGAATTCGCCCGGGGCCACCGACAGGTTGACCTCCGAGAGCACCATCTCGCCCCGTTGCAGGAGTTTCTTCTCCGAGCAGCTGCCGAAGGGATTGTCGGCATGGTAGATAGCCACGTCGCGGAGATTTACGACATATTTTTCATTCATAGCGTTTCGCTCTGTTTTCCGAACAAACAAAGATAAGCAAAATATCCGTATGCCCTTCATCCGTCCGGTAAAAAAGCGTTCCGGCAGGCGTCCGGAGGCGGGTGCGGCGCGGATTTTGCGCAACCCCTCGCGGGCGATGGACTGCGGCAGACGCTCCGCCTGCTGCTTCGGAACGGGCCGGCGGCGCGGTTTCGGCTGCCGAGGCTCCGAATCCGGACAATCCGGCTCCGGTGCTTTCGGTCCGACGGGGCTGCGCCCGGCATTTGTCAAATAAATTTGCGAATGCCCGCGTTTTGTACTATCTTTGCACTGTTTCCGATTGACTTTGCGCGGAAAGACCGGGGGTGCCTGGTTTTGACAGCAGGCAGAGTTTGATTGTAAGCACGCCGAGCGCTGTGTGGCGGCTCGTTAATCCCGATGCTCAAACTACAAATGGCAATAACAGCCTTGCACTCGCTGCCTAATTTTCAAGGAAAATTGGCTTAATCGCCGAAGCCCAGGCGCTTTGGCGACGAGTATCCCGAAGGGACGTTCCGCTCTTTAACGGCTCTTCATACGGGGTATCATCCATTTAGAGATAGTGCGCCGGAGGGTTCCGGCCGGTGCGCGAAAATCAAGGAACTGGGCCTTGTGTTCGGTAGCTGCCTGCCAGGCACGGGGAGAAGGATCAAATGGCGGCTAAGCGTGTAGAAAGCTTTCGGGTTCCCTGTTTGGACGCGGGTTCGACTCCCGCCACCTCCACTGAAAACCGAGCGTTTATGAGAAAATCCTGTAATTCTGCGAATTACGGGATTTTCTTTTTGTGCCCTGCGGGTGCGTGCGGAGGGATGCGGAAGATCTTACCTTCGGCGAAAGTCGCCCACAGCGAGCCGTCGGGAGCCTCGGTGATGAAATTCGCCGCCGAGTTGCAGCACTTGACGCACCACAGCGGCGTGCCGTCCTCGCGCACGGCGGCGACGTTACCCGAGCGGTCGGCGAGGTAGGCTATGCCGCCGCTCACGGTCACCGGGCAGGCCGTGTAGTCGTAGCCGAAGCCCGCGGGGGTGATCCACAGCCGGCGGAAGGCGTCCGGGGCCGTGTCGATGGCCAGCAGTTCGCCGTCCATGGTTTTGACGTAGAAGCGTTTGCCGTCGGCGCTCATGCCCGATGCTTCGCGGGCCTTGTAGTCGGAGCAGCGCCATACGACGCTTCCCGAGGCGAGGTCGAGGCAGGTGACGGCGCGGTCGGGCGCGTCGATGAACACGCGGCCTCCGGCGATCCGGGGAACGATGTTGCCCGGGGACAGGAAGAGGCTTTTCGAGCCGTTGGTCCACTTCCAGCCGAGTTTTCCCGTCGCGGCGTCGAGGCAGTGAAGATGCCCGTTCCATGCTCCGAAAACCAGTTTCCCGTCCGCCAGCGCGGGCTGTCCCTGCGACTGGCCGCGGCCGTAGTCGTAACGCCACAGAATCCGCCCGTCGCGCACCGCGATTTTGGCCATCGTGCCGTTGCCCAGCCCGATGTAGAGCGCCGCGCCGCTGCCGCGGCCGTCGACGAGTCCCTGCCCGACGATCGGCGTCGGGGTGTCGATATGCCACCTCTCGCGGCCCGTGCGGGCGTCGTAGGCGCGCAGTCCGTCGGTGGTCGTGCCCGCGATGACCAGCCCTTCGGCCACGAGGGGCGTGGTGTAGAGCGCCCCGCCGAAACGCTGACGCCACACCTCGCGGTTGCGGCGCGTGTCGTAGGCCCGCAGCACGCCCTGCGTCGTGCCGTAATACACCAGGTCCTTGTAAAAGGCCGCTCCGGTGTAGATTGTGGCGCTGTCCTGCAACACAAGCTGCGCATGCGCCTTGTAGTCGGGAACCGGGGGCGTCGGGTCGGAGGCGAGGGCCAGCGTTTGCGGGTCGTCCTGCATGCGGATCGTGAAGCGGGTGCGCGGCTCCGCGCCCAGCGTCTTTTCGCGCACACGGACCGAGTCGCCCCAGAAGTCGAGCAGTGTGTAGCCCGCGTCGGAATCGCTCTTGCCGCGCAGGGCGCGTCCCTGAATGCCTGCTATGGAGTCGAAGTTGAACAGCGAGGGTGCGCGGTGGTAGTGGCCGAACAGCGTGAGCGGGATATCCAGCCGCCGGAGCGTCGCCGTCACCTCCGTGCGGTTCGTGAGGTCGTTGTTCAGCGGATAGTGGCAGAGGCTCACGATGCGCTGGCCGGGCCGGGCCTTGGCGGCCTCCGCGGCCAGCCACGCGAGGTCCTCGGTGCGCACCGCTCCCATGGCCATCTTCATAAAAGGTCCCGAAGCGTAGCCCAGAAAGAGGTAGTCCCCGGCACGGAAGGCGGTGCGCCCGTCGTGGCCGAAGATCCGGGCGAAGGTCGTGCAGGCGCTTTCGGACCACGTGGTCTCGTGGTTGCCCGGCACGGCGTGCCACGGTTTTTCGAGCCGTGAGATCAGCCCGTGGACATATTCCAGTTCGGCGTCGCTGCCCAGGTTGGTGAGGTCGCCGCCGAAGATCACGATGTCGCACGGCGAGGCGTTGATTTCGTCCACCGCGACGCGGAACAGCGAATCCTGCACGTTGCCGGGCGTCACGTGGATGTCGGTCAGAAAGGCGACGCGGAGCGTGTCGCAGGGAGCCGGGGCCGGGAATGCCGACGACGCCCACAGCGCGCCGAAGCACAGCAGGATTTTGGAGTATTTCATTGGGCTTGCGCAGTTTTGTCGTTACAAGATACGAAATTCGGCGGAAAAAGCTATCTTTGCGTTGCAAAAAACAGGGGGACTATTCCCGATAAGCGGTGCCCGCATTTTGGTTGACAATCCGGTCGCATGCGATAAGTCCCCTCCGAGGAGGGGATTTAGGGGAGGGTCGGATTTGCAAACGACGCCGGAGGCGGCGAATAAAGACGGTCAGATGCGATGAAACGGTCTATAATATCAAAAACTTACTGATCTTATGAACGTAACGGTAATCGGAGTCGCCGGGGGAACCGGCTCGGGAAAATCGACGCTCGTCAAGCGTTTGCAGGAAGCGTTCGTCGGCGACGACGTGGTGACGCTCTGCCACGACTACTACTACAAGGCGCATCCCGAACTCACCTACGAGGAGCGTACGAAACTCAACTACGACCATCCGCAGGCCTTCGACACGGAGATGCTCGTGGAGCATATCAAGGCGCTGAAGAACAACGTGCCCATCGAACACCCGGTCTACTCGTTCGTCGACCACGACCGCACGTCGGAGAGCGTGAGCGTGAAACCTTCGAAGGTGATCATCGTCGACGGCATCCTGATCTTCGAGAACAAGGAGCTGCGCGACCTGATGGACATCAAGGTTTACGTCGACACCGACGCCGACATCCGGCTGGCGCGGCGTATCCTGCGCGACGTCTGCGAGCGCGGGCGCACGATGCAGTCGGTCATCACGCAGTACACCTCGACGGTGAAGCCGATGCACGAGGAGTTCGTCGAGCCGTCGAAGAAATACGCCGACGTGATCATTCCCGAAGGCGGCTTCAACTCGGTGGCCGTAGCGATGCTGATCCAGAACATCCGTTCGCTGATCCAGAGCAGCAAATAGGGAATCTAAATAGTAGCCTTAAAATGATGAAACCATGAAAAAACTTATTGTTCTTTTAATTTTCTCGCTTTCATTTGGTTGGTTTGTCTTTGCTCAAAACAACAACGATGAAACTGAAAAAGCATCACCAATGCAAAATGCGGAATTAATTCGTAAAGTTTGTTTTCTTGATATAGAAGGTGAAGTATATACCGATGTAGTAGTTGCAATCAAATCCATTAGCCCAGATGGCTTTTTAGCGACAAATACAGGGTTAAAGTAAAAGTAACAGACTCTAACGGCAAAACAGTATGGAATAAGACTATGAAGAACGCCTATCTATATGTTTTTTCAGATGGACAAATTCAGATTGGAAGGCCCAAATTCAGTCAACTTGTAATTTATTCAGGTAAGCGTGCCAACAAATATGAGAAAGGCATAATAAGAGAAAAAGAAGGCGTGTATAATTAGAATAACACTAATCAAATAATAACACAAGCCCCGGACTTCTCGAAAAGAGGTTCGGGGCTTTGGTATATTCGACTTCCAGTATCGCTTTATCAGATACCAGTTATCTTCTTGATTTCGTTGAGTTTGTTCAATGCCTCGATCGGGGTCAGCGAGTTGATGTCGAGGCCCTTGATCTGGTCGCGGATCTGCACCAGCACGGGATCGTCGAGCTGGAACATCGACAGCTGCATGTTCTGCGGCCCGGCGCTCTCGGCGGCCTCCTTCACAGCCTGCGCCGCGGATTTGCGGCCCCGCTCCTTGAGGCTGCGGCTCGGCACGATCTCGTTGTTGCCGTAGACCAGTTCGAGGTTGCGCAGAATCTCGTCCGCCCGCGAGACGATCGACACCGGCATGCCGGCCATGCGGGCCACGTGGATACCGAACGAATGCTCCGTGCCGCCGCGCTCGAGCTTGCGCAGGAAGACGATCTGGTTGCCCATCTCCTTGACCGAGACGTGGTAGTTCTTCACCCGGGAGCACATCTGCTCCATCTCGTTCAGCTCGTGGTAATGCGTGGCGAAAAGCGTCTTGGCGCGGGCCGAGGGGTGGTTGTGAAGGTATTCGACCATCGCCCAGGCGATCGAAATGCCGTCGTAGGTCGACGTGCCGCGGCCGATTTCGTCGAGCAGCACGATGCTGCGGTCCGAAATGTTATTGAGGATGCTGGCCGATTCGAGCATCTCGACCATGAAGGTCGACTCGCCCTGCGAAATGTTGTCCGAAGCCCCGACGCGCGTGAAAATCTTGTCCACATAGCCGATATGGGCCGACTTCGCGGGTACGTACGAACCCATCTGGGCCATCAGGATGATCAGCGCGGTCTGGCGCAGCAGCGCCGACTTACCCGACATGTTGGGTCCGGTGATCATCATAATCTGCTGCTGCTTGTCGTCGAGCATCACGTCGTTGGGGATGTACTCCTCCCCCACGGGCATCAGCGTCTCGATCACCGGATGGCGGCCCTGACGGATGTCGATGCGCTTGCCGTCGTCCAGCACGGGACGCACGTAGCGGCGTTCGCAGGCGATGCGTGCGAAGGACTGGAGGCAGTCGATGCGCGCCACCGCGGCGGCGTCGCGCAGCATCGGCGCCAGCGAACCGCAGATATAGGCCATGATCCCGGCGTAGATGCGCTGCTCCAGGATGAGCATCTTCTCCTCGGCGCCGAGAATCTTCTCCTCGTACTCTTTCAGTTCGCCCGTAATGTAACGCTCGGCGTTGGCGAGGGTCTGCTTGCGTATCCACGTCTCGGGGACCTTGTCCTTGTGGGCGTTGCGGACCTCGATATAGTAGCCGAAAACGTTGTTGTAGCTGATCTTGAGCGACGGGATGCCCGTGGCCTCGCTCTCGCGCTGCTGGATGCGCGCGAGATAGTCCTTGCCGTGGAGCGCGATGCGGCGCAGGTCGTCCAGTTCGGGATCGACGCCGTCGGCGATCACGCCGCCCTTCTGTATCTGGTTGTTCTGCGGGTCGGGGTAGATTTCGCGGGCGATACGCTCGCGGACCTCCGCCAGAGGGTCGATCTGCTCTGCCAGCGCATGCAGGCGGTCGTCGTCGGTGGACTCCAGCGCAGCCTTGAGCGTCTCGATGGCTCCGAGCGAGTTCTTGAGCTGCACCAGTTCGCGGGGCGTGACCCTCTGGGCGGCGATACGCCCCGCGATACGCTCCAGATCGCCCACCAGCGACACCTGCTCGCGGATGACATCCGCCAGATCGGCGTCTTTGATCAGCCGTTCCACCACATCGAGGCGCTCGTTGATCTTCGCGGGGTCCTTGATCGGCATGGCGATCCAGCGTTTCAGCAGGCGGCCGCCCATCGGCGTCAGCGTGCGGTCGATCACGTCGGCGAAACTGCACTTCTCGCGCGCGCCGTTCGACGAAAAGAGTTCGAGGTTGCGGATCGTGAACTTGTCGACCCACACGTAGTCGTCCTGGTCGATACGCGCAATGGAGGCGATATGGCCCGTCTCGCGGTGCTCGGTGAATTCGAGGTAGTAGAGAATGGCCCCGGCGGCCGAAATGCCGCTGGTGAAGTGGTCCACGCCGAAGCCCTTGAGGGATTTGGTCCCGAACTGCTTGCAGAGTTTCTCGCGGTTGACGTCCTCCGAAAAGACCCACTCGTCGAGACGGTAGGTGTAGAGTTTCGCCCCGAACGAACCGGAAAAACGGTCCTCGTAGCCGCGCTGGTAGACGACCTCCTTGGGCTGGAGGTTCGAGATCAGCTTGTCTACATAGCTGTCCGCTCCCTCGGCCACATAGAACTCGCCCGTGGAGATGTCCAGAAAAGCCACGCCCGTCGTCTGCCGGCCGAAATAGACCGACGCGATGAAGTTGTTCTCCTTGTTGGCCAGGATGTTGTCGCCCAGCACGATACCCGGAGTCACCAGTTCGATCACGCCGCGCTTGACGAGTCCCTTCACCAGCTTGGGGTCCTCCAGCTGCTCGCAGATGGCCACACGCTCGCCCGCCCGCACCAGCTTCGGCAGGTAGGTGTCGATGGCATGGTAGGGAAATCCCGCCAGTTCGACGTACGTCGCCGATCCGTTGGCGCGGCGCGTGAGCGTGATGCCCAGAATGCCGCTGGCCTTGATCGCGTCGTCGCCGAAGGTCTCGTAGAAATCGCCCACGCGGAACAGCAGAATGGCGTCGGGATGTACTGCCTTGATGGAGTAATATTGCTTCATCAGGGGCGTCTCGACATATTTTTTGTCGATTTTCTTTTCGGAAGTCAAAATAGAATATTGTATAATTTATACAACAAAGATAGGCCTTTTTTGAATGCCGTGCAAAGCCGACATCCAATTTTTTTCGTCTGTCCGGCCGGTTCTTTCCGCCCAAGCGTCAGAGAATCCCGTTCTCGGAGAACACTTTGCGGTAAAACTCCGCCTTCCACTCCACGGGACGCGGGAAGGCCCGCGACGAGGAGGGCATGCGCCACAGCGTCAGGTCGCGCCCCGCAAAGGGCATCGGCACGCACTCCCCCACGGCCGGTTCGCCGCAGCCCGTGATGGCGCGCAGCGTGTCGGTGGCCTTCTGTCCCGTCGTAACGACGGCCCGGCAGGCGGGAATGCGGGCCAGCAGGGTTTCGAGATCGACTTCGCGCACGACTTGAAGTGACGCGTCCGACGCATTGTCCTTCAGCCGGATGACCTCCACGGCCGTATCGTAGAGCGCAATCCCCCGCTCACGGCAGAAGGCCTCGATTCGCTCCCGGTCGAACCGCCGTCCGCCCAGTTCCAGGAAGTGCATCTTGTCGCCCGTAGCAAGGTAGCCCACGATCCGCCACATGTCGTTTTGCAGGTTGGGATAGAAGAACTCCATCGACCAGCGGATGCGTTTGGGCGGAAAGCTGCCCAGCATCAGCAGGCGGGCGTTTTCGGGCAGGAAAGGTTCAAGGGGATGCCGTTCGCTATTCATAGAATTTTTCATCGAAATTTACAAGATATAATTTATCGGTGGCGCGCGTCAGGGCCGTATAGAGCCAGCGGAGCATGTCGCGCGTCATGGGC
>OHAS01003510.1_pt1 | contig 10395 bp, 7 predicted proteins | sample 1577131 | NCBI WGS metagenome assembly OHAS01 (sample SAMEA3541566, study PRJEB24748) | human gut metagenome | biome: human gut; feature: human-associated habitat; material: faeces | place: China | collected 2012
AGAAAACCATCTCCTTCTCCGCCGCATCGGCAGTCTGCTTTGCCGAGTTGGACGACGAGGAAATCCTATATTATGTAGATAAATACCATCCCTTCGACAAAGCCGGCAGCTACGGCATACAGGAATGGATCGGGTATGTGGCGGTCGAAGCCATCAACGGCAGCTTCTACAATGTCATGGGCCTGCCCGTCCGGCTTCTCTACCAGGAGCTGAAGAAGCTGTAAAGAATTGACAAAATTCTATGTTTTAAGGTGATTTATTGAAGGTAGGGCAAATAGGAAGTCTGTACTTTTGTGATATTAACTTTTGAGTATCATGAAAAAGATCTACTATTTGCTTGTAAGCCTGTTTTTCCTGCAGTCCGTCTTTGCGGCGAATGGGAAACAGACCTTTGACGTCCGCCTGCAGAACGGGCTGAATATGAATGTGGAGGTATGCACGGATGGAATATTCCGGATACGGGTTACACCTCGTCCTGCCTTTTCAGAGTCATTGATGCAACGCTACGGCATCATTAAAACGGATTGGGCACCCGTAGCGGTCTCCCCGAAAGACAACAAACAGCAGTTTGAAGTATCGACCGGCGCCTACCGGTTGAAAGTCGATAAAAAGACCGGTGCCATCACCGTCGCCGACCGCAAGGGCCGGGTGATCATCGAAAAAGCCGTCTTCCTGACCTCCGCCGATCCCCTCTGTACGAACTTAGGCAAAGTCATCAACGCCAAATATAAGGATATGAAAGTGCCGAACAACGGTACGATCATCGGCGACGACAGCAGCAAAGGATCATCCAAGGACATGGCGGAAACCGGTGACTATAAAAACACCAGCATCCTTTCCATCTCCCTCAAAGACGGCGAACGTTTCTAGGGCGGCGGCAGCACGAGCCGCGACCATATCCAGCACCGCGGCGAACTGCTCCGCATGTGGACCACCTACCAGCACACCGAGATCCCGATGCCCTTTATGATCAGCTCCGAAAACTGGGGCGTCTTCAACAATACGACACGCAAGAACTTCTTCGATATCGGCAGCTACCAGCCGGATGTCTTCTCCATCTATAACACGACAGACGAGGCCGACTTCTACCTGATGTTCGGCAACTCGATGCCCGACGTGATCAACCATTACACGACTATTACCGGCAAGCCCTACCTGCTGCCGAAATGGGCGTACGGCTTATGCTTTGGACCGAACATGCTCGAAAACCAGTTCGATATCCTGAACGATGCCGTCCGGTTCCGCGATATGGGCGTACCCTGCGACCTCTTCTGGCTCGAACCCCAGTGGATGGAGAAACGCTATGACTTCTCGACTAAGAAGAAATGGAACTATAAGCTGTTCTCGGCAGAAGCCTATTGGGATTCGACCCGCTATCCGAAGAAGGAGAACCACCGCCTCCTCATCGGCCGCTTGCATGGGATGGGCTATCACCTGGGGCTTTGGCTGTGCGAAGAATATGACCTGAGCATCGCCGAAGAGGACGCGTTGGCCGCCGCTGCCGGGAAAGACACTTCCGGGCTGGAACACTGGATGGACCACCTGACCCATTTCATGGACAACGGCGTAGACGGCTTCAAGCTGGACCCCGCCCGCACGATCGACGAACACCCGAACTTCCAATACTATAACGGACGTACGGATAAGGAAATGCACAACCTGAACCAGGTCCTTCTCCCGAAACAGATGTACAAGATGACCCGCAAGCACACCGGCCGCCGTTCCTGGCATCATTACACCGCCGGCTGGGCCGGAACCCAGCATTGGAGCGCCTCGACCAGCGGCGATAACGGAGGCGGGCGCACCGCCCTCTTCGACCAGTTGAACCTCGGGATGAGCGGTTTCATGAACACATCCTGCGACGTGATGAATGTGAATAAGGACGAAGAATTGCAGAGCCTGCATTTCGGCCTCTTCCTGCCCTGGGTGCAGATCAACAGCTGGTACTCGTTGCACCAGCCCTTCTACTTCCCGGAAAAGGAAAAGAAGATGTACCGCGACTATGTGAAGTTGCGCTATTCCCTCATGCCCTATATCTATTCGGCAGCCCTGGAAGGCGCGCAGACCGGTATGCCGATCGTCCGCTCCATGCCGCTGATGTTTCCCGACGACCGCAAGACGGACGATATGGTCTATCAGTATATGTTCGGCGAGAACTTCCTTGTCGGTATATTCAGTGACTCGATCTACCTGCCGAAAGGCAACTGGATCGACTACTGGACAGGCGAGAAGCTCGCCGGAGGCCGCGAGGTGCAGCATACGGTTCCCGACAACCGGGCCGGCCTGCTGTTTGTCCGCGAAGGCGCCATCATCCCGTTCCAAAAGGAAATGCAGTATATCGGCGAGAAGCCCCTGGACACATTAATGGTGAAAGTCTTCCCCAAAGGAACCACTTCCTACACGATGTATGAAGACGACGGCCTCACCTACAACTTCGAAACGGGCGCCATCGCCGCCACCCGCTTCGAATGCAGGCAAAGCGGGCAAAAGATCGAGTTCACCGTCTTCCCCGTCGAAGGCACATACGACGGCATATACCGGTCGCGGACATACGAACTGGAGATCGACGCCCCGCAGCGTCCCACCCAAGTACAGGTAAACAACGCCCCCGTAACCGACTGGCAGTACAGCGACAACAACAAGGTGCTCGTCACCTTGCACCAGGATAACATAACGGACAAGGTCAGTTGCATCATAAATTAAATGATGATGTAGCACATCATTCAATTCAACCTGTTCCGTTCCTCCTTATGATAATGTTCGATCAGATATAAGGTTTTGGCAAGAGATGGGAATATAGGGAGTATCACAGGACGATCCGGATCCCATTCCGGGTCGTCCGTTATTATTTCAGAAAGCGGACCGGCCTGCATAAGCACGGTCTGCGCCGGGGTAACAGCTGTGGCAATAAAGCTTTTTTCGGCAGGTAATAATACAAAATATCCTTCGTCTACTTCTATGACCGGGGCCTGTTCCCTGCTAAGGACAGCCACCTTTCCGGACGAAACAAACAGTAACACATTGCCGGTGTCTTCGGTATTGCATAAAACCTCGCCTGCCTTTGCCATTCTACATTCGAACTGGTTAGGGAAGTGTTTTATCATATTTAATCAATCAGGGTTTATCCGAGCTAAGCGTCGCTTTCCGTTTAGGCAGATACTGGAGCATCCCTTTTGAATATTCAATCTGGTGCTTTCCATTATCATCAGCATAGATTACGTAGTATTCGATATCCGGCAACGAGGCGGCCATCTGCCGTGCCTTCTCCAATCCCATCGCCATGAAAGCCGTTGCATAGGCGTCGGCGGTCATGCAGTCGTCGGCAACGATTGTTGCGCTCAACACGCTCTGCTGGGCGGGATAGCCGGTTCGCGGATCGATCGTATGGGCATATTTCTTGCCATCTTTGATGTAGAAGTTGCGGTAGTTGCCCGAAGTGGCGATCGCCCCTTTCCGGCATAACTGGATGACCTCGTCGTACTTGTTCACGACGCCCGTCGAGTCGTCTTCCGGCAGGTTGATACCGACACGCCAGCACGCGCCATTCTGGTTGACGCCCTTCATCATCACCTCGCCGCCTATGTCGACCATGTAATTCTCCACCCCCTCGCGTTCGAGCAGGCGGGCAATCACGTCGCACGAATACCCCTTGGCGATGGCGGAACAGTTGAGCAGCAGCCTCGGGTCGTCTTTCACCACCCGCCGGCCGTCCAGACGCACCTTTTGGTAACCGACGAACGCCCGCAGGCTGTCGATCATCTCCGGCGTCACACTCTCTTTCTTGCTGAACCCGAATCCCCAGACGTTGACCAATGGGGCGCAGGTGATGTCGAAAACGCCATCCGAGTTGCGCGAGACTTCCATCGATTTGTTGAACACTTCCGTAAACCAATCGTCCACCTCCACCGTGTCGTTGTTATTGACCTTTGCGATGATCGAATTGGGATTGAACGGATTAAGAGACAGGTTAAATTGTTGCAACTCTGCGTCGATTTTGTCTGTCAGGATCTGCGGCGCCTCATACTTGATGTTGTATAAGGTATGAAACACAGTACCGCTCTCTTCGAAATATTGCTTTTTACTATTGCATGAAATGAAGGAGGTAACCCCTAAAAGTATCAGTAAATGAATTAGCCTATACATTTTTGTATCATTTTGTGCACAAAGATACAAAAAAACACGTACCGCCCGAAACCCCCAAATCTGCCCGAAACGTAAAAAAGCCCAAAATGCGACAAAAGGATAGGTTCATTATCAAGCTGTTACGAAACTGCAATTACCCTTCAAAAGAGGTGCTGTGGAAGGGCTGTAACCCTCTATTGATAAGGGCTGGGAAGCACTTTTAAAATGACGAATGAAAACGTACGTTTATTTTAGTCATTTTTCAGGCCCTGATTCATGGGGCTCATGAAAAAGTATGATATTGCACAAATCAGATGTAAATTAATGACTGATAATGATTTTACCCCTCTATATTTTTTTGCCATCTAACTAATTCCATTACCTTTGCAAATGACTAAAATAAACGTACGTTTTCATTAGTCATTTTATCAGAGTATATAATTTCTAATATTCATTTAAACAAAACTATCATGGCTAAAAAAGTAAAGCCGGGTAAGCTCCGGGGCAACACGAACCCGAATAACCTGACAGCCGACGAAAACGATTACACGCTCAGTATAATCGGAGGTATGACCTATACACTGGACGACCTGGCGCAACTGGTCGTCAACAGCGGAATCACGACGCAGCGCAAGGAACAGCTGCTCGAAGACTTCCTCCTGGTGGCAGAAAAAGGCGTCGAGATGGGGTTGCAGGGCAATAACATCAACTTCGACCTCTTCACCCTCCGTTTCGGCGTGAAAGGCGTCTTCAACTCCGCTAACGAACCGTTCACGCGGCCCAAGCACGAGGTGACCGCCTCGATGTCGGTCGGTCCCGACGTCCGCAAGGCGATGTTGGAAACAATGGTCGAAAACATGGGCCCGGCACAGCATTACGCCCAGATGGACACCATCATCAACACCGTCAACGGCGAAGTGAACAAGAGCCTCACCTCCGGCCAGGTGCTCGAAGTCAAAGGCGTCAACCTCGCCTTGAAAGGCGACGACGAGTCGGTCGGCATCTACATCCAAGAAGTGGGCGCTGCGGACGACACCCGCATCAAAGCAACCGTTGTCCTCAACAACGAACCGAAACGCCTAATGTTCATGGTGCCCGGCGGGTTGAAGCTCAGCAGTATGTATCAGTTGGTGCATATCACCCAATCCGGGGCAGGATCGAACAGCGCATTGTTGCTCAAATTGCCGCGCATAGAGTTCAGCAGCAAGCAATTGAAATGTACCGACGGCACTCCGGATAGTGGAGTGGAACGTCCCGGCATTCTATAAGATAGCCTGATTGCTTCCCATCAATACGGCGTATTGCTTCTAAGCAATAGGGTACCTGTGGTTCTAACCAATAGGGTGCCTATGCTTCTAACCAATCAGTCGTATTGCTTCTAACCAATAGGGCGTATTGGTGGGAAACAAGGCAATCCGATTACAAATCACAACAAATTATTCATTAAGCATATTAAACAATGAGGACAAGATTACTGATAGCACTCACCCTGCTTTTTACGACTTACCTTTACGGACAGGAGAGAACAACAACGCTTGATTTAGCCCAGGGAAGCATTACGATAACCAAAACAGGATATACACAGAATACTACAGGGACTAAACAGGAAACGAAGTTTACAGGCAGTTATGTGATTACACAGAGTAATTCGAGCAGCTCCACTACTAAAAATACGATTGATGTCAAAAGCGGGAAGCATACTATTACGCTGAGTGGAATATATGCTATTAACAATACATCTAATGCATGTCATTCACCCATTTCTTTGTTTGAAGATGTAGAGGTAACTTTGTTTCTTGCCGGGGAAAATAAATTGGCAGGTAACAATGCGAATAATGCTAAATTGCATGTTCCACCTGGTGCAACTTTGACTATAAAAGGTGATGGGAAGCTAACTACTAATTCCCAAAAAGGAGCTGCTATTGGTGGTAACAGCGGTGAACACTGTGGCATAATAATAATAGAGAGTGGTACGATAGTTATGAATGTTAATGCTTCCGGAGCTGGAATTGGTGCAGGCGCTTGTGATGAAAGTTCTACTTCCAATACGGGTAAAATAATAATTAATGGTGGATATATATATAATGAAGGAGAGGCAAATTCTACAACAGGAGCCTTTATCGGTGGAGGCGAAGGTTGCGATGGTGGAAAGATTGTAATCAAGGGTGGTAATATATTCTCATTAAGCCCTGCGAGCGGTGCCGCTATTGGAGGCGGCAAAGGTGGCGGTGCCGGAGACATTACTATTACAGGAGGGCTGGTGAAGGCAGAAGGAGGCTCTTCTACTATTGGCCCCGGTGCAGGAGGCTCTGGTGGTACAATCACGATTTCCGGAGCAGTGGTGGATGTATATACCACGGATGATGACAACTCTGCCCCTATAGGAGGAACCAATACTACGGTGAAGATCACGAATAATGCGGTTGTCTTTGCCTATAACATAAAAGCTGGAAATGATAATAACGCTGGAATAAGCGGTATAACAGACGAGAGCCAATGGCAAGGCATTGTGTTTAAGCATAAGACCGGTAAAGTTTATGGAAATGATGTAACCTTGAGTGGGAGTGTGGTAATACCCGGAGGTTTTACTTTGACGGTAGAAACTGGCAAGAAACTGACGGTGGCGGATGGTGCACTTGTGGAGAACAATGGGACGATTACGAACAATGGGACGCTGGTAAATAACGGGATTATTTTGGATTTAAGTAGTTCCAGTACAACTGTATCATCCGACAGCAAGAGTCCGGTAAAAACGCTTGCCTTGAAAGATATTGAAGATATGTTCATCTATACAAAGGAGGCTGTTTATACCGGCAGTGAGATAAAGCCGGAGGTGATGTTGAAAGGGGGGATTGACAATTTGTATTTTTATAATGAGGATGTTTATAGTGTGTTGTATTCAGATAACACCAATATTGGAACAGGCAAGATTACGGTTACGGCCAAAAGCAATACATGGCTTATCGGTGATCCTTTGACGCTATCTTTTGAAATAACCAAAGTCCCTTTGACCGTCGCACCTAAAGAGGGACAGATTCTCTATCAAGGTGAGACGATCGAGTATGAGACATACGGGGAGATAAATAACAATAAGCCGGCGTTCAAGGATGGTGGTGCGCTTAGTATAGGTCAGAATGATATTATCGAAAGCACGCTTGAACTGACGGATAAGAGTGCCGCTATTTATGAACTGAAATTCCTCACAGGCGTAAAAGCTACTCATTTCGATATAGAGCCTAAGGATGCAGACGTAACGCTTACCCCGAACGGCAGTAACGGATGGTTTACGACCACAGAGGGGATTACTTTTACGGCCCCTGTCGGGTTCACGATAGCACAGGTAAACGGCGATGCTTCTACCTCGGCTAACGGCGAAAGCTTTGTCTTTGCCAATGCCGAAGGAACCAACACCGTCTCCTACAGCCTGCAACGAAATGCGGAAACGTATAGCAAGAGCAAAGAGGTTAAGATCGACCATACCGACCCGGTACTATCATCCGAAACCCCGGTAATCGACAAGCTGAAAGCAACCTTCACCCTGACGGATGCCACAAGCGGCATCGCTTCCTACAGTTACAAGCTGGAGGATGGCGGTGAGGAGCAGACTGTAAAGGTAGAAGATGCACCAAAGAACAGCTGCCAGCTTGTTTTAGAAAACACTACTGCCGGTCTCCACACGTTGGTATTGACAATTACGGACGTCGCCGGGAATGAGGTTACCTACGACAACCTCTCTTTCAACCTGCTGGCCGACCTGACCGTTACCCCTAAAAAGGATCAGAAGCTCTATAATGGTGAGCCGATCCTGTATGAAGTAACCGGCATTCTCGATGAAGACAACCCCGTCGAACTCTTTACGGGCGCATTGGAGTTGGATAAGAGTAGCACTGACGCTATCCGGACCATCAAACAAGGCACGCTTACCCTAAAGGAAGAGTATAAGACTAAATATGCCCTGACCGTCGTCAAGACCGTTACGGCCACTTATGTCGATACCGACCCCTCCACGATAGATATCACGTTGGAAAAAGCCGGTGGCAACGATGGCTGGTACACCAACGAAGGCGGCATCACCTTCGCCGCCCCCGCCTCCGGTGACTTCAAGATCGCCCTCACAGGCAGCGACTTGGAAGCCGCTCCGGAGTATGGCAACAGCTTTACCTGGTCGACCGAAGGCAGCTATACCGTCAAATACAACCTGCGCCGCACCACGACGCAGATCGCCTATGCACATGAGAAACTCGTGAAGTACGACCATACCGCCCCGTCCCTGAAAGACGGCGCCCCGACAGTCTCGTACCTCGAAGCCACCTTCACCCTGACCGACGCCGCAAGCGGCATCGCCTCCTACAGCTACACGCTGGATGGCAGCACCGACCCCGCCAACGTCGGGCACAATGACAATGTAAACAGCGCCCACGAAGCCTCCTTCACCGTAACCGGCACCGCAGGCAGCCATACCCTGTCATTGACCGTGCAAGACGTCGCCGGCAACACTACCCAGACCGACGTCACCTTCGAACTGAAGGACCGCCCCGTCCCGCCCCCCGTCCCCCCCGTCACTCCCGGCGGCGACGATGACGACGACCCAAGCGGCGACAATCCCGGCGGTGACACCCCTGGCGGCGACACTCCCGGCGGTGATACCCCTGGTGGCGATACCCCCGACGACCCAACCTCCAACGCCGCCATCAACGGCGAAGTACAGGTAAAGGCCCTCGGCTCTACCTTATATATATATACCCCGAAAGAAGAAACGCTTTCCGTCTACACCCTCACCGGCCACCTGTTGAAACAACAGCGCACCACCGGCAGCACGGAACACCGCCTCCCCGCCGGCTTGTATCTCGTCCGGGTGGACGGCAGAACGTATAAGGTGGTGATCAGGTAGAGGATGATTTAACGGTCTGTAGAGATGCACGGCCGTGCATCTCTACAGACCGTTAAATTATCATTTGTTCTTATGTTCTTTTGTCCAACCCTCCCTATATTCCAATTAAATCCCTATCTTTGTCCATACATTAATTTATAACAAATTACAACTATGACAAAATTAAGTAACCTTACGCCCAAAGTCAACCAGCCCGCCAAAACCGGCCGGGTACGGAAAAGCCAAGCCTTATCCAATCATGACAACTGGAACCCCAACAAACCTTTCCATGTTACCCAAGAGGAACTCTGGAACCATATCCATGAGATCGAGCAGGGGCCGTTTATGACCTTAGATGAGGGTTTCAAACAGTTTGAACAATGGAAAGCGGAATTCCTAAGAAGTCGATTATAGCAAGCAGTGTTTTTTGGGAAAGTTATAGCAATGTATATGAACAAGGCCTTGACTTATTTGGATATTTCCAAGCAGAAGCTTATATCTGTAAGATAAAATCTGCTTTGTACGAATTAGACAGGACTTATCCCTATTACCCCGAATGCCGTCACTTGACTACGAAAACCCGTATGTACCGGAACATCATTCTGGATTCCCACCTGATTATTTACCGTATTTGCGAGGAACGCATTGAGGTGTTGGACATCGTTCATGCCGCTTCCAGCATCAAACGGATCAAGCAAACCAGGAATATCCATATAGACTAAAAAACTATAGGGATGTGGCAAAAGCAAGTCCTGACGCTTTAGCGTGTCATTGCGGGCTTTTGTCACATCCCTATATTTTTATACAAACAAACTCAACACCAACGCCAACCCGAATCCCCCTAACGAGATGATCGTTTCCATGACTGTCCATGATTTGAGTGTTTGGACCTCTGTCAGCCCCAAGTATTTGCCGACCAGCCAGAAACCGCTGTCATTTACGTGGGAGAGGATGGTGGCTCCAGAGGCAATGGATATGACGATCAGTGCACGATGCATATCCGACAGGGTGTAGGCATCCAGTATGGGACCGACAATACCTGCCGCCGTGATCATCGAGACTGTGGCGGAACCTAAGATGATGTGGACTGCCGCCGCAATGATGAAGGCGAGGATGATCGGAGGAAACTGTGTTTTTGAGATCAGTTGCGCCAGCACGTCGCCAACGCCGCTGTCGATCAGCATCTGCTTGAACGCGCCGCCCGAACCGATAATCAGGATGATCATACCTGCCGGAGCCAGGGCTTTCGTGCTGATGTCGAGCAATTCCTTGCGTGTGTACCCCCGCCGCGTGCCTAACAGCCAGGCGGCGATCAACGTTGCAATGATCAGGGCTGTAAACGGATGGCTGCTCTGCGCGCTGGTCATGGATTACGAAGGCTCGGAGCGCTGGTATGGCGAATT
>OHAS01003518.1_pt1 | contig 10378 bp, 9 predicted proteins | sample 1577131 | NCBI WGS metagenome assembly OHAS01 (sample SAMEA3541566, study PRJEB24748) | human gut metagenome | biome: human gut; feature: human-associated habitat; material: faeces | place: China | collected 2012
AAGTTTGCCTTCACTTCCACGTTCTTATCCGGCATGGTAAAGGTCGCCTTGGTGGTGAAAAGCTTAAGACGGCAGAGCTTAAGCGGATCCTGTCATGATTTCCGGCGATTATAATAACCCGGACACCGGGGATGGTGGAAAAGAGGTAGTTGACCTCTTTTAAATCCTTTTGCAGCGGCTGGCGGTGAAACAGATCGCCTGCGATAAAAAGGCAGTCGGCCCCTGTTTTTCTTGTCTTTTCAATGATAGCGGCAAACGTGTCGCGGATATCGCGGGCCCGTTCCCTGCTCCATGGTTTGTCACTGTCCGGGGACATGCCCCAGTGGATATCGCCGGTATGTATAAACTTCACAATGATCCCCCTTTAATAGTAAATTCTGTGTAACGGCCCATCCTGTCGGAACCGCTACAAATTTTTCCAGAAGCCGTTAATACCAGACAGAGCTGCCGCAGATAAATCCGACGCGGCAGCTCCTAAGCCGATACTATAATTCACAGTTATTAACCGTTCTTGGGAACGGAATGATATCACGGATGTTGGAAACGCCTGTCAGATACATGACGCAGCGCTCAAATCCGAGCCCGAAGCCCGAATGCCTTGTGGAACCGTATTTTCTCAGATCCAGATAAAAACCGTAATCTTCTTTCCTGAGGCCCAGTTCGTCCATTCTTGCCACCAGTTTGTCGTAGTCGTCTTCCCTCTGGCTTCCGCCGATAATCTCGCCGATTCCCGGTACGAGACAGTCCATGGCGGCTACCGTCTTGTTGTCTTCGTTCATCTTCATATAGAATGCTTTGATTTCTTTCGGATAATCTGTGACGAATACCGGTTTCTGGAAGATCTTCTCTGTCAGATAGCGCTCATGCTCCGTCTGAAGATCACAGCCCCAGAATACCTTGTAATCAAACTCATCATTATGCTCTTCCAGAAGCTTTACGGCTTCCGTATAGGTAACATGGCCGAACTCGGAATTAAGAACATGGTTCAGTCTCTCTAAAAGCCCCTTGTCGATAAACTGGTTAAAGAAGTTCATCTCTTCCGGAGCATGTTCCAGAACATAGCGGATTACATATTTTAACATACTCTCAGCAAGAGCCATATTGTCATTCAAATCGGCGAAAGCCATCTCCGGTTCAATCATCCAGAATTCGGCCGCATGGCGCGTCGTATTAGAGTTCTCGGCGCGGAAGGTCGGTCCGAAAGTATAGACGTTGCGGAAGGCCATGGCGTAAGTCTCGGCATTGAGCTGTCCGCTTACGGTCAGGTTGGTCGGTTTATTGAAGAAATCCTGTGCAAAATCAACGGCGCCTTCCGGTGTCTTCGGCACGTTATTCAGATCAAGCGTAGTTACCTGGAACATCTCGCCGGCTCCCTCACAGTCACTTCCTGTGATGAGGGGAGTATGCACATAAACGAAATCGTGCTCCTGGAAATACTGATGTATAGCGTAAGCTGCCAGGGAGCGTACGCGGAATACGGCCTGGAATGTATTGGTTCTGGGACGGAGATGGGAGATCGTCCTCAGGTATTCAAGGGTATGGCGTTTCTTCTGAAGCGGGTAATCGGACGCGGACGGACCCTCAATCAGGATCTCAGAAGCCTGGATTTCAAAAGGCTGTTTTGCTTCCGGCGTGGCGACCAGCTTACCTTTGACGATGATGGCAGCCCCTACATTCAGCTTGGATATATCGGAAAAGTTCTCCAGTGTATCATGATAAACGATCTGCAGCGTTTCAAAATAGCTTCCGTCGCTGACGACTACAAAACCAAAGGCTTTTGATCCTCTGACGCTTCTTACCCAGCCGCCAATCTGAATTTCTTTATCGAGATAAGCTTCTCTGGAACGGTAAATCTCTCTTACAGTTACTAAGTTCATAATGTGACTCCTTCATTTATATAACTTTTTTGTATTTTCTTGTCAATGCTGTCATTATACTTTATTTTTCCAGTGGTTTCAAGGGGTTACTAAATCCCCGGCCATATAATTCTTCTGTATTGCGCGAACCGCCATTTCCTCGAATGCCTGAACGTAGAGGGGCTTTTCAATATAGTTTAACGAAACCAAATCAATCTGGAGGAATTTATTGATTTTTTTGACCGGAAGTATATGGATGTATTCCTCCTCCGGGCAGTTCCTGTTATGGGTGTGAATCCGGGATAGCAGCATACGGGGACCGATTCCGGCGCCCACGCCTTTGGCGCACAGGGAGATCTGCGTATCGGTGTCACTGATCTGGTAAGGGGAATAGAGATCGATATGGCGCTGATCCAGGTATTCCTTCAGGGCTGAGTTCACGACACTGGTGGAATAGCTCTTGATGAAAGGGATATCCGCGAACTGACTGAGATCTGTTTCTTCGGCGAGCAGATGTGCGTATTCTTTGCCGAAACGGCGTTTTAACAGTCCGTCGGATATCATAAAACACAGCTCATCCCGGCATAAAGGCGTAAAGCTCAGATCCTCGCCGTATGGGGTATTGACACCCAGAAACAGATCCAGGTTTCCTTTCCGGAGGCTTTCGGCCAGGACAACGGTATCGTTCATGAGGAAACGGATCTCCACCTCCGGAAAGGTTCGGGAGTATTCCGGAATCACCCAGGGCAGGAAAATCTGAGCGCGGGATGCGCTGATTCCCATGGTGAAGCTGCCCTTCATTCCCCCTGCCCGTTTTGCCAGACTGTCCAAAAGGCTGCTCTCGATCGCCTGAATCTTTTGAAGGGAGTGGAGCATGGACTGCCCGGCCTCCGTAAGCTGAAAACGAGGTTTTCTTGTAAAAAGCCGGACGCCATAATTCTGTTCCATCCGTTTGATATGGTCGCTGACACACTGCTGCGAGACGAAGGCGCGCTGAGCCGCCCGGCTGATGCTCATCTCTTCGGCAACTAACAAAAAAATTTCCTGGTTGGCTTGCAAGAGTTTCTCCTTTCTAAATCATACCCGCCGTTAACGCGGATTAATCTTCTGCTCATACTGACTTTACGGATCAGTGTATCATGTAAAATTGTGAAATACAAGATAAATATTGTTTATATTCAAAATATACTTGTTTGATATTGGTTTGATGCTGAGGTATATTATTTAATAAGAAGAGAGAAGTAAGAAGAAAGAAGGAGGAAGCAGGCATGGATGAATTGAAATTTGAATACAGCAGCTATAAAAGCGGCGAGCTGACCAATGGAATCGAACGTTCCGCGCACAGGGCGCTGTTGTACAGCACGGGCCTTGACACGGACGACCTTCGTAAACCGTTGATAGCCGTCGTCAATTCCTTTACAGAGATGGTGCCCGGACACATCCATCTGCGGGAGATTGCAAAACATGTGAAACAGGGAATCTGGGAGGCGGGAGGAATCCCAAGAGAATTTAATACAATTGCGCTGTGCGACGGCATCTGCCAGGGCCACAGCGGCATGAGTTATCCGCTGCCCAGCAGGGAGAATATAGCGGATGCGATAGAAATGATGATTGAAGCCCATCATTTTGACGCAATGGTGATGCTTCCCGGCTGCGACAAGATTGTGCCGGGAATGATCATGGCGGCCGCCAGAGTGGATATTCCGGCAATCATTCTTCCGGGCGGGCCTATGATGGCCGGAAGCTATAAGGATAAGGAGATTATCACACTGACCGATATGAGGGAATTTATCGGGCAGACACAGATGGGAAAAATGACGGAGGAAGAGCTGCTGGAGATTGAAAAGCGGGCTCTCCCCACGTATGGGACCTGCGCTATGCTGGGAACGGCCAACTCCATGAGCTGTCTGGCTGAAATACTGGGCCTGGCCCTTCCGCATTCCTGTACCGCGCTGGCGGTATCGGCAGAGAAACGCCGTTTTGCTAAGCAGTCCGGGAAGCGTGCGGTGGAAATGATAAAAGAAGGGCTGACGGCCCGGAAGATTCTGACGAGGGAGGCGCTGCTAAATGGAATCAGCGCCGTGATGGCCATGGGGGCGTCGACCAATACGGTCCTCCATCTAATGTCGATTGCCAACGAGGCGGATGTTAAGCTGACCCTGAAGGACTTCGACGAAATCAGCAGAAAAGTGCCTTATATCTGTAATCTGAAGCCGTCGGGCCGGTATCCGATGTCTGTCCTGCATGAGAACGGGGGCATCCCGGCCGTATTAAAGGCGATTGAGAGCAGGCTGGAGCCGGCTCACATGACCGTGACGGGAAAAACGATAACAGAAAATCTGAGCGGTACGCCGCTGGTTGAAAACGATGTGATTTACCCGGTGAGCCGGCCTAAAAATAAGGAGGGAGGAATCGCGGTACTGTACGGAAGCCTGGCTCCCGACGGCGCGGTTGTTAAAAAATCGGGTGTGAAGCCGTCCATGTACCAGTTCACAGGCCGTGCGCGGGTTTTCCATTCTATGGAAGATGCAAGCTATGCCGTCTCAAACGACCGGATCAGGGCAGGGGACGTGATTGTTATCCGTTACGAGGGGCCGAAAGGCGGACCCGGCATGAGGGAGATGCATATGACAACTTCCCTTCTGGTCGGAAGGGGGATGGATGAGAGCTGTGCGCTGGTTACGGACGGCAGGTTCTCCGGTTCCACGAGGGGGCCGTGCATCGGCCATATCTCTCCTGAAGCGGCGGCCGGCGGCCCGATTGCCGCAGTCGAAGATGGTGACAGAATCATCATCGATATACCGAACAGGAGGCTTGAGTTAGATGTACCGAGGGAAATAATCAGGGAGCGTCTGGCAAAAGTGAAGCCGCTTACCAAACCGAGAACACCGGCGCTTGAAAAATACGCCGCTCTCGTCACATCTGCCGATCAGGGTGCCGTGCTGAGAGTACCGGATGAGTTAAAAAAATAAACAGATGAGGAGGCCGGGAAACTGACAGAACGGCTGGGTGAGTTTTTTTCAATGCATGTAGTTTCACGGCTCAGTACCTTAACAGACAATATGAACAGGGAGTATCCTTCAGGCATAGAAAAGCCTGGGGGATACTCCCTGTTTTGTGTCTGCTGTGCCGTGCCACTTATTCCCAGAAGAATTCATGGCTATTTTCAATTATAATACATGAGTTAGCGAAGACTAAGATTTTCCGGAACCGAGTAAATAAAATAGAACATTCCCGTGAAATTCCCGTATTTTAGCGGTTTTCCGAGAAAAAAGGAAATATATGGAAGGGGATTTGAAAAAATATATTAAAGGAAACACGGAAAATGTCGGAAAATGCACAAAAATAATACTAAATCTAGTAAAAATTTGTTCACTATTTCGGAAAAGTGTGCTATAATAGTAAGCACATAAATAGCTACACAAATCTATGCATCGAGGGGTGATATCGTGATTAAAAAAGAAATGATTGCAATGCTCTTAGCAGGAGGACAAGGCAGCCGACTCGGCGTGTTGACACAGAAGGTTGCAAAGCCGGCAGTTTCATTCGGAGGAAAGTACCGTATTATTGATTTTCCGCTCAGTAACTGCATTAATTCCGGAGTAGACACAGTCGGAGTTTTAACACAATACCAGCCGTTGCGTCTGAACGCGCATATCGGAATTGGTATTCCTTGGGATCTTGACCGCAATGTCGGAGGTGTTACTGTTCTTCCTCCTTACGAGAAAAGTAAGGGAAGCGACTGGTATACGGGTACGGCAAATGCGATCTATCAGAACCTTGAATATATGGAGAATTATAACCCGGAATATGTATTGATTCTTTCCGGAGACCATATCTACAAGATGGATTATGAGGTAATGCTTGAATATCACAAAGCGAATAATGCTGATGTAACCATTGCAGCTATGCAGGTGCCGATCGAGGAGGCCAGCCGTTTTGGTATCGTCATTACAGATGACAATAACCGGATTACTGAGTTTGAGGAGAAACCGGATAATCCGAGAAGCAACCTGGCGTCTATGGGTATCTATATTTTCAGCTGGCCGGTACTGAAGGATGCTCTGATCAAGCTGTCGGAGGAACCGGGATGTGATTTTGGTAAACACATTATTCCGTTCTGCCACGAGGCGAGTAAGAAAATCTTTGCATATGAGTACAACGGATATTGGAAAGATGTTGGAACCCTGGGGTCTTACTGGGAAGCCAATATGGAATTGATTGATATTATCCCCGAGTTTAACTTATATGAGGAGTACTGGAAGATTTATACTAAGAGTGATATCATTCCGCCTCAATACATATCCAAGAATTCCAAAATTGAGAGGAGTATTATTGGAGAAGGTACGGAAGTGTATGGTGAGATCAGCAACTCTGTGATTGGAGCAGGAGTTACGATCGGAGAAGGAGCTGTCGTCAGAGATTCAATTATTATGAAAGGAAGCGTAATCGGCGCAGGGGCCGTTGTGGATAAGGCCATTATCGCAGAAGACGTGACGGTAGGAGAAGGAGCAGTGCTGGGTGAAGGCGAGATGGCACCAAGCAAATATGATCCGAAGGTATATCAGTTTGAACTTGTGGTAGTCGGAGAGCGATCCACGATTCCGGCCGGAGTCAGAATCGGCAGGAATACGGCGATTTCCGGAGAGACCACACCGGATGATTACCACGGCGGAGTACTTGAAAGCGGCGATTACATAATAAAGGCAGGTGGAGTACAATGAGAGCAATTGGTATTGTTTTAGCAGGCGGCAACAGCAAGAGAATGAGAGAGTTATCCAACAAGAGGGCGATCGCTGCAATGCCTATCGCGGGCAGCTACCGCAGTGTCGATTTTGCTCTGAGCAACATGAGTAACTCTCATATACAGAGTGTTGCTGTACTTACACAGTATAATTCCCGATCCCTGAATGAACACTTAAGCTCTTCCAAATGGTGGGATTTCGGCAGAAAGCAGGGGGGTATGTATGTTTTCACGCCGACTATCACAGCCGAGAGCAGCGACTGGTACAGAGGCACGGCAGACGCGCTTTATCAGAATCTGGACTTCCTTAAGAAGAGCCATGAACCGTATGTAGTGCTTGCCAGCGGTGACGGAATCTATAAACTGGACTATAATAAAGTACTTGAATACCATATTGAAAAAAAGGCAGATATCACGGTTGTCTGCAAAGATATGGGACCGGAAGTGGATATTACGAGATTCGGTCTTGTAAAGACGAATGATGACGGCCGTATTACGGATTTTGAGGAGAAGCCGATGGTGGCGACCTCCAATACGATTTCCTGCGGAATCTACGTGATAAGAAGGCGCCAGCTAATCGAACTGATTGAACGCTGCGCGGCGGAAGACAGATATGATTTTGTAACCGATATTCTGGTGCGTTATAAGAATCTGAAGAGGATTTATGCATATAAGCTTCCGACCTACTGGAACAACATCGCTTCCGTGGACGCTTATTACAAAACCAATATGGATTTCCTGAAGCCGGAAGTAAGACACTACTTCTTTAAAGAATATCCGGAGATTTATTCCAAGGTGGATGATCTGCCCCCGGCCAAGTACAATCCGGGCGCCATGATACGAAACAGCCTGGTATCCAGCGGATGTATCCTGAACGGAACGGTGGAGAATTCAGTTCTTTTCAAGAAGGTCTATGTTGGGAATAACTGTGTAATTAAGAATTCTATTATATTAAACGACGTATATATTGGGGACAACACTGTAATCGAGAACTGTATTGTGGAGAGCAGGGATACAATCCGTGCCAATACGACGCATATCGGTACACCTGACAACTTAAAGATTGTCATCGAGAAAAACGAAAGATTTACATTATAAAGAACAGACGGGAGAGGGGTTTGGTTTATGCAGATTACGGACGTAAGAGTAAGAAGAATTGAGAAAGAAGGCAAGATGAAAGCCATTGTTTCCATCACGCTGGACAATGAATTCGTAGTCCACGACATCAAAGTAATCGAAGGGGAGAAGGGGCTGTTCATCGCTATGCCGAGCCGCAAAGCTGCGGATGGTGAGTACCGTGATATTGCACATCCTATCAATTCCGGTACGCGCGATATGATTCAGAGTATTATTCTTGCTAAATATGAAGCAACAGCCCTGGAGATGGCTGATGAAGAGGCGCATGAACAGGGCCAGGGGGTTTAAAACGTTAAAAAACACATAAAAATTGCATAAATATGAAAGAAATTGCCCCGGGGTGCTGGACAAAGCCGCCGGGGCGTTTTATTATATAGAAAAATACTTCGCATTAAATGCGGAAATAAAACCAGGGGGGTTATAATTATGAGCGGTACAATATTTGCGCTGATACCGCCAATCGTAGCAATCGCACTGGCATTGATTACGAAAGAGGTGTATCTTTCACTTCTGATTGGTATTCTATCAGGCGCATTCCTTTTTACCGGGCTGAATCCGGTCCATGCGGTGGAAACCGTAATTTCCATTATGGGAGATAAGATTGGCGGCAACGTCAATATCCTTCTGTTCCTGTCATTCCTCGGCATAGTAGTGGCTCTGATTACAAAATCAGGCGCATCCAGGGCATACGGCGAATGGGCGGCACGTTCGATTAAGAGCAGGCGGGGAGCGCTTTTGGCGACTATGTTTTTAGGCTCCCTTATCTTTGTCGATGATTATTTCAACTGTCTGACTGTGGGTACAGTTATGCGCCCGGTTACGGACAAGCATAAGATTACCAGGGCAAAGCTGGCATATATTATCGATGCCACGGCAGCCCCAATCTGCATTATCGCTCCGATATCCAGCTGGGCTGCGGCCGTAGGCTCATCCCTTCCGGAAGACAGCGGTGTTGATGGATTCAGCCTGTTTCTGCGGACGATTCCGTTTAATCTCTATGCAATCCTTACTATTATATTCATGCTCTTTATCATCCTCGGTGGATTTGATTTTGCGGCAATGAAGAAATATAATGAGCGTGTGGAGAGAGAGGGAAAGGAAAAGACGATTGACGCGGAAGCAGTCACCATTGCAGGGAACGGAAAGGTTATCGATCTGGTTGCCCCGATTATTATTCTGATAGTTTTCTGTATCAGCGGAATGCTGTACACGGGAGGAATAATGGAGGGAGTGGGGATTGTGGAGGCTTTTGCCAACTGTGACTCCGCGCTGAGCCTGGTACTTGGTTCCTTCTTCACGCTGGTATTTATCTTCATATTCTATCTTGTAAGAAAAGTAATCCGTTTTAATGAATTCTGCGAAAGTTTTACGATTGGTATAAAAGCAATGATTCCGGCCATCATGATCCTGTGCCTTGCGTGGACGCTGTCCGGTATCTGCAGCGCGGATTACCTGAATATCGGAGGTTATGTCGGTTCGGTCGTTGGCGGAAGCGCTCTGGTAGGCGCGCTTATGCCGGCCATCATGTTCCTGGTAGCCTGTGGTCTGGCATTTTCCACCGGTACATCCTGGGGTACGTTTGGAATCCTGATTCCAATCGCCTTTGCAGTAGTCGGCGCTGAAAACATGAATGCGCTGACAATTTCCACGTCGGCAATTCTGGCAGGAGCCGTCTGCGGCGATCATGTTTCTCCGATTTCCGATACGACAATCCTGGCATCGGCAGGAGCGCAGTGCGATCACATTAACCATGTGTCCACGCAGATTCCGTATGTACTTTGTGTGGCCGGATGCTGTGTAATCGGATATCTGGCAGCAGGCATTACGCAGAATGGATGGATTGGAACACTGACCGGTCTTTTAGTACTGGCAGTTGTCCTGGTTATCCTGGATCGGAAGAATAATCCGAAGTTTGCGGCCAGGCGTTAACAGAACGTATAAGTAAAAAATCATAAAAAAACGCCGCTTAAATCAAGCGGCGTTTTTTTATCGCAGTAAGGAACAAAACAGTTTTTCTGACATGGTGTGAGATAAAATCTCCCAAAGACGCTCCTTTGCATTTTCCATGCAATAGCAGTTAGGGGAAACATCCTCCCACGTCACACTGGTACAATACCGAAAAGAGGACCAGTTAGGGTTGAGGGTTTGGCAGTTGGAAAATGCGGTCACATACAGGTTTTGCAGCAAAAAGTCAAAGCCCTGCTGATAGCTTTTGGGAGAAAGCGCGGAGACGCTTTTCAAAAAGGTGGTTTCTGCGGGAGCTTTGTTGAGCAGGAAAGAATAAATTCTCTCAGCGGATGGAGTAAGAGGCTTTGGGGAACGAAGATTTTTCAAAAGGTAGTAACATTCCGCACTGAGATAGGTAGTGCGCTTTTGAAAGACCTTGCAGTAAAACAGCTGATGGTTGTCAATCAGTTCCACCACATCGTTCCAGCTGCATCCGATGTCTTCCAACGCGGGAAGAAACGGGTTTTGGTTGCACAGCAAGATGCCGTTGTGCTCAAGGTAATTCAGAAGAGGGTTCATCTGTGAGCCTTCTTTGAGCATATGTTTTGGGATATATTAGGACAAAGGTTTGTCCGAAAAGCCCCGGGCGCGCACATCGGCAATGATGCCGTCCACCACATCCTCCACGTTCTTT
>OHAS01003522.1_pt1 | contig 10372 bp, 9 predicted proteins | sample 1577131 | NCBI WGS metagenome assembly OHAS01 (sample SAMEA3541566, study PRJEB24748) | human gut metagenome | biome: human gut; feature: human-associated habitat; material: faeces | place: China | collected 2012
GGCCCGCACACCCATGAGCCGCAGGGGCGTCATATTCCAGGATTCCCTCAGCAGGCGGCAGGAATACTCATAAATCACGGAGGTGGAATCCGTTGGTTCGGGTATGACCATCTGGTGCGACTGGTTCCTGAACTCCCAGTCACGCAGCTCCACGCAGACATTGTTGCACAGCACATGGTCCGCCCTCAGCCTGGCGCCTACGGTTTCACAGAGGGAGAGCAGGACCTGACAGGCGCTTTCGTAGTCAGATATATCCCTGGAAAGGGTGATGCTGTTGCCATACGCCTTATTTACAGGTTCCTTTTCAGCCACAGGGTCATCATCAATGCCGTTGGCGTACTGGCGGATGAGGACCGCATACTTTTCGCCCAGGTGGGATTTGAGCACTTCCAGATTACAGCATGCCAGCTGCCCGATGGTATGTAACCCCAGGTTTTCCATCTTCCTCTGGGCAGCGCCTCCCACAAAAAACAGCTCCCGTATAGGCAGGGGCCACATCTTATCGGGCACCTCCTGAGGAAACAGGGTATGGCATTTATCCGGTTTCTCAAAGTCAGAGGCCATCTTCGCCAGAAGTTTATTAGTGGAGATTCCGATATTTACAGTAAATCCCAGTTCCTTCCGGATTCGTTCCCGGATTTCATTGGCCACCTCCATGGGACTGCCAAAGAGGTGGATAGTGCTGGTCATGTCCAGGAAAATCTCGTCGATACTGAATTTCTCATGGTCCGGCGTATATTCCTCCAAAAGATCCATCATGCGGCGGGAGCATTTAATGTAAAAATCAAACCGGGACGGGACAACCACCAGATCCGGGCACTTACGCAAGGCCTGAACCAGGGGCTCACCTGTGGTGACTCCATACTTCTTGGCCAAAGGAGACTTGGCCAGCACGATTCCGTGGCGGGACTTGGCGTCCCCTCCAACCGCAGAAGCAACCGTTCTCAAATCCAGGGCCTGCGGGTCTTTAGAAAGCCGGTACACACATTCCCAGCTTAAAAATGCTGAATTCACATCAATATGAAAAATAAGACGCTCCCCATGTCCCATGATAAAACACCGGCCTTTCTGTGTTGTTGTCTGTTTACAGATATCATAGCAGAATATGTGTTCGGGGGCAAGTGGGAGATGGGGAGAGGAACGCGGATGGGGGAGGTATTGGCGTCCGTGGGAGGAAGGGAGGAGGCAGGCGGGGATGCATCTACAGGGGCAAGTCCGGTCTAAGGGGCTGGAAAACGGCTAAAAGCAAGAGTCAGACCGCCCAAACTCGCTGCGCTCAGACAGCTGTGCGGTCTGACTCTTAACGCCTTTTTCCACCCCCTAAGACCGACTAAGCCCCTGCAGATGCATCCCCAGCTTCCTTCCCCCTTGCTCCCACCCACTACGTATAATAGGTCTCCCGGTACTTCACTGCACAATCAGAGAAATGGGTGTACCTTCCTCTGGGTATTTCCTGATGCTGTTTAAAATAGAAAATGATTGTTTTGCTGGTGGGTGCGGTTAATTCCATTGCGGATGGATGAACCGCACTTTTTAGTGAGGAAGGGGGAGTGTAAATTATAAAATATTAAATATCTATAGTTTAAAAATAGCATTGAATAAAAAATAAGTGGGTAGATAGTTATGGAAAAGGATAAGGAGTATAATTATGGATTGGCGTTATTAAGAATACTTATGTGTTTTGAAGTGATATTGTGTCATTTTTATAATGGAGGGGGGAGTAGATTTTTATTTCTATTTGATGTATTGAAAAATTATGCAGTGCCTGTTTTTATGATGATGTCATTTTTGTTGACAGCAAAAATATTTTTAACAAAAAATCCGCTTTCGTTTAAAAAACGTATTTATAGATTGACAGTTCCTTTGTTAGGATGGGGAGTAATATATTTATTATTTTATTTAGGAATTCAAGTAGTGACCGGAATAAACATATCTCAAAGCAAAACGATAACAGACTATATCCGAACGGCACTTACTGGACATGCGATGTGGTATCAGATAGATCTTATAGTTTTAAGTTTCGTTTTTTTTATGATTTTCTATGTATTTAAGAAACGAATTGGAATAGTACTTATCAATTGCTTGCTAGTTGTTTCGTTATATCTTCAATATTCAGGAATAAACTATGAAATATTTAATGAATGCCAACAATACAAATATATTTTGGGAAGATTATGCGAAATGTTGCCTTATGCAGTAATAGGATTTGATTTAGCTTACTTTAGTGTATATCAGAAAGCTGAAAAATATAGAACAATAATTATGGCGGGTGCGCTAATAGGCTGTGTTTTGATACTTAATATCATATTGCCTATAGGATTTTTATTTCGTGGGCCTTCAAGGGTTCCAGGTTTTGGATATGCAGGTGGTATCGGAATTATTTTTTCAATATTGATGATAGCAATTGCATATTTGATTCCCCAAAGATGGTTTGTTGAACCAATAAAGAAAAGTATCTCCTTTTTGAGTCCATATACATTAGGAATATATTGTATGCACTATCTTATAGGTGATTTGATGACACTGACAGTGAAAGAACCATCTTTTTTGATGTGCATATTCATATTTGTGATTTGCTATGTTATTTCAATCATAATAAATTATATACCAATAAAAAGTATAAAAATGCTTATAAAATAATGAAAATAAAGCAGTTTAAGTGTAATTAATAAAGGAAAGGAAATAAAAAATGGTTGTTAGATTTTCTGGCGGATTGGGGAATCAAATGTTCCAATATGCCTTTTTGTTAAGCTTGCAGTATAGATTTCCACAAAAGACGATAGAAGGAGATTTGGGAGACTATGAGGTATTGGAACATCATAACGGATATGAATTAGAAAAGATATTTGGAATCAAGATTCCGTTGTGTTCAGACTTTGAAAAAGAAAGACATAAAATAAATATGTCTTTACCCTACAGAGTTTTGCGGAAAATCGGTTTGAAAAATGTCGGATATCCAAAAAGAATCATGGATCCAGAGAGGGGATTTGACGAAGAGTTTATTAATTCTCTGTCTGATCAAGATTTTTTGTGGGGATATTGGCAGGATGAAAAGTATTTTAAAGATATAAAAAATGATATTTTGAAAGAGTTTATCTTTCCGGTGATAAAAAAAGAGGATGAAAAGAATTATGAAATTAAAAAGATAATTGAATCGGAAAATTCAGTGTCCCTACATGTAAGGCGGGGAGATTACTTACTGGAAACAGAATATATTTCGTTATGTGAATCTGATTATTATCAAAAGGCAATACAAGAAATGAAAGAAAAGGTAAAGGAACCATATTGGTTTGTGTTCTCTGATGATATAAATTGGTGCAGAAAGAACTTAACATTAGGAACAAATGCCTGTTATGTGGAACATAATACAGGGCAAAATAGTTTTCGTGACATGCAACTAATGTCATTATGTAAACATAATATAATTGCAAACAGTACTTTTAGCTGGTGGGGAGCTTGGTTGAATATAAATTCAGAAAAAGTGGTAATTTGTCCAGAACAATTTTATAAAGATAACGAAGGTTTTAATAAAAATATTGTATGTGATGGTTGGAAAACTATTACTATAAGTTAATTGGAGTAAGAATATGTTGATATTAAAATTATCCGGTGGATTAGGAAATCAAATGTTTGAATATGCATATGCAAGACGTTTGCAGGAATATTACGAGGATGAACTTTATTTTGATTTGAGTGATTTTAAAACAGATAAGCAAAGAGATTATTCATTAGCGCATTGTAACTTAGCGGAACACTTTTTCTGGGAAGAAGACAAACAATTAGCAGAGAATGTTGTCGATATAGAAAAATATAAATTATCTATGGGACAAGCATATCAAATCGGAAAATATAATGGAAATTCATTTTTAAAAATTTGCTTATCTCAGATGAAAAATAATTTGTATCACAGAAAAGTAAAGAAGAGTGTGCAGAATAAGCGAATAAGTGACTTTTATCAAAGTGAAGAGTTTTTTCGGCCGATAAAGGAGCAAATTATCCAAGAACTAAAGATAAAAACAGCTCCCTCAGAAGAAAATGAAAAGCTAATTAGTAAAATTAGCCGGGAAAACAGCGTATGTGTACATATACGATTAGGAGACTACTTGTTACCGGAGTGGAAAATGCTTCAGGTTTGTGATGAACAGTATTATTATCGGGGGATTGATTATATGTTGAAAAACGTCGAAAATCCCACCTTTTATATTTTCTCAAATACAAGCGAAGATATAGATTATCTAAGGAAAAATTATCATTTTCCATGTGAAGTGACCTATGTAAACTTGAATAATCCAGATTATGAGGAACTGAGATTAATGTATAACTGTAAACATTTTGTAATATCAAATAGCACATTCAGTTGGTGGGCGCAGTATCTGTGTGAGAATGAAAATAAAATAGTGATTGCTCCGAAAAAATGGAGTGTGGATGATAAAAAGAAAGATATATATCAGAAAAATTGGATTAGAATAGGAGAATAAAAAATGAGCATACCTAAAGTGATTCACTATTGTTGGTTTGGCGGTGGAAAATTAGATGAGTTAAGCCAAAGATGTATAGAGAGTTGGAAGGAAAAGTTACCGGATTATGAAATTAAAGAATGGAACGAATCTAATTTTGATATTAAGATAAATAAATTTGTTAACGAGGCATATGAAAAAAAATATTGGGCATTCGTTTCGGACTATGCAAGATTGTGGGTTGTTTATAATTATGGTGGTATATATTTAGATACAGATGTAGAGATGTTAAAATCATTTTCGCCGTTACTACAGGAAAAGGCATTTATTGGGTTAGAACATGGAACAATGGCGTCAACAGGATTAGGATTTGGAGCTGAAAAAGGAAATCTGTTAATTAAAGAATTGATGGAGTATTATGACGATAAGTCTTTTGTTAATCAGGATGGAAGTTTAAATACATTGGCGTGTCCTAGGATAATTACAGACATTTTAATAGAAAAAGGATTAAAACAAAATAATACAATGCAAGTGATTGAAGGGATGAAGATATTTCCGAAAGATTTTTTTGCGCCAATGGAATTTTCGGGTAAATTAACCATTACAAAAAACACATATTCGATACATCATTATGCAGCCAGTTGGTTTGATGAAAATGGGAAGAAGCAGCTTGAAAGAGAACGGAAACTAGTATAGAATAAATTAAATTTCTACTATATATTTTGAGGATAATGTATGGTAAAATAGTGTTATCTAAGAAAGGATGAACACTATGAGAAAAACATATCTTCCTCTGTCAGATGAAGACAGAGATTACCTTAAAGCATTATCCAAAAAGAGAACCATTCAGGCACAAGTTGTGGACCGTGCCAGAATCCTTTTATATAAAGCCGATGGAATGACATTCCAGCAAATTGCTGATAAACTTGCCATTAGTACTGCAACGGTACGCCTTTGTATTTCGAAGTTTCAGAAAGGCGGTTTAGATGCTGCACTGTTTGATGTTCAGCGTCCTGGACGTCCATCGGAAATCACTGATGATGCAAAAGCATGGATGATTCATATTGCGTGTCAGAGACCGACAGAACTCGGTTATGCACAGGAATTGTGGACGTTGACCTCTCTCCACAAATACATTCAGAAACATGCAGAAGAAGCGGGATATCCAAGGCTTTCAACCGTTACCAAACCGTATATCCAGAAATTTCTTAAGGAACAGGATATGAAACCCTTTAAAATCAAATATTACTGTGAAAAACGGGATCCTGATTTTGAATCAAAAATGCATGAGGTTCTGTTGGTTTATAAGCAGATTGAAATGCAGTTTGATGAAAATGGTGATCTCATTGTTCCAGACGATTATAAACTGACGATTACGGTATCGTATGATGAGAAGCCGGGCATTCAGGCAATCTCCAATACGGTACCGGATTTACGCCCGACATCAGAACATGGGGAAGTATATCGTGATGCAGAATACAAACGTCTGGGAACGCTCTCTTTACTGGCTGGCATTGATTTACTCACTGGAGAAGCAATTCCGTTAGTAAGTGAGACCCATAAGAGTTCTGATTTTATTGAGTTTTTAAAGATACTGGACAAAAAATATCCATCACAGGATACCATTCGGATCATCCTGGATAATCATTCTGCACATACTTCCAAAGAAACACGGCGCTTTCTGGATACTATGCCAAAGGGACGTTTTAAATTTGTGTTTACACCAAAACAAGGCTCATGGTTAAACATGATTGAAAGCTTCTTCAGCAAGATGACCAGACAGATGCTTCGAGGAATTCGTGTCAATACCAAACAGGAGTTGGAAGAACGAATTTACAAGTACTTTGACGAAGTGAACCGTGAACCCGTGGTTTATCACTGGAAGTATAAAATGGATGAAATCAGTGAAGAGGAAGCAGTATCAATTTAATATAGCAATTATTTAATATTCGTTATACTAGTAAACTGAAATGCTCCCAATCGGTACGCATAAGCTGTCCCATGTTCAATAGCAGGAGAACCGCCACGAACAGGAACAGGAGCGTACCTACGCAGAAGCGGTACACAAGGTTCTTGTCGCTGGCTCTGATACGCTTTCCCTTTCTATTTATCAAATATTCATCTCCTTTCAAAAAAACTGGCAGTCGTTTATGACTACCAGTTCATAGGTATTATTTATTTTCTTTAGTTTGTTCTATAGATTTAACTGTTACGCCATCTCCAAATGAGCGTTTAATAATAGCAGAGAATTTATTTATAATTTCAGCAACTTGTTCCTCTGAAAGAGAATGCTTTTTTAAATCTTCTGGCGTTAATTGCTTTGTAAAAGCCTTGAAAATAATTTCATTGTATTTCCCTAAAAATTGAACTTCCTCACCAGTAAAATTTGTTTTTCCAGCTTTTAGTGAAAAATCTTCTGGAATAAGGTCAAGGGGGATATATATTTGCAGATTATTCAATGCTCCCGACTTTTCAGCATATTTTAGTAAATTAGGTGGAAAGTTTTTTGTCGTATTAAGATGTTGCTGTAATACTAAATAAAATAGATATAAATTTAATTCAAGACTGTTTCTTATTATGGCTATAGTTGTTTTCTCTGATGGAGTAATTTCAATTTGTCTGCCCTCAACTTTCGGTGTATGTATGATTATACCTTGATTTAAAATACATACGATATTAGGTTGCTGTGAGTAGGGAATCTCCTTACAAAATTCTCCTAAATTTTTTGCAATAGTTTCAATGGTGGTTTCAGAACTATATGCAAAGATAGCACCAAAAATATAATTATATTTTTGTGGTATAAAAGGAGAATTATGTAAAACAGATAATTCCAATTCTTTAACACTTTTTATGTTTTCAACGCTCTGCCTTAACGTGTCTTTATTAAGTGTAGATTTAACCTCTATGGTTGCATATACACTTTCCACAGGAATAATACAAGAGGACTCCGTTTGTAAAAATGTAGGTGAATTAAAAGCATCATAAACGAAAAAGTCTTGTTGACGGCTTTGTTTTCCTTGACAATCAGTAATGATACCATTTCCGACAGTAAATTTTTGTGGCAACAGTTCTTTAATTCGTTGCCGTAAAACATCTTCCCTGCTAGTGCCACGGACACCCATATGCTCAATATGGCTGGTTATATCTTCATAGTCTATTTGTAATTTTTTGGCTATGGACTCAATATTGTAGAGAAACATAATCCCACTCCTTTAATAAAGTTTATATACTGATTATACCTTATATTTGAGGATGGATACAATTGATAGACTATTAAAAATTATTTTATATTTGCTGGTGCTGTTTTATGACCAACGTTTGACTTTTGTTTCAGTATAATATCATCTGCCTTGATATACCATTCCACATCTGCCCCTCGGTAGTTGGCGTTTGCCACGGTATCAGCAACAGGGTTGATAAGCTCCACCTCGGCATTGTACGGATAGTCCTTGACAGGGATTTCCGCTGGGATAGATACCTGTATCGTGCGTTCCTGCTGACTGCACTTCAAATCATAGGTTCTACGTTTGATTTCCTCGGTGGTCGTCCCGTCCTCATTCTCCACACGCACTTCATGTCTTAATGCAGAGAACTTCAATACTCCAAACGTCTTTTCCTTATCTAATACAATTCCATTTGCTAATCTCATAATCTGTTATCCCCCTTTACTTGCTTTCCTCGACTGGAAGCATATCGTCAGCGTTTAAAATATAGTTGGTGTAGCCACGACCTCGCACGTTCCTTCCCTCGGCGGTAATCTTTGGATTGACGAGCTTTACTTTTTGCTCATACTTGAAACGCTTTTCACCAGCCTTTGCGGGAAGCACCACGATAATGTCGTCGGCTCTCTGAATGTCGGAATACAGGTTATAGCTTCTCGTCACGGGAACAAAGCGACCATTGACACGCTGTTGCTCCACGTCATTTTCTCCTGCAAACTCTAAGTTACCAAAAGTCTGTGCCATGTCAGGCACGATATATTTTAATTTCATGTGTTCATACCTCATTTCTTTCTGTGATTGATATGTGGGGAGCTACACTCCCCACGCCCCTAGTGGACTGTTCTTTTCTGTTGATCTGCAAGCAGAAGAACAGAAAAGGAACAGTTTAGATTTTTATTTCCTGTTACAAATCCATACGGCGGGGAACGGGATTTCTTCATCATAAGCAGACCGCCCGATTATGAGCGTCTACGCTTGAAGAAGTATGTTCCTGCCACGCCTGCACCAGAAAGAACAAGAAGCCCTAAGAATAAGGCAATATTTGTATTATCACCTGTCTTTGGAGCGTCCGTTGTCTTGCTCGGTGTATCTGGTGTGGTCGGCTGTTCTGGCTCTGTTGGTTCTTCTGGCGTTTCTGGTACTTCTGTGATTGTCACCGTCTGCCCGTCATCCTCAATGTCCTTATGCTCTGTAACCTTTGTCGGTTCGTCTGGATTGCTCAAATCGTATAATTCCTCAAAGGTCACAAGCTCTTTCCCGCCCAGCTCGGAAGCGTCGAATGTAAAGGCAATCTGGACTTCCATGCTTTCACTGTCGGCAGTAAAGGTATAGTCATTCTCGACACGTTCACCACCTATGATAAGCTCGGCGTTTTCGTCCTTAATCATCTGCCAGCCTTTGAGCTGATACTTTGTGCCGATTTCCAATCCGTCAAGGGTAACGGTATCAATGATTGTCACGTCTTTTCCTGCTTCAATCTCTTTCTTTCCGTCCTCGCTTGTCGCTGTGGTATGGATAGAGATGATACGCTCCGTGATAAGCACAGTCTGTCCCTCGTCGTCAATGTCCTTGTGTTCAGCCACCTTTACAGGCTCGTCCTCATTGGAAAGGTCGTAAAGTTCCTCAAAGGTTACAAGGTTCTGACCGCCCAGAGAAGAAGCGTTGAACATATATTCCATTTCAATCTTCATTTTTTCGCTGTCGGCTGTGAATGTGTAATCACTTTCCACACACTGTCCGTCGATAAGAAGCTCGGCGTTTTCCTCTTTCAACATCTGCCAGCCTTTGAGCTGATACTTTGTGCCTTTTTCCAGCCCGTCAAGCGTAACTGTGTCAATGATTGTTACCTCTTTGCCAGCCACGATAGACTTCTCACCGTCCTTGCCTGTGGCTGTGGTATGGATAGAGATTTCTTTCTCGTATTCATCAGTGAGTGTCCCTAAGTCAACGGTCACATTGTTTCTGGACACCACGATTTCAAACGGTGGGATAAGCTCAAAGCCTTTGTTGCCCTCACAGCGTAATTCCTCAATGATATAGGTATCGTAAATCAAAGCACCCTTGCTGTCGTCTGGCTCACTTGTTCCAAACCAGATACCGTCCTCGCTGGTCTTTCCTGCATTGGTGTTATGTTTGTGGGAAGCCCAGTCGGAAGAAGTAGAGAACTGCCCGTTATCATCTGTCACGATAATGTGGTTCTCACCTGTGGTCTTGCTTGTGATCCTAAAGGTCACTCCCGCAAGACGCTGGTGTGTGCCAGCACCAATCTTGACACCCTCTAGGTCGCCACGCTTCACTTGATTGTAGATTGATGTGTCTGTCCCTGTAAGGTCAACGATTTTTCCGTCCTCTGTGATTTCAAATTCAATCGGTTCTGCACCGTTCGTCAGATAGCCCTCTGGTGCTTTGCTTTCCTCGATACGGTATTTTCCGTAAGGAAGTAAATCGGCAGAAGTAGAAGCCACGCCCTCAATGTCGGTAAGGATTGTCTTTACCACTTCATTCTTGCTGTAAAGTTTTCCCTCGACAAGTACGGCATTGTCATTAAGGGAAATGATTTCAAATTCAGCGTCTTTCAAGGTCGCACTTCCTTGACCTTTGGTATCGCTGGTTTCTAAATCTCTTTTCTGAACTTTCACACCGCCACGGATAACCTTGTCTGATACATGGTACTGATTGCTTCCAGACAGTACG
>OHAS01003523.1_pt1 | contig 10366 bp, 8 predicted proteins | sample 1577131 | NCBI WGS metagenome assembly OHAS01 (sample SAMEA3541566, study PRJEB24748) | human gut metagenome | biome: human gut; feature: human-associated habitat; material: faeces | place: China | collected 2012
GGAGAAGCGCCGGGGCGTTATCGCCTGCTCCGCAGGCAACCATGCCCAGGGCGTGGGCTTTGCCTCCCGGGATATGAAGATCCCCGCCACCATCTGTATCCCCGCCGGGGCTCCTATCTCCAAGATCCAGGCCACCCGCAGCTATGGGGCCAACGTGGTGCTGGTGGACGGCGTGTATGACGACGCCTATGCCGAGGCCGTGCGCCTGCGGGACGAGCAGGGGCTGACCTTTATCCATCCCTTCGACGACTATCGGGTCATGGCCGGTCAGGGCACCATCGGTCTGGAGATTCTGGAGCAGCTGCCGGACGTGGACGTGATCCTGGTGCCCATCGGCGGCGGCGGACTGATCTCGGGCCTGGCCTATGCCGTGAAGCATCTGAAGCCCTCCTGCCAGGTCATCGGCGTACAGGCCGCCGGAGCCGCCAGCATGGTGGACTCCCTGGAGGCCGGGCATATTCTGACCCTGCCCAGCGTGCACACCATTGCCGACGGCATCCAGGTCAAGACCCCCGGGGACCTGACCTTTGAAATGTGCCGCCAGTATGTGGACAAGGTGGTGGCCGTCAGCGAAAACGAGATCGCCGGGGCCATCCTGTCGGTGCTGGAGAAGCAGAAGCTGGTGGCCGAGGGCGCGGGAGCCGTGGGCATCGCCGCCGCCATGTACGGCAAGGTGGACCTGCGGGGCAAGACCGTGTGCGCCCTGCTGTCCGGCGGCAATGTGGACGTGACCATGCTGGAGCGGATCATGACCCGGGGCCTGGCCAAGGCCGGGCGCACCGCCAACTTCGCCACGGTGCTGCCGGATCAGCCCAAGACCCTGGCCACTCTGCTGAACATCATGTCCGACATGGGCGTGAACGTGCTGGAGGTAAACCACGAGCGGGGCAACCTGAAGGCCCCGGTGGGCTCCTGCGTGGTGCACCTGCTGGTGGAGACCCGGGACGCCCTCCATGTGCAGCAGATGTATGAGACTCTGCGTGCCCAGGGCTATCCCATTATGGAGCGGTAAAGTGAAAATGCCCGAAGGAGCTTGCTGCAAAAAAGATCCCGGTGCTTCGGCACCGGGATTTTTTGGTCTTTTCAAAAATTTTTCCTGCCCCTATTGACAACGTAACACTGTTATGCTATTATCGTAACAGTGTTACGGAACATTGTTACGCAACGCCGCACGATAACCTATTATGGCAGGGAGGAAGGGTATGGACGAGGAATTGATTTCCAAGAAGGAGCTGCTGGAGACGTTCGGCATCTCCTACGGGGCCCTGTATCGGTGGAAGCGGATGGGACTGATCCCGGAGGCGTGGTTTCTGCGCCGCTCCACTTCCACCGGACAGGAGACATTTTTCCGCCGGGACCAGATCTGCCAGCGGATCCGGCTGATCCTGGATAACAAGGAGCACCAGACGCTGGACGAGCTGGCGGCCAGCCTGGCGGAAAAGCGACAGACGGTGCTGGCCCGGCGAAAGCTCATCATCGAAACGGCCTATGGCCGCAGGGAATTTCCCCTGGAGGAGGTCCGCAGCGCCGTGGTGGCGGAGGGGACGCACCAGGAGGACATACTGCAATTATTAAAGGAGATCACATTATGAACGACATCATGGATATGAAAATTTCCGGCAGCAGCGCCATGCCCGGCGGCGAATACCGCACGGTTTCCATCAGCGGATCGGGCAAGGTCCAGGGCAGCCTGCGCTGCGAGAGCCTGCGCTGCTCCGGCAGCGCCAGGGTCCAGGGAGACGTGGACTGCGCCGGGGAGATCCGGTGCAGCGGCAGCAGCCGTGTCACCGGCGACATCGCCTGCCAGGAGCTGGGCTGCTCCGGCTCCACCCGGTGCGAGGGCAGTCTCCGGGCCAATGGCCGGGTCCACAGCTCCGGCGCGCTGAAGGTGGACGGCAGCCTGGAGGGCGGCGAGGTGGACGTGTCCGGCGGCCTGGAGGCGGGAGAGATCCGCTGCGGACGGCTGCACTGCTCCGGCGGGGCCAGGGTGTCCGGCGGCGTGGAGGCCGAAAGCGTCCATCTCACCGGCAGCGCCGTGATCCAGGGGTTGCTGAACGCCGAAACCGTGGAGATCTCCGCCAGCCGGGGCATCCGCATCGGCAGCATCGGAGGCAGCAGCATCCGCATCTATAAGCCCACCCAGGTCTCCCTGCTGGGCCTGTTCCATGGCAGCGTCTCCTGCGCCCAGGTGGGGGACATCGAGGGCGACGACGTGGACCTGGAATACACCCAGGCCGACGTGGTCCGGGGCCGCCGGGTCCGCATCGGCGAGGGCTGCTCCATCGGACGGGTGGAGTACAGCAAGAGCCTGGACGCCTGGGACGGAACCGTGGGCGAAAGCGTCTGCACCAGCCAGGATGCGCAGTGATATGGAGCTTCTGTACGCGGATAAGCGCACGATCTTATCGCCTTCTACAACGCCTTGAACGATGTCAACTTCACCGTTAACCAGCATATCAACATCTAATGTAGCATTAACTGTCTTAACAATGATTGTTTCGATAGATGGTGTTTTCTTATCCCAAGTACCGGCGAAGTTCTCATTTTTAACCATCTTCACTTGTTTGTTTTCAAATGAAATAAAGCTATAAGGACCACAGCTTACAGTTGGAGCAAAACGGTAGTCAGAACCGAATTTGTTAACTGCTTCAGCCAGATCACCAGTAAATTTAGAACCTTCATCTGTTGTTTCGATAGCACCGTCAGCCCCCAATACATGCATAGGATATGGATATACACGCATGAAGCTCAGTTCCCAGAAATATGGCAGTTTGTCTTTAGACACAGTGACAGAGAAAGTTGAGTCATCAATTTTCTTAACACCGCCTAAGACATCACTTTCACCTGTGTGATATTCAGTGTAGCCTACAAAGTTTTCACCTGTAGAATCAGAAGCACCCGCTGCTACTAATTGCGGAGAACCTGCTACTAAATAAGCAAATACATAATCGTCTGCTGTTACCGGTTCACCGTCATTCCATTTTAATCCATCATTTAAAGTCCATGTATAAACTGTGTTGCCATCAGCATCTTCTGACTTAACAAGTTCTTTAATAACTGTTTCATCAACGATCCATTCGCCGTCAGCTGTAAATGCAACCGGTGAATATCCATGAATCAAATCACGAACGTTCTTGTCATATGAACTGTTTCCGAAACCTTCAGACTGGTGGAAATCACCGTTCATATCAAATGTTGCTACTACTAACTCTTTGCCTGCATTAGCATCATTACCGCCGTTATTGGTATCACCATTACCATTACCGCCATTGCTGCTGCATCCTGCTAAAGCCATTAGCGCAACCATACATACTGCTACTAACTTTTTCATTAAAGAATTCCCTCCTATCAACTTATATTGATAATGTAATCATTATACATAACAACCCTTGATTTTACAAGCCTTATTCACATTTTTGTGACTTGTATAACATTATTTTCCTGTATTTCCATAATGTTTATCGCTCGTTTTCACACTTTTTTACAATATTTGTTTTAATTTTCATATTTTTTCATCGTTTCAAACAAAAAGAACACTTTCAGCCTCTTGCTGTCCGTGTTCCCTTCCTTATTTATTCAAAATGTACGTATACGGAGTATCATATTTCATGCCGATACTGATTGTAGCACTCAATTCACTCTGATTATAAATGATTGACCATTGAGTGCCTGTCATTTCATTTTCATCATTCATATGCAGCGGCTGAGAAACGGCTTCCAATAGATTCATGCCTTCTGCCTCACTCAAAATACCTTTATTTTCTGTCAATGTCTTCTCCAGAGTCGCATAACGATCCTGTCCTTTGCCAAAGTCATAATCACCCGGTGTCAGAAGAAAGTTGGTGGCAGCCTGCCAATTGCCGTTCATTTCAACAATACTAATTTCATTATCAACATATTCTACGACAACTGATTTCCCGTTTGCATCGGCTATTTGAAAATGATAACTGCTGTTTGCGGATGAGTGCATGTCATATTGTTTCAGCAAAGCGACTGCTTCATCAACGGTTGCCGCCTTATCTAATACCAGCCGCACTGCCGTCGTCGTAGTAATGTCAATTTTATCGGTTTGCTGATTTGTTGCCTCGGTAGGTATCAGCAATACACCGATTGCCAAGCCCTTTTCATTAATGCCGTCAAGCGGTGCATAAGGGGCCGCCAATGTAATAATGCTTGATAATAAGCCATCCGGCAATTTTTCTTCATTATAACCTAAAAAGCCTAAATTAACCGTTGAAAAAGAAGCATAGCCATTATCTGGCTGCGTTTTCACAAATAAAGCCGGTGAGTATGTTAAATCAAAATTTCTGCCGAATATTTTTGCGCCATCCGGAGTGGCCGCATTAAAGGTTGAACAGCCAAGATTAGGAATGCTGAATTCTACTGGTATTCCCTTTAGAAGTTTTGCAGATACAAATTGTATCAGTTCACCATCCGTACTGGCACCGGCTGCCAGGAAATCATCAAAACCATAATCGCCTTTATACTCCATTGTATATAATGCGTAATCATCTACTTTTTTCATTGACTGAAGCGTTGCCAGTTCATTATGGAACATAGCATAGAAACCGCCCACAAGGACAACTGCTGCACACGCGGTACCAATGAGTAATCGTTTAACTATTTTGTTCATAAGCCCTCCTATAAATGACCGTTAAATAAAATTAGTCATGTTTAGAGTTTACTACTTCTGCATGCTTCTGTCAACATAATATTGACTATATTGTTATATTAGTCAATATAAAGAACTCCTTCATAAAAGAAGGATTCTGTGTATGTATGAATACCACATCACCCGCCTCGATTAGAAGGAGCTGATTATAATCATAAAAAGAAGACCGTTCACATCTAATACATACTCTTTATATAATCTCAAGCAATTACTTCTGAAGAATCTTCCGGCTCTTCCTCATTTTCCATGCCCGCTAAAATAGAGCTGGTTGTTTCATCGATAAAAGCTGAGCGATCTACTTCAATCTCTGATGGCTCAGGCGCAGCTTTCGTTTCAATACTGCCGACAATCTGCGCGCCCTGCGCGATACTGATCTGTCTGGCTGTTATATTGCCCTGCACAACCGCCTGCGCATTAATTGTCACTTCTTCATCAGCAACCGTATTCCCCTTTAAATAGCCATCTATCGTTACCATTTTCGCTGATATATCACCGGTAATCGATGTATCACAATCAATCATGACCTTACTTTCAGATACAATATTTCCTGTATAAGAAGCATGCTGAAAAAGTACATTCACTGCCTTTACATCGCCTTTCACCTTACCATTGATACGGATCGTACCCTGTGATTCAATATCACCCATGACTTCACCATTTAATTCAAAATCTTCACGGCTTTTAATATTACCGATTATCACAACATCTGATGATATAACAGTAGCCGTGTTTTTCTTCACTGTGTTGGAAAGCGGCGGCGCAGTTCTGAGCTGCGTTTTCTCCTCATTACCCCCAATCCCCATTTTCTTTGCTAAATCACCAAAGTTTGATTTTGGATTATTAAATGTACTCATAATTTTCCTCCTAGATTTATCTTTAACTGTTTTATACAGTTTAAAGCTATCGAATAAAACGCAATAAAGCTTCTGACGCTTTTTTCCATGTTCCCTTAGCAATCGGAACATATATGTTATCATTTAAGATAAAATCATAACGCCTGATGCCAGTTACATAATCTAAATTAACCAGATATGAACGATGACATCTGAAAAAATTAGTTTCAGGCAGCTGAGCCGCCAATACGTCCAGCTGTCCCTGATAGGTAATAATTTCAGATTCTAAATGCAGTGTAAGCGTTCTTTTCATTATTTCCGCATATACGATGTTATCTACCGCGACAACACGGCTGCAGCCAGCCACGGGAACCAGTAAATGCTTAGCCATATTCGTTTTATCTGTCAGGTTGCCGAGCGTGTGATTCACATTGTTTTGTGTGAGATTGCGATAAATCAGATTACCTTTTCTCACAGCAGCAGAATTAACGATCCTATCATCATTGATAAGCATATATTCAGCAAAATGATTGGCATTCATAAAGGCTTGGATGTCATCTATTGGAAGCTGATCACTGATTTCAATCATTATAAAATCCAAACGCTTTCCCGTTTTAACAACACCATGCAGTTCCGCTAATCCGCTGCACAACAAAAAATCTGTTTCCATCTTCAATTTCTTCAAATATAATTCAACCATTGGTACCATTTGCCTATAAAACGCGTTATTCTTAGTAACAACAGCAGTATTCACAGCTATCATTCAACCACTCCTCTTGTTTTAATGCCTCAGTTAACAATTTCCTAATGGCGTTACAGGTAAAATTGTCTTACAAAGTATACTTTATAAGACAGTCTAAAAAGCGCTAAAATGTATCTGTGATATTAACAAAAAGAACTAAAATGTGTTTACAAAGTTGAGAAATTGGTATAAGATGGTAAAAAGAAGGATGTCTCATAATGTATACATTTTGATACTATATTCCAATCGTTACATTTCTCACCATACATCTCTGATAAAGAAAGAAGCTGCCTATTAAGACAGCTTTTTATATGATTGATGAAAGAAAAAGACGCTTGCGGCATCTTTTTCATACTAACAATTTAAGCGAATAAAAAGGTATGAACTGAGCAAGACTCACATTCATACCTTTTATTCATTTTTTTAATTCAGATTATTTCATGTGGTATGGCTTCACATAAGCAGGAACGCCATCCTTCATGATTAATGCAGGCTCACCGACGATTAATGGTTTGAAGTAATCGTAAGCTTCCTGACTCAGACCTGCATAGTTAGGCAGAATCCATTCAGCAGGGATGTGCTTAACATGATTTGCGAATTGATCAGCCGGACCTTCGATGAAATTAACATCATATTCAGCGCCCGGTTTACGCTGTACACCTACAACGTGACCAGTGAATTTGCCGTCAGCACTTCTCATATGAGCAGACATACCTAATTCAAAGGCTTCTGTAACATCTACTAAGCTTTGCGTATAGTTAGCGCAGCGCTGTGCAGTGCTTAAATCCTGAACTTTAGCACGAGGTGCAATGCCTGCTTCAAGAATCATGTTCTTGACCGCATTACCGGCACCGCCTAATACAGCGTGTCCGAAACCGTCATTAACCGCTTTGCCGGCAGCCAGATAAGAGCCATCAGCAAAATGGGCACCCTCGCTGACAACGATATAACATTTACCCTTTGTTTCCATGCATTTTTTAACTTCTGCAAGGAATACTTCCTGATCAAAATCTTCTTCAGGCAATACAAGCAGATCCACTTTACCTGAAATTACAGAAGAACCAGCTAACCAGCCAGCATCTCTTCCCATTGTTTCAAGAATGAATACTTCTGAACGAGTATATACGTTGTAATCCAGCCATGTAGAAGTTACAACATCATTAACAAACTTAGCAGCAGAAGCAAAACCAGGGCAGTGATCAGTAACCATCAGGTCATTATCAACTGTCTTAGGAATACCTACGAAACGTTTCGCGATATTATTTTTCTTAGCCCACTGGCTTAATGCGTCAACTGTATCCATTGAATCATTACCGCCGATGTAGAACATGATTTCAATGTTGAATTTATCCATAACTGCTACCAGTTTACGATAATCAGTTTCGTCATCTCTCTTTAATTTATAACGGCATGAGCCTAATGCTGAAGATGGAGTTTGACGAAGAATACGATTTTCCATATCCGGCATGTGAGTTAAATCAACAAGTCTTTCTTGAAGAATACCTTCAATGCCATTCAAACCGCCATAAACTATATCATATACCGGGTTTAATTGGTTTGCCTTAACTACACCAGCAAGTGATGCATTGATAACGGTAGTAGGTCCACCAGATTGAGCAACTAAACAATTTGCCATTTTATAATCCTCCTATTTAAGTACGTGCCTATTTTATCATACTTTACAGCAATTTAAAAGAGACGTTACCGGCTTTTATTGAAGAAAATCTTTAAAGCGCTCAGCAGTGAGATGACAACATCATTCACCAGCAGAATCAGCATTAAAGAAAAACTTTTAAAACCAATCAAAAGATAACCGGCCATGATTGCTATAATGTAGAAGCGGACTCTTTTACCGCGCGCTGTCGCTGTAATTTCCTCCATATGCTTAACGATATAAGCCTCATCGAGATATTGGGCAGAGGCGGCATCAATGATTGCCAAAAGCAGCCAGAAAATATTGATATTTACAGAATAGATTCTAAGCAGACAAGGCAGCCCCAGCAGCATCAGCAATAATGCAAACTCGGCCTCTTTCAGCTTTTTCTCCATCATTGCTCAAGCGCCTCACTGTATTCTTCCCACTGCGCCATTAAATTCTCTATTTCATTATTTACTTCATCGATCTGATTATCCAATTCATTCATTTTCTGATAATCATGATAATATTCAGGATCAAAGCGAAGCTCGCGCAGGGCTTCAATTTCTTCTTCCTTAGCGGCGATTTTTTTCTCTTGCTTAGCTATTTCTTTGCCGATATTCAGATTCACCGGCCGGCTCTTTTTCTCCTGATGACTCACTTTAACCTGATTTTCTTCAGCTGTTTTATTTCCTTCTATATAATCATGATAATTCATCGGTGTATAAACCGCACCGTTTTCATCGATATGCAGAATTGCCGTCGCCAGCTTGGAAATAAAATAACGGTCATGAGAGACAAACAGCATTGTGCCGTCATATTCAGAAAGACTTTTTTCCAGTGCTTCTTTGCCTAATAAATCCAAATGATTGGTCGGTTCATCCATAACCAGAAAGTTAGGCTGAGAAAGCATCAGCTTTACCAAGCTTAGGCGCACCTTCTCACCGCCGGATAAACAATCCACTGTTTTAAACACCTCATCACCGGTAAATAGAAAACAGCCTAAAGCACTTCTTACTTCTGTACGGGTCAGATCAGGGAAGTCATTCCAGACTTCCTCAAGAATCGTATTTGCCGTATTAAACTGCGCCAGCTCCTGATCAAAATAACCGGGTTCGATCTGATGACCAAGCATCACAGAGCCTCCCAGGCTTGGAATTTTACCCATAACGGTTTTCACAAAGGTTGATTTCCCCTTACCATTGGGCCCAATTACCGCTACCCGCTGACCTTGCATCACCTCAAGATTGATCGTACAAAGCGCATGATCATAACCAATTTTCAATTCTTCAACAGTAAGCACCCGTTTACCGCCGCGGATTCTTGATGTAAAGCTGGCTTTAAATGACTTTTTACTTTCTTTTGGATCTTCGATCCGTTCCATTCGATCCAGATATTTTATTTTAGACTGTGCAAATGCTGCCTTATTCTTTTTATAGCGGAATTTCTCAATCAAAGTCTCCATCCGCTCAATTTCTTTTTGCTGACGGGCATAAGCTGATTTCTGCCGCTCAATATCATTATCCTTCTGCTTGACATAAGATGAATAATTACCGGCATAACGGCGCATCACACCATATTCAATCTCATAGATTTCATCAGCCACGTTATCAATAAAAGTCCGGTCATGAGAAACCAGCACAACAGCTTTCGGATAGCGTTTCACATAGCCTTCAAGCCATTCAATTGTTTCCAGATCAAGATGGTTGGTCGGCTCATCCAGCAAAAGAATATCCGGAGCTGACAGCAGCAGCTTCACAAATGCGATACGGGTTTTCTGTCCGCCGGAAAAAGTCTGCACCTCCCGCTGAAGATCCTCTTCATGGAAGCCAAACCTTGTAAAGATATTTAAAATATCTGACTGAACCGTATAACCGCCCCGCTCCTCAAAGCGATGCTGAAGGTCGGCATAGCGGTCAAGCAGCTCCTGAGAATGGTCATAAACCATCGCCTCGGTCATTTCATCCAGCTGCTTCTGCATGATTTCTACATCTTTGAAAACTTCATTCAATTCTTCCTGTACAGTGCGTGATTCACTGGTAAAAGTCGTCTGTGCCAGATAACCGATCCGGCAGCTGCCAGCCTTATGAATCGTTCCTGAATCCAGTTCTTCTTCACTGGCGATAATCTTCATCAGCGTCGTCTTGCCGCAGCCATTAGCGCCGATTACCGCGATTTTTTCATTATTCTTAACCTCGAACTGAATATTTTCAAACAGAATATTCGCGCCGAAGCCTTTTGTTCCTTTATTTATTTGATATTGCATACCCTTATTCCTTTGTAACTTTCAAGTAAGAAGCAATTGAATTCGCTGTCTCACTGATGATCTTGTCAAAATTAGTTTTCCAGAACTCGGCATCCTCATCATTGGAAATATACAGATATTTAATCACTACTGCCTGCATTCCATGCTTATTCGCTGTCGCAAAAGAATTTTCAGTGCGTGAACGCTCAGAAATCATGCCCGCCTGAGTGGCGACACC
>OHAS01003526.1_pt1 | contig 10361 bp, 20 predicted proteins | sample 1577131 | NCBI WGS metagenome assembly OHAS01 (sample SAMEA3541566, study PRJEB24748) | human gut metagenome | biome: human gut; feature: human-associated habitat; material: faeces | place: China | collected 2012
GGCCGTCGCCGCGATCCGCAAGCCACTCGATGCCGTTCCCCATGCGCTCTTTCGCTATCGCTAGAACGCGGTCGCAATACGGCTCCGGTATAAGCGTCTCGCGTTCGCTCTGCGGCGTCTTCAGGTCTCCGTCCGGCCTTGGCATATCGCCGACCTTCGTCATCCTGCGCTTGATGGGGGCTACGGCGAAGCGAATGCCGTCCCTTTCTATCTCATACACCTCCGATGCCCTGATTCCAAGCGACTCGCCGACCCTCGCGCCGCCGAAGCACGAGACGATGAACTGCGCCTCGACATTCGACCCTTTCAGCCGCTCGAACATCTCCTCGGCCTTCGATAGGTTGTATACGCTCAAGTTCTTCTTCCTCGACGTCGCGAGCGGCATATCGTATTCGAGTCTGAACACGTTTGCATCGACAACCTTGTTTCTAACCGCTAGATCGCCAACCTTACGTAGGAGAATCATCGACAGGTTGGCGTTACCCTTGTTCAGGCCGAGCAACCATGATTGGAGTTCGGCGGGCTTCACCTTGTCTATCGGGGTGCTTTCCCATCTTGGAGACACTATCCTGTTCCAAATTGATATGTACTCGTCCGCCGTCCCCTGCTTCTTCTTGCCGGACTCGACTTGGAGTTCCAGCCACGGGATGTACCATGCGTTGTACACCTCGCCTATAGTCGGCGTGCGCTTCTCTAGGCCATGGTTGACCTCCGCTACCGATAGTTCGCGGCATGCGTCCTTATACGTGCCGTAGAACGTCTTAGAGCGCCTCCTGCGCCCCTTGTCGGTGTTCTCCATCCACCGTATGACGTACTTCTTTCCGCGCGTCACCTCCGTGATGGAACCCCAAGACCTGCGCCTTGCTTTTCGTGGCATAATGAACCTGCCTTTCATCTCCCAACGAAGGGCACTTGATGCAGCCCTCTCCACCGCATGCTTGCCGGCACGGTGGAGGGGGCTTTTGGTTTAGCTCTGCTAAGCCCTCCATCCTTCTGGTGCAGTGTAGCTAACGGCCTTGCCTATAATCCGTACCTCCGGAGCGTCTGGGTCGCCAGGGTCAATAACGCGGTCACGGTACTCGGGGTCGTAGGACTCAGGGTGCAGGCGAATGGCGCTACCTTCGAAGTACACGCGCTTCAAAGTGGCATCGTCTCCGTTTACAAACACAACGCCAACGTCTCCGTTGCGTACTTCCTTTGTCGGGTCTATAAGTACGAGTGACCCATCGGGGAAAAGTCGGTTCATTGAGTTTCCAGAGACGGTGAGCCAGAAGCCGTTCGGGTGAGCCTGATACAACGTCTCCTCGGTTGCGTGTTTCTCATCCGATGTATGGAGCGCTTCACGCGGAGTGCCTGCGGCGATTCTCCCGAACACTGGCATCAAGCGAGACCCGCCATTGGAGACAATCTGGAATGAGCCGGTAAGGCCGAGAAGGTAAGAGATCGTTACATCAAGAGCATTTGATAGCTTTATAAGAATGCTTGCCTTTACATCATTCTCGTTTGACTCATAGCGGGCGATTTGTTGTTGCGTTGTCCCGATTTTCTTAGCTAGTTGAGCCTGCGACCATCCTTTTGCCTGCCTTGCTTCTGCAATTCTATAACCGTAACTGGCCATCTTTTCCTCCATCAAGTTTTTCGACTTTTATATTATTCCACACAAAAATGTTGTTTACAAACACGGGAATGGTGTTTATGATGAATCAGGCAACACGGAAACGTTGTAAAGGAGGTGGTTGGATGAGATACAACATGAAGGCCGAGCGAAGCCGAAAGGGACTTAGCGCAAAAGACGTTGCTAAGAACATCGGCGTCCATGAGAACGCATTGCTCCGATGGGAGAGCGGCGATGCTGAGCCGCTTGGGTCAAACCTCATCGCCCTATCTGAGTTCTATGGCTGCTCCCCTGAGTACCTACTTGAACTCACGGACGAGCGAACGTTTAACGGAATGGAGTAGGAATGACGGATATTCAGGTATTCAAAAACGATGAGTTCGGTGCAGTAAGAACCATCGAGCAGGACGGCAAGGTCATGTTCTGCGGCAAGGACGTTGCAACGGCGCTCGGTTATTCCAATCCGAGCAAAGCCCTGCGCGACCACACAAGGGGTGAACGAATCGTTACCCCCTTGGAGACCAGCGGCGGCATTCAGCAGGTTCAGTTCATCACCGAGGGCGACCTCTACCGACTCGTCGCTTCCTCAAAGCTCCCCAGCGCCCAGCAGTTCGAGTCTTGGGTCTTCGACGAAGTCCTCCCGTCCATCCGCAAGCGCGGCGGCTACATGGCATCGGTCAAGGACGAGACGCCCGAGGAGACGATGGCACGCGCGTTCATCCTCGCGAAGGAGACCATCGAGCGCAAGGACCGCGAGATCGCGGAGATGAAGCCCAAGGCGCTGTTCGCCGACGCGGTATCCACGAGTGACAAGTGCATGCTCGTGGGCGAGCTGGCCAAGGTGCTGCGCCAGAACGGCGTCCAGATGGGCCAGAAGCGCCTGTTCTCGTGGCTGCGCGACAACGGTTACCTGATGAAGCGCGGCAGCAGCTACAACCTCCCGACGCAGAAGGCGATGGAGATGGAGCTGTTCGAGGTGAAGGAGACGGCCATCAACCACAGCGACGGCCACGTGTCCACCAACTTCACCACCAAGGTCACTCCCAAGGGACAACAGTACTTCATCAACAAGTTCCTCGGCGAGTAGCGCCTACCAGCGACGACCCCTTCGCACGCGTCCGTCCGCCCACAGGCGAATCACAGGGCGGTCTTTGCCTTTCACCGCCCAACCCAACGAGCACTTATAGGACATGCGTGCAATACCTCCTCTCACAAGGCCGGACGGACGCGCGGGGAGGGGTTGGAGCTAAAAGAAATGCGCCCTCGGGATGCAGCCGAGAGCGCAAGGAAAACGGACCTACAGGAGGTCGGAAGAAATGATAGCAGAACAGCCGGTGGGAGCGGGCACATTCACAGACATGGTAGATCGCGCCGGACTCAAGCAGAAGGGCATGTACACCATGCGCGAGGTTTCCATTGCTACGGGCGTTCCCTATAGCACCATCCGCGACGAGCGCGATTGCGGCAGGCTCAATGGCTTCTTGCCAGAAGGCCGCAAGCAGGGATGGCTGTTCAAGCCCGAGTGGGTCGATGAATGGATTGAGGGCGGTACGCGATGACCACTAAGCAGGCAATCGTCTGGGCGGTAGCAGCCATCATCGGAGCGCCGCTGGTCTATCTGGCGATACGCCTCATAGATGTTGCGACCATCTGGTTGGCGACGGCGGTGGGCGTATGGCCCGCGTGACGCTCGGAGACCTCGCCATCAACTCGCGCGGCGAGTGGTGCGTGGCGGTAGAGGTGAGCCGCGACTACAGCACGACGGGGCGCGTGCGGCGGCTGGTCCCCATCGGATGCCCCAAGGAATACACGAAATTCGAGGCCCTCGCGGCCGCGAACCAGAAGGAGGAGAGAAATGGATAACGAGATGCTGGTGAAGGGTTTCCACTACCTGTACAAGATCGCCGATGACATGACCGACTCGTTCAGCGCTCTTGCCGAGGCCGAGCTGAAGGAGGACGGGGACGGGAAGGAAAAGGCCATGGCCGATCTGTGCTTCATGACGATGATCGCGGTACTCCTGCTTGTGAGGCTCAAGGACACCTACAAGGCCGTATGCGCGGCGCTCGAACTCGAGGAGGAGGATTCCGCCGATGGGCAGCTCGACCGCTAAGGGCACCCGCTTCGAGAGCGCCGTGGTCGATTACCTGCGGGCTGGACTCGGTGGCGATATCGAGCGCCGCGTGAAGCACGGTACCAGTGACATGGGCGATATCCGTGGCGTCTACCTCAACGGCAAGCAGGTCGTAATCGAGTGCAAGGACCGCCGCGCCATGAGGCTCCCCGAATGGCTTGAAGAGGCAGAGGTGGAGCGCGGCAACGCCGACGCCGAGTACGGCGTGGTGGTACATCACCGCAGCGGCAAGGGACGCGCGAGCATGGGCGAGCAGTACGTGACCATGACCCTCGAGACGTTCCGCGCCATGGTCGCGGGCGGCAGGGACAACGTGGAGGAGGGCGAGACCATTGGTTAGCGGCGAGGGGAAAGACTTCGAGCTTGTGGTCGCGGCAAGCGACGAGGAGTGGCTCGAGATACGAAAGCTGGGCGTGGGCGGCTCGGACGTGGCGGCCATCATGGGCCTATCGCGCTACCGCAGCCCGTTCTCGGTCTACGCGGAGAAGACGGGCTTGTACAACCCCGAGGACATATCTAGCAACCCAGCCGTCCACTGGGGCACGGTGCTGGAACCCGTGGTGGGTGCCGAATACGCACGGAACCATCCAGACCGCGAGGTCCGGCGCGTAGACGCGGTCTGCCGGAGTTTGAAGCGCCCGTGGGCGCAGGCGTCCCTCGACTTCGAGGTGCGAGACCCCGAGCTTGGGTGGGGCGTCCTCGAGATCAAGACGGCGGGGTGGCGGATGGCGGACGACTGGGCGGACGGCGTGCCCGTCTACTACCAGACGCAGGTGGCCCACTACCTATCGGTGACGAATCGCCCGTTCGCGGATGTGGCCGTGCTCATCGGCGGGCAGGACTACCGCGAGTTCCGAGTAATGCGCGATGCCGAGGACGAGGCGGCGGTGGTGGCCGCGGTGGACGAGTTCTGGGGACGCGTCGAGCGCCGCGACCCGCCCGACGTTATGGGCGGCGACTCGCCCATCCTCACCGAGGTGCATGCGGAGAGCGACGGCGAGATCAAGCCATCGCCCGACTGTCCCGAGCTGGACGTATGGCTCGCTGCTAAGGAGTCCGCGGACGCCGCAAAGGAGCGGCTCGCGAACGCTGCCGCCCTGCTCAAGGGGCGCATAGGCGATTCAAAGGGAATCAAGACGCGGAGTGGGACGGTCACGTGGACACGCTCAACGGAAAAGCGGCTCGACTCCAAGCGGCTCAAGGCGGAGGAGCCTGAGCTTTACGAGAAATACCTGGTCGAGTCCGTCAGGGACTGCGGCTTGAGATTCAAGGAGGACAAGTAAATGGGAGCTATAGCCAAGGCGCAGCAGCAACAGGTCGAGGCCAAGCGGCAGGGCGGCACGTTCGGAGACTACATGAAGCAGTTCGCGCCGCAGTTCAAGGCGGTCATGCCGAAGGGCTTCACGCCAGAGCGCCTGATCCAGATGGCGGCTACCGCCCGCCAGCGCACACCGAAGCTGGCCGAGTGCGACATGGGTTCCTTCCTATCGTGCTGCCTGCAGTGCGCCAGCCTCGGACTCGAGCCGAGCGCCGTGGACGGTCTGGGACGCGCGTACATCATCCCGCGATGGAACGGCAAGACGCGCACCTACGAGGCCACGTTCCAGCTTGGCAAGAACGGCATGTTGGAGCTTGTGCAGCGCAGTGGCAAGGTGTCAAACCTTCGCACCCAGTGCGTCTACGAGGGCGATGACTTCGACTTCGGCGAGGACGAGACGGGTCTGCACTTCCACTTCAAGCCGGACTTCGACGCCGAGCACACGACCGATAACCTGAAGCTGGTCTACCTGTCCTGCAGGCTCAACGACGGCGGCAACGTGTTCCTCTACATGACCAAGCGCGAACTCGACAAGCTGCGCGACGTGAACGCCGCGAAGGACCGCAGCGGCAAGGTCATCGGACCGTGGGTCACGGAGTACGAGGCGATGTGCGAGAAGTCGGTTATCCGCCGTGCCTTCAGCCGTGGCATGCTGCCCCGCTCCGTGGAGGTCGCCAAAGCTATCACCAGCGACGAGACCACGCCCATCGTCCTTGACGAGGACGGATACGAGGTGTTCACAAAGATGCCCGAGGCCATCCCCGCCAACGTGGACGCCGAGACGGGAGAAGTCGTTGAGGACGCCGCCGAGGAGAAGGAGGAGCAGGAGTGAGCATCAACAAGGTGATTATCACGGGAAATCTTACTCGCGACGCGTCCCTCAACGCGCTGCCGAGCGGCACCCCCGTGTGCGAGTTCGGAGTGGCCGTCAATGAGCGCCGCAGGAACCGACAGACGGACGAGTGGGAGGACGTCCCCGTGTTCGTCGACTGCAACATGTTCGGCACCCGCGCCGAGAAGGTAGCCCAGTACCTCGTGAAGGGCCTCAAGGTCACGGTGGAGGGGAAGCTGCGCTACTCATCGTGGGAGAAGGACGGCCAGAAGCGCTCCAAGCTGGACGTGGTGGCAGACGATATCGAGTTCCTGACCGCCCGCAACCAAGACCAGCAGCAGCAGCAGTACCAACAGGCCAAGTACGCCCCGCAGCAGGCTCAGTACGCGCCGCCGCAGAACGTCATCAAGGCCCCGCGCAACGTGCAGTCTATGGTAGACCAGTCGCTCAACGAGGCGAAGATGGCCAACGCGGTGAACCCCTCCCTCGCCCAACCAGCCCCGGCAAATGACGCGTTCTGGCCTGAAGATATCCCGTTCTGATGGATAGCAGGGAGTTCTTCTGCGGTGCCAGGGAGGCGGTGCAGCGCCTCCGTGGCTACGCGGACAAGATCGAGGCCAAGCGCCAGCTCGCCGTCATCAAGGCGAGGGCCGAGGGTCCGAGCGCAAGGGGAGGCGTGACCGACCCTAGCAGGCGCATAGACGAGTTGATGGACTTCGAGGCGGGCTTCGAGCGCGACAAGCTGCAGCTCGCCGAGACGGTCGCCGAGGCCGAGACGGTCGTCTCGGGACTCAGGCAGATAGACCCGGAGGGCGCGGCGGTCATACGCGCTAGGTACATCAACGCGATGCCGTGGGCCGACATATGCGAGGCATGCGGCATGGAGTACGGGGAGGTCAGGGCTATCGAGAGCGCCGCCCACGACCTCATCGACTCCGAGGGAATGGCCGCCGTGAAGATGGGGCGCAGGTCCGTCACGGCGGCTGATTGGGAAACGGTAGACAGGAGGTAGCTATGCAGCTGACAGACATGCTGTACGAGATTAGGGACGACGCGAACGACATGCGCGAATACGCATTCGAGAACGGGTGCATGCCATCGGACTACAAGCCGCGCCTGCAGCGCATGCGCAGGCTGTGCAACAAGATCCTGATGGGCGAGTTCGAGCTGGATGTGGAGGCCGCAGATGGTGGACCTCGTTAACGAAGGATGGCCGGAGGAGCGCCGCTGCGATAACTGCATCAACGGATGGGATATCGCCTGCGGCTACGGCGTCTGCGGCAAGCAGTTCAAGACGTGGCGGCGGCTATCGGCTCCCACCAGCGACGAGGACATTCTCCGGTGGTTCTCCGAGAACTCGGTGGACTTGGAGGAGTCCTGCTGCGATGGATGGGAGGGATGATGGTCCGCTACGTATCGGTGTTCAGCGGCATAGTCATGGGCAGGATGGACGAGCAACTGGAGGGAAGACAATGGGTTGCGTCGTAGACAGCTTCGAGCAATTCGAACTCGAGAACCAACGCGAGAGGGCGCGTGAGTTGCGCCGCAAGGGGCTTTCCCCCAAGGTGATCGCGGCTCTGTGCGGCTCGATGGGGCCGCGCCCGAGCGCTGACACCGTGAGGGTTTGGACGAGGAATATAGCAGCCCCGTTAAAGTCGGCGCGGCGCGTCGTCCGCTCGGACGGCGAGGTGTACGAGACGCTGCAGGCGGCGAGCGTGGCGGCTGGCTGCAGCGCGTCCACGCTCAAGAGGCGCATAAGTGCCGGCGTGCCGACAGACGGGTTCACCTATAGCTTCGTGGAGGTGGGGGCATGAGTTTCCTCACCGATGAGCAGGCGGCATACCTGTCCCAGCTCTACACGGGCACGGACGTACCGAAGCTGCACAAGGCGCCGACCATGTACGTCCACGATCTGGAGCAGAGATACGCCGAACGCGGTCATAGAATTCAGTACCTCGAACGGCTGATACACGAGCGCAAGGAGCAGGTCGAAGATCTCAACTACAAGCTCTTCGAAGCGATGTGCGACCGCAACAGGGCGTACAACCGCATCAAGGAGCTGGAGGACAGGCTCACCGAGACCAAAAAAGACGTGGAAACCGTGGACTGCTGCCGCATCCACGCCGAGATCGATGGCTACGAGCGCGGCAAGACCATCCACAGGCTCGAACGCAGGCTCCACAAGGCCAACCGCAAGTACGCCGCGCTCCACCGCGCCATGCGCGATGACACAGAGAGGGTGCGCGGCTCGCTCATCAAGGCGGCGGAACGTCTGGCGCAGTCCATCGCCACCCCATCTCCGGTGGAGGAAAGCGCGTACGGCGCGGCGTGGCCGCGATTCGCGGACGGCGAGCCGGTGCTGATAGGCAACTGGATCGCGGCCGAGATGGGTCCGTTCAAGGTCGGCAGCATCCTGTTCTGCGACGGCCACGTACTCATCTACGACGAGCAGCACTTCCACTACGTGAAGCTGCGGGACGGCGAGTTCGCCGAGCACGACCCATACGGGAGGCGGTGAGCTTGGAGTACGGGACCCTGCTGCGCCGAGCGCTCGCCAAGAAGGGCATGGCCATAACCGAGCTTGCCGAGAAATCGGGCGTCCCGAGGCGCTCGCTCATGGCCTATTCCAACGGCAACATGGAGCCGGCGTTCAGCCGAATGGTAGAGATATGCGACGCGCTCGGAATGACCGTCTCCGACTTCATCGAGAACGACAAGGTGACGGTGACGGTCCAGGTAGACAAGTTCGTTGCCGAGGCGGCGGTGGCGTCGCTCAACAAGCGCGGCATCACGCTCGGCAGCGCGTTCGAGAAGTTCCTGCTGGTGATAGCGGGAGAGGCGCGGGACAGCTCAAAGCACCATGACGGCTCGAATAACCGAGACGCGCCCACTTGCTAGGGTCTGCGCCTAATCGCGCCGCTGTGGCTACAGAAACAATCTCAAAAGCGAAATACACGGAACGGAGAACCTTATGAATTACATCCATCTTGGTTTCGGGTACCGGCTGCACCGGCTGGACTCCATGAACTGGGAGCTTGAGCACTGGCACGCGAGCAACGGGTCGAACAACCCCGCGCTCAACACAGGCAAGGAGAAATGGCACAGGTGCGGACGCTACTACCAGTCGCTCAGCGCCGCGCTCGCCGCCGTTTACGAGCTGACCCTGCGCGAGGACGATGGCGCGTCCGTAGATCTGGAGCAGGCGCTCGACCGTGCGGACGGGATAAAGCGGGAGCTGCTGGAAGCGGCAGCGGACTTGAGGAAGGTGGAGTAGATGGCCGATTACAACGAGATTGAGCAGCGTATCCTCGACATGTGGCCTAAGTTCAAGGACGGCTGCTACGTGCAGCTCGGCGATAAGGTCGTGGCGAACAGCGGAGAGAACAAAGGCCGCGAGTTCATCGTCCGCAACGTCTACTTCGAGAACGGGCACGGCAAGCTAAGAAGCTCCGTGTCTGACGGCTGCTATTGGAACTGGAAGTCGGCTGACACGCGCGTCAAGCGCCCCGCGCCCAAGGTGCTGGATGCCGACGGGGTTGAGATCCATGTGGGCGAGACGCTGTACGGCATCGGTCGCGAACAGCATAAGTACGAGGTCATCAATCCGCACTACATCGTCGCAGAAGCCGGCGAAGTGTTCACGGTCTTGTGCTACGACCGCGACGATGGCGAGGAATGCCACTGCAGGCCGGAGATGCTCACCCACACCCAGCCAGACAGCTGGGAGCGCTTGGAGCGTGATGCCGAGAAGTCCATCTGCGATTACTTCGGCTCGTCCAGCTCGCCCGGCTCTCTCTGCGAAGACGGATGCCCTGGCCTAAACTCGCCAGTGAGCTGCGGCGTGCTGATGAAGCTCGACCTCATCCGCCGCGCCAAGGCCCTCGCGGAGAAGGAGGCGGGGCGATGAGCATCCAGGTATTCGAAAGCGCCGACTTCGGCGCGATTCGAACCCTCACTGAAGACGGCGAGCCATGGTTCGTCGCGAGCGACATCGCGAAGGCGCTCGGGTACGGCCACACGCCGCACATGACGCGCCGCCTCGACGATGACGAAAAGGGTGTCCGTTTAGTGGACACCCCTGGAGGCATCCAAGAGATGACCGTAATCAGCGAAGCCGGCCTATACGGCGCGGTGCTCGGCTCGAAGCTGCCGGAGGCAAAAGCATTCAAGCGGTGGGTCACCCACGAAGTGCTGCCCGCCATCCGCCGCGACGGCGGCTACATGGCGGCCAAGCCCGACGAGACCCCCGAGGAAACCATGGCGCGCGCCCTGCGCATCGCCGACGAGACGATGCGCCGCCAGAAGGAGCGCATCGAGTCGCTCTCCTCGGCGAACGCAGAGATGCGCCCGAAGGCGCTCTTCGCCGACGCGGTGGCGGCGTCCGAGAGCACGTGCCTGGTCGGCGAGCTCGCCAAGATGCTGCGCCAGAACGGCGTGGAGATCGGCCAGAACCGCCTGTTCG
>OHAS01003528.1_pt1 | contig 10359 bp, 7 predicted proteins | sample 1577131 | NCBI WGS metagenome assembly OHAS01 (sample SAMEA3541566, study PRJEB24748) | human gut metagenome | biome: human gut; feature: human-associated habitat; material: faeces | place: China | collected 2012
CTGTGCTCCCCCAACTATAACCTGAAAAAGAAGGACACCCCCAACATCTACTTCATCGGCAACGGTCTCAGCTCCGATGCGCTCACCGAGGTCATGGAGCTGGTGGACGGCGTGGACTTCTCCGTGAACGTCATCTCCAAGTCCGGCACCACCACGGAGCCGGCGGTGGCCTTCCGCTTCTTCCGGGAGCTGCTGGAGAAGAAATACGGCGCCGAGGGCGCAGCCAGCCGCATCTACGCCACCACCGACGCCCACAAGGGCGCGCTGAAATCTCTGGCCGATCAGAAGGGCTACGAGGAGTTCGTGGTGCCCGACAACATCGGCGGGCGGTACAGCGTGCTCACCGCCGTGGGTCTGCTGCCCATCGCCGTGGCCGGTATCGACATCGACGCGCTGATGGCCGGTGCCGCGGACATGATGGGCACCTGCGCGCTGGCGGACATAAACGCCAACCCCACGTGGCAGTACGCCGGGGCGCGGTACGAGATGTACCGCACCGGCAAGAAGATCGAGCTGCTGGCCGCCTACGAGCCCTGCTTCCGGTTCATGTCCGAGTGGTGGAAGCAGCTGTACGGCGAGTCCGAGGGCAAGGAGAACAAGGGTCTGTTCCCCGCCAGCGTGGAATTCACCGCCGATCTGCACTCCATGGGGCAGTATATCCAGCAGGGCGAGCGGCACCTGTTCGAGACGGTGGTGCGCTTCGGCGCCTCCAAAAACGAGAATCCCGTTCCCTTCGACGAGGGCAACGGCGACGGCCTGAACTTCCTGGCGGGCAAGAGCATGGACTTCATCTGCCGCCAGGCCATGGACGGCACGCTGCTGGCGCACGTGGAGGGCGGCGTGCCCAACGTGACGCTGCAGACCGGCTCTCTGAACGAGCAGACGCTGGGCGGGCTGATCTACTTCTTCGAATACGCCTGCGGCCTGTCCGGGTACCTGCTGGACGTGAACCCCTTCGACCAGCCCGGCGTGGAGGCGTACAAGAAGAACATGTTCGCTCTGCTGGGCAAGCCCGGCTACGAGGAGCTGCGCGGTGAGCTGCTGCGGAAGCTGGAAAAGTAAAAATGCCCAAAAATAACTCTTATTTTTCTGCATTGCTATTTCCCCGTGGGTATGGTATGCTGTATGCGGGGACAGAGCGTCTCTACCAAAGACAAAGGAGTGATTTCTTATGGTTAGACTGATCATGGGCGCCAACGGTGCCGGTAAAACCAAGCAGCTCATCGAGCTGATCCACACCAGCGTGGAGTCCGAATCCGGCAGCGTGGTGTGCATCGAGCCCAAGGGCGACATGACCTACGACGTCAGCTACAACGTCCGTCTGGTCAACGCCGGTGAGTATAATGTGGATTCTTTTGACTGCCTGCGCGGGTTCCTGTGCGGCCTGTACGCCGGCAATTACGATATTTCCCATGTGTTCGTGGACAATCTGTGCAAGATCGCCGGCAGCACCGACCTGCAGGCGGTGGAGACGTTCCTGCACTGGCTGGATCGCTTCAGCGAGCAGAACGGCGTGAAGTTCACCGTCACCATCAGCGCCGACGAGGACACCGCCACCGAGGGCATGAAGCAGTACATCTGAATTACAGACAGACGAGGGAGACGCGCGCGGCGCGTCTCCTTTTTTGTCTGCGGGGGTCGGGCAGACGGCCCTGACCCCGGCTCTTTTCGTTCACAAAATGTTTGCAATTAAAGTCAAAGAAAGTCAAATTACCCTATTGACAAAGTAGGAAAGGCGGTGTAATATATGCTCAAGGTCAAAGAAAGGCAAAGTCAAATTAGCCGAGCTTGACCGGGAGATGCAAACGAAAGGCGGCGAGGATTTGGGTATTTCCGATATTATCGCTGGGTTCATCCAGCAGGAGTTAGATCAGGCGGGCGGTGCGCTGGAGCTGCAGCGCAGCGATCTGGCGCAGCGGTTCAACTGCGTGCCCAGCCAGATCAACTACGTCATGTCCACCCGGTTTTCGCCGGAGCACGGCTACATCGTGGAGTCCCGGCGGGGCGGCGGCGGTTACATCCGCATCACCCGCGTGCAGGTGGATCGGCAGACGCTGCTGATGCACGTCATCAACTCCGTCGGCAGCCGTCTGGACGCGGCCAGCGCCCGCGCCATGGCGCAGAACCTGGTGCAGTCCGAGGCTGTCAGCCACGAGCTGGGACAGGCGCTGCTGTCCGCCACCGGCGCACGAGCATTGCAGGCGGCGCCGCCGGAGAGCCGCGACGCGCTGCGCGCCGATATATTCAAGCAAATTCTGATCCATTCCGTCTGACGGCGGAGCAAGGAGGTTATGATTATGAAATGTGATCGCTGCGGTAAGAACGAGGCTACGTTCTACTATAAGAGCAATATCAACGGCAGAGTGACCGAGACGCACCTCTGCCCCGACTGTGCCCGCGCCATGGGCTATGCCGGTTCCATGGCCGGCCGCATGAGCAGCTGGTTCAACGATGACTGGTTCGACCGTCCGTTCCGTATGCTGGAGCCGTTCTTCGGCGGCTTTGGCAGCCGGATGCTGACGGAGTTCCCCCAGCCGGTGGACGTGCTGGAGCAGGCACAGAGCGCCGACCCCGAAAGCCCCGCCAAGGACGACCTGCTGCCCCATGACGAGGCCATGTCTCTGGCGCTGGAGCGCAAGCGCAACGCGCTGCAAGCGCAGCTCCACAACGCCGTGGAGGAGGAGCGGTACGAGGATGCCGCCCGCCTGCGGGACGAGCTGAAGTCCCTGAACGGCAAGGCATCTTAAAGGCTGCGCCGCACTACATAACAAATCGAAGGGAAGTGTTCCTTTATGTCTGAGAATAAATTCACCCCCCGTGCAGAGGAAGCTCTGCGACTGAGCCAGGAAGCGGCGGAGGAGCTGGGTCACGGCTACGTTGGCTCCGAGCATCTGCTGCTGGGTCTGATCCGCGAGGAGGACGGCGTGGCGCACCGCGTGCTGTCCGAGTTCGGCGTGACCGATGAGATGGTCTGCTCCGTGCTGCAGCGCAGCGTGGGCAAGGGCGTGTCCGGCGCCGCGCCCAGTCAGGGCCTTACGCCCCGCGCCAAGAGCGTGGTGGAGCTGGCCGTGTCCGAGGCTGCCCGCATGGGCAGCAGCGCCATCGGCACCGCCCATCTGCTGATGGGCATTCTGCGGGAGGGCGGCAACATGGGTCTGCGCATCCTGCGCACCGTGGGCGTCGATCCCAACAAGATGTACAGCGCCGTGGTGAAGCGCGTGGGCGACCTGTCCCGCACCGTTCCCGCCGGTACCGCCGCGCCCGGCCGCGAGGCGGACAAGAAGAACAAGGCACTGGCCGAGTACACCCGCGACCTGACCGAGGCCGCCCGTTCCGGCAAGCTGGATCCCGTCATCGGGCGGGATAAGGAGATCCAGAGGGTCGTCCAGATCCTCTCCCGCCGCAGCAAGAACAACCCCGTGCTCATCGGCGAGCCGGGCGTGGGCAAGACGGCTATCGCCGAGGGTCTGGCCGAGCGTATCGCCTCCGGCGACGTGCCCGAGGAGCTGCTGGACAAGCGCATCCTGTCCCTTGACCTGAGCGGCATGGTGGCCGGCACCAAGTACCGCGGCGAGTTCGAGGAGCGCATCAAGAACACCCTGAACGAGGTGAAGAAGGACGGCAACGTGATCCTGTTCATCGACGAGCTGCACACCATCGTGGGCGCAGGCTCCGCCGAGGGCGCGGTGGACGCTGCCAACATCCTCAAGCCCGCCCTGAGCCGCGGCGAGATCCGCGTTATCGGCGCCACCACCCTGAACGAGTACCGCAAGTACATCGAGAAGGACGCGGCGCTGGAGCGCCGGTTCCAGCCCATCACCGTGGGCGAGCCTACGCCGGAGGCCACGCTGGAGATCCTGAAGGGTCTGCGCGACCGGTACGAGGCGCACCACAAGCTGACCATCACCGACGAGGCGCTGGACGCCGCCGTGCAGCTGTCCAAGCGGTACATCGGCGACCGGTTCCTGCCGGACAAGGCCATCGACCTGATGGACGAGGCCGCGTCTCAGGTGCGCATGACCGCCGAGAGCTCCTCCCCCGACCTGAAGGCGCTGGAGGAGAAGATCAGCACCCTGCACCGTGAGAAGAACGACGCCATCGCCGCGCAGGACTTCGAGAAGGCCGCGCAGCTGCGTGACATCGAGAAGAACTATCAGGAGCAGGTGGACATCGAGCGGGAGAACTGGCGGAAGAGCCTGTCCCAGAACAGGGGCACCGTCACCGCCGACGACATCGCCAAGGTGGTGGCCGGCTGGACGGGCATTCCCGTCACCCGCCTCACTGAGGATGAGTCCATGCGCCTGCTGAAGCTGGAGGAGAAGCTGCACCAGCGTGTGGTGGGGCAGGACGACGCCGTGACCGCCGTGGCCAAGGCCATCCGCCGCAGCCGTGTGGGCCTGAAGGACCCCAAGCGGCCTATCGGCTCCTTCCTGTTCCTGGGTCCCACGGGCGTGGGCAAGACCGAGCTGTGCAAGACGCTGGCTGAGGCCATGTTCGGTGACGAGAACGCCATGGTGCGTATCGACATGTCCGAGTACATGGAGAAGCACACCGTCTCCCGCCTGATCGGTTCGCCTCCCGGCTATGTGGGTCACGAGGAGGGCGGCCAGCTGACCGAGAAGGTGCGCCGTAAGCCCTACTCCGTGGTGCTGTTCGACGAGATCGAGAAGGCACACGAGGATGTGTGGAACATCCTGCTGCAGATCCTGGAGGACGGCGTTGTCACCGACTCGCAGGGTCGCCGCGTGGACTTCAAGAACACCGTCATCGTCATGACGTCCAACGTGGGCGCGCGGAACATCACCGCCGACGCCGCCAAGCTGGGCTTTGACGGCAAGGAGAAGGACGAGACGGAGTCCGACGAGGCGCGCTTCGCCCGCATCCGCGAGGCGGTCATGACCGACCTGAAGCACACCTTCCGCCCGGAGTTCCTGAACCGTATCGACGAGATCATCGTGTTCCGTCAGCTGACGCAGGAGAACATCGTGGAGATCGCCCGCCGTATGCTGGCCATCACCGGCAAGCGCATGGCGCAGCAGGGGATCACCCTTGCCATGGACGACGACGCGGTGGAGGCGCTGGCCAAGGACGGCTTCGATCCCCAGTACGGCGCACGTCCCCTGCGCCGCGCCATCCAGAACCAGGTGGAGGACGCCGTGGCCGAGCAGATGCTGGAGGGTCAGCTGAAGTCCGGCGACACCGCCCGCATCTGTCTGCGGGACGGCAAGGTGGTCATCGCGAAGGACGCGGCGGAAGCCGCGGCACCCGCCGAGACCCCTGCCGAGGACGCCAAGACCCCCGCAGAAAAGTAAAAACCGCATATCCCCCGGCACCGCCGGGGGATATTTTTTGCCCGTGCAGCCTCAGGCCGCTGTACAAACGGCGCGGTTTCGGGTATAATCTGTTTACAGCATAAATGCAACAGAGAAAGGAACGTCTATGAACACAAATTGGAACGACCCCAACTTCCAGGGCTTCGGCCGCCAGCCCCGCCCTAAGAAGGAGCGCCATGCCTTGGGTACGCCGGTGGGACGGACGCTGCTGAACATCGCCGTCACGCTGGTGTTCGCCGCCGTGTATTTCTACGTTGTCCTGCCGCCCATCAGCCTAAAGAGTGAGGATTTCTATATCTTCGTGCTGCTGGTGTGCGCCGTGTACGGCGGCTGCGCCATCCTGACCTCCGGGTTTCAGGGCACCGGCGTGAAGGGCTACTTCGGCTTTCTGAAAAAGCAGTGCACCGTGCCGCTGGTCATAGCGGCGGCACTGGTGGTCACGGCGCTGGTGGGCGCGGTGATCGGCTGGCAGCTGTTCCGCGCCGGGGATTACCGCGACCTGCTGACCGTCACCGACGGCGACTTTGCCGCCGAGGTGGAGGAGATCAGCTACGACCAGATCCCTATGCTGGACGCCAACTCCGCCACCAAGCTGGGCAACCGCAAGCTGGGCGAGCTGGCGGACATGGTGTCCCAGTTCGAGGTAGCCGACGACTACACCCAGATCAACTATCAGGGTCGCCCCGTGCGGGTGACGCCCCTGCGCTACGGCGACATCATCAAGTGGCTGAACAACCGCGCCGACGGTCTGCCCGCCTATCTGCTCATCGACATGGTGACCCAGAACGTGGAGGTGGTGCGACTGGAGGACGGCATCCACTACACCACCGCCGAGCATTTCAGCCGCAACCTCTACCGCCACCTGCGGTTCCACTACCCCACCTATATGTTCGACGAGCCGGCCTTTGAGATCGACGAGAACGGCGACCCGTGGTGGGTCTGCCCCCGTGTCAGCCACACCATCGGTCTGTTCGGCGGCCGTGACATCATCGGCGCGGTGCTGGTGAACGCCGTCACCGGCGAGAGCGCCTACTACAAGACCGGCGATGTGCCCAACTGGGTGGATCACGTCTACACCGCCGAGCTGATCATGCAGCAGTACGACTACCACGGCGCGTATGTGAACGGCTTCATCAACTCCCTGTTCGGCCAGCGGGACGTGACCGTCACCACCGAGGGCTATAACTACATCGCCATCGGCGACGACGTGTACATGTACACCGGCGTCACCTCCGTGGTGTCCGACGAGTCCAACATCGGCTTCATTCTGTCCAACCAGCGCACCAAGGAGACGCGGTTCTATCTGGTGGCGGGCGCCAAGGAGTACTCCGCCATGGACAGCGCCCAGGGTCAGGTGCAGCAGATGAAGTATACGGCCACGTTCCCCCTGCTGCTGAACATCTCCGACCAGCCCACGTATTTCATGGCGCTGAAGGACGCCGCCGAGCTGGTGAAGATGTACGCCATGGTCAACGTCAGCCAGTATCAGATCGTGGCCACCGGCGACACGGTGGCCTCGTGCGAGGCCAACTACCGCCGCATTCTGGCGGAAAAGGGTCTGGTGTCCGCCGATGACGCCGACCTGCCCCTGACGGGGCAGAACGAGGCCTCCGGCGTGCTGGACGACATCCGCTCCGCCGTGGTGGACGGCAACACCCTGTATTACCTCCACCTGACCGGCGACAGCCACTACTATGTGATCTCCGCCGCCGTCCAGCCGGAGGTGGTCATCTACAACACCGGCGACTACGTCACCATTCGCTTCGCCGACGGCGAGGGAACCATCCTCACCGCCGACAGCGCGGAGCGCACCGCCGCGCCGGTGCAGCCTACGCAGCCGCAGGAGCCTGCGGAGCCGGACGCCGCCGCGTAACGTCCGCAGGGGACGGTGTCCCCTACGTCCCGCTGCAGGGGCGGACGACCGCACTCCAAAACAACAACGCCTCAGGCCGTTGGCCTGAGGCGTTGCTTTTTACCATATTACCATATCTGCGCCTTGAGGATGCTCTTTTTGTACGCCGCGCGGAAGTAGATGCACTCCGCGATGCCGGTGATGACCCAGGAGAAGATGTACAGCAGGTACAGGGACGGCACCGTGTGTAAATAGGCGAACACCGTATAGATCCATATCACCCGGAACACGCAGGAGCCGAGAATGACCATGACGGTGGGCGCGATGCTCTTGCCGATGCCGCGGGAGGCGGCAATGCTGGCGTCCATCAGCGCGCCGATGCCGTAGGAGAAGGCCATGATCCGCAGCCGATCCATACCGGCGTCGATGACCTCCGGCTTGTCGGCGAACAGGCTCAGGAACTGCCGTCCGAACACCAGCAGCAGCCCGCCGCAGATGCTGCCCACGGCGAAGGCATAGAACATGCTGATGAGATAGCTCTTGGTGATGCGATCCTTGTGCCCCGCGCCCCAGTTGCGGCTGACGAAGCTGGCACAGGCGGTGTAGAACGCCCCCATCATGTTGAACACCAGCGTGTCGGCGTTGGCGGCAGCTGCCGCGCCGGAGACGGTGATCTCGTCAAAGGAGTTCAGACCCGCCTGCACGAACAGGTTGGCCACGGCGAAGATGGCGTTCTGCAGGCCGGAGGGGATGCCGATCATCAGCACCCGCTTGGCTGCCATGGGGTGCAGCCGCAGCTTGCGCATGTCCAGACGGCAGGCGTCCTGCCGCCGCAGCAGGTGGATGACGATGAGAATGGCGGACACCCACTGGGCAATGGCGCTGGCGATGGCCACGCCCTCGGCGGACATGTTGCAGCCGATGACGAACACCAGATTCAGCACCACGTTCAGCACACCGGCAATGAACAGGTACACCAGCGGCCGCTTTGTGTCGCCGGTGGCGCTGAGGATGCCGTTGCCGCAGTTGTACAGCCCCATACCGGGCAGGCCGATGGCGTACAGCTTCAGATACAGCACCGCGCCGGGCAAAAATTCCTCCTTGGTGTTCAGCAGCCGCAGCATAGGCTCGGCGAAGAACACGCACACAAGGCATACCAGCACGCCCAGACCCAGGCAGATCAGGAAGGACGAGTGGACGGTCTTTTCCACGTTGTCGTTGTCCTCCATGCCCAGACCCCGGGCAGCGGCTACGTTCACGCCTGCGCCCACGCCGATCAGCAGTCCCGTAAACAGGGACACCAGCGTGGTGGTGGAGCCCACCGCGCCCAGCGCGATATAGGTGTTATACGCGTACTTACCGGCGATGGCCACGTCGCTGAGGTTGAACAGCACCTCCAGCACCTGCGTCATCATCAGCGGCAAGCTGAAAAGCAGAATATTTTTCCAAAGTGAACCGGAGGTCATCTCCACAGTGAGAGCCCTCCGGCGCGTGACGGTCTTGCTCATGCCCGCACCCTCCTATACATTAACAGAATAGAAACATCCGAACGTGATAGCCAGTATAACACAGCGCATTACACAAAACAACCCCCCTCCCATGGAATATTTTTGTGCGTGCGCCGATTCGATTTTGTGTATAGTGCATAATATGACGCTCCAATTTTGGGCACATCATCCAAACATTCGGTGCAACCCCGTCCGGCGGCGGGATTTGACAGGGTACGCCATCTCCGCTATAATGGCGGTGACGACTGCCGCCCGGCCGGGCGGCTCTGCAAGGAGGTACCCCCTATGAAACGAATCCTGTGCTCCGCGCTGGCGCTGGTGCTGGCGCTGAGTCTCTGCGCCTGCGGCGAAAGCGGCGGCGATACCGGACCCACCTATCCCGCCGCCTTTGCCGGTCTGGAGGATCAGATCGACGCTGCCCGTGAGGAGGGACGGCTGACGGTCTGCGTCTCCGGCGACGAGCCGTTCCTGACCGCCGCCTGCGAGAAATTCGAGGAGCTGTTCGGCATCAGCGTCACCGTCCGCACGGCGGAGCCGGACGCCCTGCCCAACGGCAGCGGCACGGACGTGTGGTACGGCGGCGATGAAGCCCTGTGCTGCACCCTGTCAGAAAGCGGCGGGCTGATGGCTTACACACCGGAGGCCGCATCTGCTCTCATTGACCCCGGCTACGGCCATGAGGACTACTGCGTTATCAGCACCGACGCGCTGGGCATCATGGTGAACAGCGATGTGCTCGCCCGCATGGGCATCTCCGCGCCCCGCACATGGGACGATCTGCTGGAGCCGGTGTACCGGGAGCTGGTGTGGCTGCCCGCCTATGACACGGCGGAGGGACGCCTGTTCGTCCGGGCGATGATGGAATACTTCGGCGATGACGCTGCGGACTATCTCACCCAGCTGGACACCAGCGTGCAGTTCTACACCACCGGCACGGACACCGCCGCCAAATGCCTGTCCACCGGCGAATGCGTCATCGGCATCGGCTGGCTCAGCACCGGCCTGACCGCCCAGCGGAACAGCGGCAGCAGCGCCATCGCCATGTGGGCGCCGGCGGCGGAGGGCGTGCCCGGCCGGGTGCAGACCACCGCCATTTTTGCCGACGCGCCCCACCCCAACGCCGCCAAGCTCTGGCAGGAGTTCGCCCTGTCCCCCCAGTGCATGGAGCTGATGGAGGACAACGGATGCAGCCGCTTCCCCACCGTCTGGGACGGGCAGGAGACGATGCCGGACATGGATCCCGCGCAGCTGAAGCTGTACGGCGCGGAGACGGAGGAGACGTCCGCCGCGGTGGATGAGGTCATTGCCGCGGTCATGGAGACGCTGGCGGAGAACGGTGTGGACACCGAGGACGCCGCCCGCTGGCATGTGGCGTAACGGCGCATAAATGGCGATTTCGTAGGGGCGGATGCCCGCATCCGCCCCTACGCCGCGCAGCGCCGCCCTTCGCTGAGACAGGGCCTTTGCATGAAAACGGAAAAGAGACGGCCTTAGGCCACCTGGCATAAGAAAACATACGCCGCAAAAGGCGCGTTTCGCGCAGCCCCGTCGTTGCGCCGCCTTGACAGACATCCAGTATGCCTGCGGCGACGCGCCTCGGCTCTGCACAAGACGCGCTCTTTTTCGGTGCGAAGCAGTTTTGCCAAAGTAAATTCGAGCTGAAATT
>OHAS01003530.1_pt1 | contig 10346 bp, 9 predicted proteins | sample 1577131 | NCBI WGS metagenome assembly OHAS01 (sample SAMEA3541566, study PRJEB24748) | human gut metagenome | biome: human gut; feature: human-associated habitat; material: faeces | place: China | collected 2012
TTGGAAGTAATACATGATCGATATTGGAACGGTAACCACGAACGGCAACATTTACCAGATCTTTGTCACGTTTGATATCTTTTAATTCAACGCCCTCTTCCTCTGCTACAGCAGCGATTCCACTTACGCGGAAACACTCCTCTGTATCACATCCGATTGCAGCTGCTTCTGCAACGATGATACGTTTCGGGTTCGCTTTTTTCACCTCACGGATAACGGCACGAACTACTTCCGGGTTCGTACGCAGTTAACTGATATTTCATCCTCTCTCCTTAACGTCCCGCATGCATGTCCTGCGTTCGGTTTCAATACAACTGTGGAACCTTTTCTGATTACGTTTTCTACTCCACCCATAAGGTCGAATACTTTGGTCACATTCTCCTGAATGTCTGTTCCTTTTACAAGGGCAACCAGAGATTTTTTCGCCATATTATAATCCTCCTTTTTATGATACCTTGTTACTTACTTTATATATTGCAAATTCTGTGCCAGTTTTAAATGGCGCATTTGTGCGGTTTTTCTGACTTTTTTGTTGCGTCAACGCATTTTTCAATTATTTTTGTTGCAGATTTGTCACACATTTGTGCAACAACCTCTTATTCCTTATTTAGTTGTTTTCCAGTCAAGGTTGAACTGATGATCTTTTGTCAGACCAACGAAAATGATGTTGAGCAGAGCAATCACTGCAAGAATGAGATAACTCCATCTCAGGCTTCCGGTTGCATTTAAGCTGATACCGTTGATCATAAATGCACTTGCAGTCAAAATAGACTGAATTGGGAAGATGACACTGTTTACAGTCTCAAAACCATGGCGTCCGAATACAGATGACGGGAAGGATGTCATAAAGTTTGCGGAACCACCGATGGAAATACCAATCATAATAACTGCGATATACATACCTGCTGTGGTATTGGTAACATTGGAAAGAATTGCTGCTGCATACCAGATACAAAACAGGATCATAACTTTCTTTGTACCGAATTTGTCATCCAGAATTCCGATGAACCAGGAACCAAAGATACCAACGACAGCAATAACGGTCATCATGGAAATTGCCTGAGTTGCAGACATTCCAAGCTCCTGGTTTCGTACCACCAGCTGACTCATAACACCGGTAGAACAGCACTGTAAGAGACCTGTTGCGATACCTACTGTCCATACTGCCGGAGTTTTTAACAGTTTTCCAACCGTCCAGCGTTTGTCATCTTCTGCACTGTCTGTATCGTACTCTGCTTTAAACACTTCGTCAGATACCATATCCGGATTTAAACCACGTTCCTGCGGAGTATCGCGCATAAATACCAGACCGATTACTGCAAGAACTGCTACTAAAACGCCCGGAACGATAACACCTTTTTCAAATCCCATTTTTGCAATGATGAGTGTCATCATCGGAACCCAGGTTGCGGATGCGATATTTAATCCCATGGTTGTATATCCCATAACCACACCTTTACGTTTCGGGAACCACTGTGCTACCAGCGCACCACCTGCCACATAACCTGCGGACATAATAGAACCGATCAGACAGGTATAAGCGATGGTATACACTGCAAGATTCGGGCAGTTACCCATAACAATATATGCAACACCGGAGATGATCAGTGTGATCGCTGCCACTTTTCTGGCGCCAATCTTTTTGGTCAGCTGGGAAAATGCAATGTAGAAGATAACACCAAGAATTCCACCGTAAGAATTCATCTGCAGAACTGTTCCGGACTGAATACCAAGATGTTCCGCTACTGCCGGTGCTGTAATGTTGTTACCATCTGTACAAAATCCTACGAAGAACCAGAACATTGCCATACAGAAAATGATCGTACCCCATCCGGCTTTACCAAAACTTACCAATGAGTTGCCATTTTTTTTGTTTTTTTCCATAATAAAACTCCCTTCAACAACAAAAAAGTCAAAAAAAATAGAACCTAACCCTTTTCCATCAGATTCCGTTATTATTATCAAGAAAGTGTGCTATTGCGCACTTCCGTAATAATCATCTTTGAATAGCACATCTTTCTTGTCCGCGCTGAGCACAATTGCAACGCAATAATTTTCTCTTGTGCGAATGTGCATTATCTGCACGAAGTGCTTTGTTCATAGGAATTTCTGTAATTTCCTATGAATTTAAAACGCACTGACAATGTTACACACGCAATCATTGCCAGTGCATAAATTCATCTCTTATAGTATGACGCTATTTTTCAATAACATTCATTAGTGAGCCGCAGATTCTGCAACACTCTCCTTGTCTGCCAGAGCTGCCATCTTCAGATCCTTATTTACTGCCACTTTGCTGCAGTATACAGTTGTGATCAGGATTGCAACAAGGATAATTCCCTCGATTGCCTCTGAAAGGGCACTGGATACACCAAGGATGATCATTCCGTTCTCAATAACTACGATTGTGAAGGAACCAATGATCAGTTTGTAAATTTTTGCGGAAAAACCACCGGTTGTCAGAATACCGCCAAGGAAGATCGCCATCTGAACCTTCATCTCCAGCATATTACACAGTGTACTTGTAGAACCACCGACACGGCAGATCTGTACCAGACCGATGATACCTGCCATCAGACCGGAGATCATGAAGCAGATGATACGGATTTTCTTTACGTTGATACCTACGGAGTGAACGGTTCTCTCGTTCTCACCGATACATTTGCAGTAGAAACCGAATTTGGTATACTCAAATACAAACCATACGATCACGATCAGAGCAATCAGCAGAATAATTGTAAATGCAAAAGATGTTACAAAGCTGATTCCTTTTGGTGCTGCGATGGAGCTCTGCTGAAGCATAAAGTTCAGCAGTCCACGTCCTGCGATCAGGATTGCCAGTGTACACATGAAGGATCCTACATGGAATTTTGTAACAATAAAACCGATCAGTGCACCTAAAGCGGTAGAAAGGATAATTGTGACCGGAATTGCCACCCATCCTGCTGTCTGTCCAGAGATAACTGCTGCGATGCTGGAACAGAGAGCTGCACTTGCACCGATGGAAATATCTGTACCACCAAGTGCGATAACGAAAATACATCCCAAACTTCCGATGATGACCGGAACCACGTTTGTACAGAGCAGTTTTAAGTTGTAGGATGATAATGTTGCACCGTTTGATGCGACAGTAAAGATAATAAAGATACCTGCCAGAATAAAGATTGGCACAATATCCAGTAATTGAATTTTACCCTGCTTTTTCATTATACCATCACCTCAATAATTTCTTCCTCGTTGAAGCCGGAACTACGTCCGATCGTTTTCTTAACTTCGCCGTTTTTCATAACTACAATGTTGTCTGCCATACCGATTGCCTCTACCAGCTCATCGGTGATCATGATTGTGCCGATACCTTTTTTCTTGGCTTCTCTCAGACAATCATAGATATATGCTTTGACACCTACGTCAACGCCTCGTGTCGGGCAGTCAACGATCAGGATGCTCAGATCTTTTGCAAGCCATCTTCCTAAGTTTACTTTCTGTTTGTTACCACCGGACAGACCGTTTACGTTCTGGTTGGTGCCGGTACATTTCAGATGGAAAGATCTTCTGTTTTCCTCTGCCATTTTCTTTAACTGTGCGTAATTCAGGAAACCTGCTTTTCCTGCAACATCCTCGATGGACGGAAGTACAAAGTTTCTCATGATGGTTGTCTTCATCATCATAGCCTCGCCGTCACGATCCTTCGGAACGTAAGCCATCTTGTGCTCCAGTGCCTGAATAGACTGTGTGATTTTGACATTGTCTTTGTTCAGGAATACTTCGCCTTCCTTCGGTGTGGTCAGACCGTACGCGATCGGACCTACTTCGTGGATACCGGAATCACTCAGTCCGCAGAATGCAAGGATCTCACCTTTATGTAAGTCTACATTTAAGTTCTTTACGCCCTCTGTTGTAACGTTTTTGATGGAAAATACAACTTCGTCATCATAATCGTTTTCCCAGTCGGTACGATAGTAAGCGCCGCCAAGTTCACGACCTACCATTTTGCGTTTCAGAATGTCTTCGTTCAGACCTTCACTGGAAATTGTCTCAAGCAACTCACCGTCTCGTAAGATGGAGATGGAGTCTGTCAGCTGGATTGCCTCGTCCAGATCGTGGGAGATCAGGATGATGGAACGTCCTTCGCCTTTGAATTTTTCGATCAGATCATATAAAACTTTACGGTTATCGTGGGAAAGTGACTGTGTCACCTCATCCAGAATCAGAATGTCCGGATCAGCTGCCAGTGCACGGATCAGCTCGACCATTTTTCTGTTCTCAATATTCATGCTGCCTGCCATACGTTTCAGGTTTACTCTCGGAAGTCCCCAACGATCGGAAACTGCGTTTGCCTGATCCTGCAGGTCGTTCATTTTGATAAATTTCTTTGTTTTTCCAAGATAGATATTGATGCTTGCCGGAAGAGAACCGATCATTCCCAACTCCTGTACGACCATTGCTACTTTATGGTTGTTGGCATCTACCGGGTTTTTCGGAGAATACTCTTCTCCACGGATGTACATTTTTCCGGAATCACTTCCGTACAGACCTGCGATCTGGGACAGAAGTGTGGATTTACCGGAACCATTCTCACCGGCAAGTCCGCGAACTTCTCCGGCTTTTAACTCAAAGTTGATATTTACATTTGCATGTGTAATTCCAAAACTTTTGTTAAGGTTTTCAATTTTCAACAATACTTCGCTCATTACTTGACAACCCCCTTAACTTTACGCTGTGCTAAGATAGCAAACAGGATTACGATAACACCAAGGATGAAATCCTGGAATGTACCAGACGGAACACCAAATAATGTCAACACGTTAAAGATCAGTGTGATCAGGAATGTTGAAATCGGTACCGCAATGATAACGTTGATGGAGCTTGCCAGAGCAAGTGCCAGTAACGCTGCTGCCATCGGCTGGAATGTGGTACTTAAACTGGTCAGACCTGACTGTGCATTTACGAATGCTGCGTAGCTCTCTTTGATAACACCTGCATATCCAAAGAATGCACCTGCTACGATACCGCCAAGGATCATCGCTTTATCTACGTTGATACCCATTACCTTTGCTACATCTTCGTTGTCACCGGTTGCACGGTAGTTGATACCAAGTGATGTGTGATTAAAGATGATGTATGCAACAACGATACCGATGATCCAGCAAATGTAGATACCCGGCTGCTGTCCTAAGAAACGGATGTCATTGTTCATAACAACAACTTTCTGTCCTTTTGCAGCTACGCTGTTTGCATAGTTTACGGCGATCGCCTCATATACCATCAAAAGGCCAAGTCCTGCAATCCATGGCGGGATCTTTGTAATACGGTAAACTAAGAAGTTTAACAGCATACATCCAACACCAACTGCGATACCGCCGATTACCATTGCCGGAACGCCGTATGCGTTTCCAAGAAGACCGGTTGCTGTACAGGCTAAGATTACGATTCCACCAGGGGAAAGGTCTGTTACGTTACCGGTAAATACGATCAAAAAGCCAAAAGCTACTAATGTCGGAACTACGGAACCTGCAAGAACGTTTTTCAGGTTCTTCGGGTTGAGCAGTTTGCCTTCTGTCAGTACGTTTAAGATAATGATTGCTACAATGACCGCTACTGCGATGACTGCGAAAGTAATCATTTTCTTTTTCGACTGCTTACTTAAACCTTGTGCACTCATATATTGCCTCCAAAATTATTTTCTAACTTCGTTTCTTATGTTTTAATTATTCTGGCAGATTGTAGATGGTATCTGCATATGTTTTCAGGAACTCATCATATGTATCTACTGTTACATCCGGGTTGTATTTGTATAACAGAGACTGGAACTGCTCGTCTGAGATGAAGCAGCTTTCATCTGCATATAATGTTTTGAAGTGTGCTGCGTTGTCCGGTGTGATCAGGTATGTGGATAAATAATCAAGTACCGGTGGTTTTCCGTCTGCATCCAGAATCTGATGTCCATCTAAGTAGTTTACTAATAAGCATAAGGAAATTGCTCCGTTTACGTGGTTACCACCGTTCATTGCCTGGATAACTCCCTGCTCGATGTAATCGATCAGATCCGGTGCTACGTCTGTTCCGTAAAGGTCGAACTTATAAGAAGAATCTCCTGCTTTGATTGCTGCAACTGCTGATAAGTAGTCACCGCCTGAGCAGTATACTGCGTCTACATCCGGGTTTGCCATTACAAGGTCATTTGCTTTTGTTGTGGACTCGGATGGATCAGAACAGTGCATGGTCTGTAATACTTTTCCGCCTTTTGACTCAAATTCTTCTGTAAAACCTGCGATACGCTGATCATGGGAATAATCACCGATTGCTGCTCCAAGAACAACTGCTGTCTTATCTCCTGCCTCAATTGCCTGATCTGCAAGTGTTTTTCCCATCTCATACGGGCTTGCTGCGATTCCGCCGATAAATAACGGATCTGCTTTGATGCTGTCCCATACTTCCTGATCGGACGGGAAGTTTGTATCCAATGCATATGGTACTTTCTGTGCATCACATAATTCCTGTACGGAACCGAATACTGCGTCTACTACTGAGAACATCAGTACTGCGTCCGGTTTGGATGCTAACTGGCTCTGTAAGTCTGTTACGATCTTGTCTGCTGTGAACTGGTTATCTGCCACATCTACTTTTGCTCCTGCAACTGCTGCTGCTTTCTCATCTGCATGTACGATGATGTCAAGCGGATATGCGCCTGTTCCCCAGATGTTTGCTGCGATGGTATATCCATCTTTGCTGCCCTCTGATTTTGCTGAGCTGTTTGACTCTGATGCTGCTGAGCTGTCGCCTCCTGCTGCTGCTCCATTATCATTGGATGATGCGTTTCCACATCCGGCAACCATAGCTGCTACCATTGCCCCAACAAGTAATAAACTAATCGCCTTCTTCTTCATTTTTTCCTCTTCCTTTCTTTTTGTTTGGAAATTTTGTGGACCTTTGTCCTGATGTCTATATATAATGCAATTTGTGTGCCAATTCTATTTTCTCTTTTTTGGCTATTTTTTACACGTTTTTTGCATTTTCGGCTTTGCTTTTACCTGATTGTTGTTGCGCTCGGACAACTGCTGTTTCCACGATGCAACTTGTCTGTTTATATTTCCCCATAAACAACAAAAGACACCGGACAATTATTTATCCAGTGCCGTCTGCTAAAATGATATTTCTTCAATTCAAAATCCTCCTTAGCCTTTCGCTAATTCATAGATTGCCTGTATATCACTTTCTGTTGGAACCTCCACCACATCTGTCTGGGCAATTCGAAGTGCCACTCTGCGACTGTCAAAATTACGCAATCCGTATTCCCGAAGTGTTACTGACAGTCCACACTGACTGATAAAATCCTGAAAGCGGGCAATTCCTTCCTGTGCTACCGTACTCTGTGAAATATCCCGGTTGGTCACATTCCACACCTGCTCTGCCCAGATCACGACTGCATCCAGATCTGTCCGAAGTAAATATTTGCACCACGCCAGCATCGTAACTGCCAGAGCTGCATTTTTCGGCACATGATATTCGTTGATCAATGCCTCCGATAATAATTCACAGTCTGACCACTCATGTTTCTCCTTTTCCATGAGTACATGCGGTACAAAATCCGCATCTTTTTTGTCCCTCTGCAACACAAATAAGATTTCTGCAACAATCGAACGCATTGTATCACTGTCTTTTCTCCTGTTTTCCATACTCTGCCCCGGCTGGAAAAAATCAGAAAAAGCCTGCTCAAACGCCTGTAATGACTGTCCCAGTCGTTCATTTGCAATGCCATTCATAGTAAAATTCCTCCCTGCTATACATTTTTATTTACTATTTTAACATGCAAATCTCATGCCATTTTAGTACGTTAAAGTACAAAAAAAGAGGAGAACGCATGTCACGTTCTCCCCCCCTGGGCTTTTATGTACGCTCAGAATCTTTTAAACGATGAATTCTGAGATAGATTTTCATTCAAGAACGCCTCGTTTTTGAAAAATTCCGAGCGTACATTTTTTATTTCTGTTTTATTTTTTTACTTTCCAGATATGTTTTGCCGGCTCACCTTTTAAGTATGCCATGATGTTCTCAGACATAATTCTTCCGGACCAGTTGTCTACATCTGTTGTTAATCCTGCATAATGAGGTGTGCATGTTACATTTCTCATTTTCAGCAACGGATGATTTGCCGGAACCGGCTCCTGCCAATATACATCAACAGCTGCGCCGCCGATTGTTTTGTTCTCAAGAGCTTCTACGAAGTCTTTCTGATCAATAACTGCTGCTCTGGCTGTATTGATCACATAAGCAGTCGGTTTCATCTTGGAGAACCAGTCCTTATTTACAATTGCTTTTGTGGACGGAAGTACCGGAAGGTGGATACTTACGATATCACTCTGGGAAAGCATTGTATCAAGATCTACATACTCAGCGCCTGTAGCTTCTACTGCCTCTTTTGGCATATATGGATCATATGCAAGAATTTCCATACCAAAAGCCATTGCACGTTTTGCAACTTCACGACCGATAGCACCATAACCTGCGATACCAAGTTTTTTACCATATAACTCAAATCCGATACCGTAATCTGTGTAAGGATGATTCTCGTCAAGCGGTCCCCATGTAACGTTTTTTTCTTCCGGAACGTTGTAGATATCATCTACCGGTGCACCAAGATGCTCACCTTTCTGCAGACCTACGCAGCTTAATGCAAGGTTACGTGTAGAAGCGATCATCAGACCGATACAGAACTCTGCTACTGCTACCGCATTTCTACCCGGTGTGTATGTGAGATCCAGACCAGCTTTTACGATAGCATCATGATCCACCGTAACCGGTGTTCCTTTTGCAACGCCGATGAATTTCATGCCTGCGTCAACCCATGCATTGATGGTATCTGTACCTGCATATTCATCACCAAGAACGATGAGTTCGTTGCCCATGCACTCATCTTTTGTCATTTCTTCTGTTACATTTCCTTTTCCGTGTTTTAACTCACCACAGATTGTAATATCACAATATTCTTTGATTGCCTCCAGTTCTTTCTCAGGAATCGGAGTACATAAAGCCATTTTTTTCTTTGCCATATCAATTTTTCTCCCAAAAATATTTACATATCTAAATAACAAGCAGATATTTGCAATCCGCTTACACTACTTACTTATACTGCCTGATCAGCTGCGATTAATGCTTTCATAGCTTTGTCAGCTTCTTCCGGCATTGGCTCATATGTTCCAAGTACTTTTGCAAGATATGTTGTCTGAGCCATCTCCTCTGTGTAGATTGTTGCATGCATAGCTGCTTTCATATCTTTACCACATGTGAACATACCATGGTTTTTGATCAGACAAGCACGGCCTTTCTCGCCTAAAGCTTCTACTACTTTATCAGCTACATCGTTAGAACCTGGCATTGTGAAGGATACGATTCCAACCGGTGTGAACTCACACTGTGGCGGTGTAATCGGTTTCAATTCCGGATTCTCGCCCATAGCCATGATGGTTGCATACATGCTGTGTGTATGAACAGTCGCTTTTACGTCAGGTCTAGCACGCATAACTGCTGTATGCATTGGAACTTCTGATGACGGTTTGTATGGTCCATCGATCCATTTTCCGTTTAAGTCAACGATTGCGATATCTTCCGGTTTCATTCCTGTATAAGAAATTCCACTTGGTGTGATTGCGATTACATCATCCTCGTCATCTCTCATAGCGATGTTTCCGGATGTACCATGGATCAGTCCCTGATCTACTGCCTCTAAAATTGCCTCTAAAACTGTTTTTCTGATTTTTTCGTATTTCATTTTGAATACCTTCCTTTCAATTTGAGATGTTTAATATGAAATGGTTGCCCCATTTTGTTAGCTGTTTTCTTATGCGCTTTCACGCAAATTTTAATACTGTTCAAGAATGCATTTCTTAGTATGCTTTCTCTAAGATTGCCAGAACATCTTCTTTTGTGATACCCTGACGTGGGTTGAAATTCAGTACCGGCTCTTTTAATACGTCATCAGCAAGCATGTCGAAATCTTCTTTTTTGATGCCCTGCTCGGACAGACGTTTGATGCCAAGTTCTTTTGTCAGTGCTTCCAGCTCTTTTGCAAGTGCATACTGATCTTCTTCGATGTTGCCTGTCAGCGGAAGATTGATCGCTTTTGCAAGATCTACCATTTTCTCCGGGCAGCTCGGTGCATTGTATGCGATAACATACGGAAGAACTGTTGCATTTGCCATACCATGTGCAAGATGGAAATGTGCACTCAGTGTATGAGCGATTCCGTGTACCAGACCAAGGTTTGCATTGGAGAAACCAAAACCTGTGATGATACATCCAAGCATCATGTTCTCTCTTGCTTCCATATCGTTTCCGTCTGCAACTGC
>OHAS01003535.1_pt1 | contig 10339 bp, 9 predicted proteins | sample 1577131 | NCBI WGS metagenome assembly OHAS01 (sample SAMEA3541566, study PRJEB24748) | human gut metagenome | biome: human gut; feature: human-associated habitat; material: faeces | place: China | collected 2012
CCTTTTCCAAGGTTTCCAGCATTTCATGACGTTCATGTACTACCACGCCTTCAATTCCTGCCAGCCGCAATCCCATCTGGGTATCAATATTGTCACTGATCAAGAAAAATTTCATCGTCCTCACATCCCATCTTACAGCTTGTTGATAATCAGGATTGAAATTAGTACACCGTAAATCGCAACACCTTCACCAAGGGCTACGAAAATCATTGATTTACCAAAGTTCTTCTCATTCTCAGAGAAAGCACCGATTGCTGCCGGAGCGGCTGCCGCAACGGCCACACCGGCACCTAAAGCAGACATACCAGTAGCTAAAGCAGCCGCTAAGAAGCCCATGCCCTGAGCCGCTGTCCCAACGATAGAATTTACTGCATTTACATCACCTTCCGCAAATACGTGAAAGCCGTTGATTTCAAACAAAACAAATGCGCATAATACCGCAAAGAACATACTTGTATGAGCAGCCAAACGCGTTCTGGCTTGTTTCAAAGAAGTTTTTCCTTTAAATACATTGACTAAAGGCAGTGAAATTAAAACAATAATTAAAGCTGGTAATAAAAGTTCTAGTAAGTTCATAAGTTCCTCCTAATTTAATTGTTATTCAGCGCTTTAAAAGCGATGCCGTTACCATCAAAGTAACGTGAGAACATTTCATAGAATTCAAGACGCAGTACCTGAATACCCACAATCATACCTTCAAGTACCATGACGAAAATATTACCTAAGACAAAGACAATCGGACTGGCATTACCGACCATGCTCATCAAAGTGCTGACAACCAGCATCATACCGGCATGGGATAATACGAAACCGCCGACACGTAAATATGACATTGTGTTTGCCAAAAAGGTCAGACAGATTTCAAACATTTCGAAGAAGGCTTCCATAAAGAAACCGCCAAAACCATTCGGGAACAATTTTTCATGTTCTAACAGCCGTTCCAGCGGCTCCTGCATAAAGATCAAGACAGCCGGAATACCAATCAATATCAAAATATAAGGCAGCGTCAGCACTTGAATACCGGCACCCATCTGTAATGCAATACCCACTAATAATGAACCATATAATACAAACCCGGCGATGCCGTTTTGTGAAAACAGTGCCTTACCTAATTGCTTATTTTTTAGACTCTGTGTCACATTGATCAGCATGGACACTAAAATCAAAACCGCGCCAATTGCAATCGCACTGATCAAAAGCGGCATAACAAAACTAGGTGCCATGACTTCAAACGGTTTCTCCGCAAAGCCCAGCGCGTGAAACATCGGATTCAATAGTTCCTCATTGCCAAAGACTGATCCAAAAATCAAACCGAAGAACGCTGAGAACAACCCGATCCGCATACCGACCTCACCAAGCCGCATATTCATCTTCTTATAAGCAATATAGCCAACTAATGAAAGCACCAGACCCTGACCGACATCGGCAAACATAATGCCAAACAAGAGACAATAAGTCAGCGCCACAAAAGGTGTCGGATCAAAATCCTCATAGCAAGGCATGCCGTACATTTCTACAAACATCTCAAAAGGACGGACAAACCAATTGTTTTTTAACTTAGTCGGCGGTGTTAACCGTGAATCACTATGCGCCGGTCTTACTTCAACCTCAACATTCGCAATATCGGAAAATTGCTGTTTCACCCGCTCCACATCTTCCTCAGGCACAAAGCCGGAAATTGAAGCACGCTCACCCAGCAGTACCACATACTTCTGTACTTCATAAGTTTGATTCAGACACTGCAGCTTAGTATAAAGCTCAGACAGCCGCTCAGCGCTCTCTTCCACAAATTTCTTCTCGGTTTCAATCACATGATCAAGATGCTCCTGATCCTGCTTCATATCCTCTTCCAATTCTTTAATTGCACCCTCGGGCGTACCGTGAACAAAATCAGGAATCCGCACACGTTCAAAGTGAAGGCTGGAGAAAATGTTATCGACTTCACCCTCATATCTCATGGTCGTAATATACATACACCAGCAGAAATGCTCATCCTTATTAAATTCTTTAAAAATATAAGGGCGGTTATTATAATACTGAAGCTTATCTACGCTTTGTTTAGGCATTCTGCCAACTCTGATTTTCAAATAGCGGCACGAGAACAAATCATCAAAATTAATATTCATCGCTGATACATTCTTTACTTGAATGACCGCCATTTTATTTTCTTCGATTACGGTTTGCAATTCTTTCTTTATTTCATGAATCTGATCAAACTTCGCTTTGATTTCATTAATCATTTTATTCGTTTCATCAAGATTGATGAAATAAGAATCGATTGGCTTCTTAACCAAAGTCAAATCCATTTCAGCACATAGCTCTGAAACCTTTGACAATAGATCGGCATAAGGATTGGCATCATTCAAGACCGCTAATCCACTGACCCGATCAACTATTTTATTGGCAAGCTCAGGATGAAAATTATCCAGCGTACTGAAACGCAGCAGCATTTCTTCAAGATGCTGTTTATCCGTTATAATATTCATCAGCCTCATTTTAGTTATTGCCACATTATTCCTCCTTTCAATTTCTAATAAATACAAGTCTTTTCAATATGATCGGCAGAGACACCGTAGCGCACCCCTTCAACAATATTAACAAGATTACTCATTTCAATTTCATGCAGGATCGTATAAGTCAGAAACACGATCGCCGGACTTGTAGAAAAACGCATATGCCGTTCAGCTAAATGATATTTAATCCGGTCAGCATAGTATTCAATAAATACATAATCATGATTATCAGCAAATACACGATAAGGTGAATCAGCCAATATTCTTAAAAAGCTTTCCGCATCCGCTGCCTCAATCAATTCCTCCATTTTGCTTTTAGAAATTCTGAGATAATCAAGCATTAAAGTAGGCCGAATCGTTTCAGCATCAGCATGATAATACTTTTTTAGACGATAAATCTTGGAAATATTCTGCAATTCAATACCGGTCAGAAAAATAGTCAGACAATCACTCTGCGTTTTCCCCCTTAAATGCCGTTTGATCGTCAGCAGCACACGGTCATAATAATACTTTGTCAGAGCTGTTTCGACTTGAGGATAATCAATTAATTCATTGCCCTTGGGCTGATACTTTAATAAAATCTTAGCATAATCAGTACGTGCCAGTATTTCACACAGGGCTGAATACGTCTGTGCTTCCTTGAGCTTATGCAAATCGAAGGAAGTATAGCGATTCAAATAGAATGGAATCTGCGATTCAAACTCGGAATACAGCGATGAGTTGAAAAGCCGCAGCTTACCTAAAATTAAATCAATTTCACTCTTGAAAATGCCGATTTCAAACAGTTCTTTATCTTTGCCGTCAGCATAATGAGCTAGTTTGCAGCCGCGCTCAAACATATCCTTTTTAAGCAGCGCTTCCAGATCACCGCGATGAATCTCACTTTCCTTCACATTGGCAAAGGTGCCGGCATAATCTGTTTCATTCTTTAAATAAGCAGCGATTTCAGCCACACTTTTCTTATGCACAAGCGCGTGATAATCCTCGCTTCTAAGCCGCCGGCCATACATTGCCTTAGCTTTAGTAGTAATGGCATTGGCGGATAATGATGTCATAATTTCACCTCGATTCTGTTTAAAATAAGCAGATTTTTACACATGAAGACAGGCTTCAACAATTGATTTTACCCATTGTTCCTGGTTTTCATCGTAAATTTTCTGAAGTGAAATTAAGGATGCTTCATAGCGTTTCTGATTCTCTTCCTGCTGATCCTGAAGCCTTTTCGCAACCAATTGCTGATGCTTTGCAATGGCTTGGTTTTCTTCATCCATCAGCTGCTTATATACCTCATCACGATTGGCTTCCGCTTGGCTCCTAAGCTGCAGGCGCTGTTTTCTGGCAGCATCAACACGCTCACTTGCGGCATGATCTGCTTTTACGATAGCTTCTATAAATTTATCCAAATAATTCCCTCCTTACTGGTCTTAAAATTCAGACCAAATGTAGTATAAACCTTTTTATTCACTAAAACAATCAACAATCTTGCTCATTTATAAATCACCCTAAAATGAAGCCGTTTACAATTGTTCAAACAGTTTTAACAGCGCTGGTTCTGCAATTTGTATTTCCTTATTTTTCAAATAATTCAAGCAGCCGGCATCGCTTTTAAAAGCAAAACAAAGCTTATAAGCACACAGCGCCTGTCCTTCAAGCTTTTTCATGGCTTTACCATGGTATTTCACATCATTGACCAAGGGATGGCCAATAAAAGAAAGCTGTGCACGGATCTGATGACTTTTACCCGTCAGCAACTCAATATCTAATAAAGAATAGCCATGCTGAACCGCTAACGAACGATAACTCAGACTGACCTCACTCATTCCAGCCGATGGCTTTTGCGAAAGATATGCCTTATTCTGCTGCTCATCCTTGCGATAATAATGAACTAACAAGGCACTGCCGTAAAGTTCACCTTCCACAATACATAGATAATGCTTTTCAATTTCACGTTCTCTGATTTTTTCATTCATCATCCGCAAAGCCTCTGCACTTTTCGCCGCAATCACAAGACCTTCTGTATTACGGTCGATGCGATGGCATAGAGCCGGCATGAAGCTTTTTTCAGAAACCGGATCATACGCTTTATGCTCAACTAAATATTTCAGAATCCGGTTGATTAAAGTATCAGCCTGATCTGCCTCATCACTATGCACAAGCAAATTGGCGGGCTTATTAACAATTAATAAATGATCATCTTCATAAACCACGTTCTGCAGCTTTGATGCCTGCATAAATGAAGTATCCGGCTGACCATCAAAAAACTCTTCACTGATATACATCTGAATAGTATCCCCTACATTTAGCCGCTGAGATATTTCACAGCGCTGACAATTAACTTTAATCTTTTTATTGCGAATATACTTATACATCAAACTCTTAGGCAAGCGCTTGAGACTCTTACTCAGATATTTATCCACACGCTGATCAGCATCATTCTTATTAACTACAAATTCTCTCATGCTTCACCTCTTTCCTATCTTTTAATTATAACCATTCTATTTCTAAAATGAAAGTGGGATTACCAATGACTTATCAGCAAAAACAAAAATACCGCTGACTTAATTGCCGGCGGTATTTTTCATCAAAATAAACTATCGATTGTTATTTTGGTTATTTTGTTGTTTTTCATTAAACTTTCTCATATTGTTTTGAAGCTCATCCTTGCAGTATTCCTGCTTGTGCATGTTTTTAGCTTCTTCAATATCAGCGCCTAATTCATAACCCATTTCAAACTGATACAAGTTGTTTTGAACTGAGTTATTTTGTTTTTGATTCTGATTCTGATTTTGTCTCTGGTTTTGATTTTGATTCAAATTCTGATTCAGATTTTGGTTTTGATATTCTCTCTTGTGGTCCATTTTTATCACCTCAAGAATAGTTTATCTCCACCCTAAAACTTTATACTAAAATAAATCTTCTTCCATGTTATTTTTTTGATTTGGATAAACATCGATAATTTCAATCTTATTCAGGCAATCCTCAATCATTGCTTCATAGTCAAATTTTTGTTCAAAAGCAACTGCTTTACGGCTTACTGGATGCGTTACCGGATTTTTGGGCGTAAAGATCGTACAGCAGTCTTCAAACGGCTGAATGGATGTTTCATAAGTGCCGATTTTTTCTGATAAAGCAATAATTTCCAATTTATCCATTGTAACTACCGGTCTGATTACCGGCAACGTCACTGTCTCATTGATTACATTCATACTCTCTAAAGTCTGTGAAGCCACCTGACCAATGCTTTCGCCATTTACAATCGCCAAACAATTCTGACGCTGAGCGAGACGCTCTGCTATGCGATACATCATTCGGCGCATTAAGGTAATGCAATAGCTCTCATCCGCATGCTTATAAATAGCCAGCTGTAACTCTGTAAACGGAATCACATGAATTCGGATATGACCTTGATAAGCCGCTAAAATTTTAGCTAAATCCACGACCTTCTGCTGAGCCCTCGGTGATGTATATGGCGGTGATGCGTAATGGATGCATTCTACCGTGATGCCTCGTTTCATCATCAAATAAGCAGCGACAGGTGAATCGATACCGCCGGACAGCATAACCATAGATTTGCCGCCGACACCTACTGGATAACCGCCGGCACCCAATAATTTATTGGTCATGATATAAGTTTCAAACTGACGCACTTCAATCATGATCCTCAGTTCAGGATGATGAACATCAACTTTCATTTCCGTATTCTTTAAAATTTCAGTAGCAACCGCACGATTAATTTCATCAGAAATCATGCCAAACAGCTTGTAATGACGGCGAGCTTCTACCTTAAAAGTCTTAGCATTGCTTTGGTTGGCGGATTGATAAGCAGCTGCGATAATATCTTCAATCTCACTGTTCACCTTCAGTGCATAAGAAAATGAACTAATCCCGAAAACACGGCTGATAATCGGTGCTATTTCATCAGGATCAACACCGTTCAGCAGGATATACATCCGATCATGCGTGCGTTCAAATTCCAAAGCCGGATAATTACGCAGTGCGTTTTTCATATTCTGATGCAAGCGGCGGATAAAATCCTTTTTATTTTTACCTTTTGTTGATAATTCGCCATAGCGAACTAGAATGTGGTCATAAACCATTTTACTATTTGATTCGATAGTCATTAAATATCTCCTTTAATACTTTCAGCAATTCATCAACTTCCGATTTCTTACTCAAATGAGAAAGCGAAATCCTCAGTGAATGAGTTGCTCTTTCCTCACTGTATCCCATAGCCATCAGCACCTTGGAAGGAGCTTTGGTTTTTGAGGAACAGGTACTTCTTGATGAGACACAGATACCATAGTGATTCAATGCATTCAGCATGACCTCACTAGTCATACCCATAACCGAAAAATTTAAGATATAGGGTGTCGCATCATGCGGTGAATTAATTTCAACACCGTCAATTTCTGCCAGTCCTAAGCGCAGGTGCTGATTTAGTTCTGACACGTGCCGGCTGTGTTCGTCCATTTCCTCACACGCGATCCGTATTGTTTTAGCCCAGGCAATGTTGCTGGGCGCATTGCTTGTCCCGCCGCGCAGACCGGCTTCCTGCTGACCGCCGCAGATCAATGGCACTAAATGTACATTCTGCTTGTGATAAAGCAAGCCGCTGCCCTTTAAGCCATAGATTTTGTGAGCCGAAAATGAAGCTAATTCAATATTCGGCAAAAAAGTTAACAGCTGTTTGCCTAATATTTGTGTGCAGTCACTATGAAACACAGCCCGTGAAGATTCATGGGTCACTTTTGCCAGCTCAGCAATATCATTGATCGATCCCACTTCATTATTTAGAGCCATGATTGATACAAGAATCGTATCCTTACGAAGTGCTCGGCGCAATGTCTCTGCTTCTACAACGCCGCTGCTGTTCACTGGCAGATAAGTCACTTCAAAGCCAAACAATTCCTGAAGCTGTTTCATTGCCTGATCGACACTTGAATGTTCCACACAGCTGGTAATCAAATGTTTGCCGCGGTGCTGCAAAGCAAACGCGCTGCCTTTGATTGCCATGTTGTTCGCTTCACTGGCTCCTGAGGTAAACATCAGTTCATTGGCTTTCACTTTTAAGCAGGAAGCTGTCTGCTCCCTGCTCTGTTCCATTAATTCCGCAACTCTTAAGCCTGCGTCATGCAGTGAATCTGTATTGGCATAATATTTCTCTAAAACATATGTATAAGCTTTTAATACTTCCTGATTAACAGGTGTTGTTGACGCATAGTCTAAATAAATCATAGTGATACCTATGCAGCTGTTCCCTGTGTCTTGCGAATCAGCTTTTCGTAAGAACCAGGATGCAGTTTTTCAATCGTTTGAATAGCTATTTTCAAAGCCTTCGTATATTGTCCGTTTCTGAAACACAATTCTGCCCTTGTCAGTTCAGAATCGATTTCCGGATAAGTCGAACGATATCGATTGCCGAAGACGATAGTATTTTCAACCATGATTGCCATGCCGACAAGGTTATTGACACTGTTAAATAATGTATAAACAAAGTCAATCGCTTCTTTTAATTTTTCATTAAGACGAGCCACATCCAGCGGTGTTGCCTCAAGCAGACAGTTAATTTCATTAATGATCAGATTGGCTTTACGAAGATCTTCTTCATATTTTAAAGAGATCGACGGTAAACGGTTCTTATTGATTTTCACAGTAATTTCATTCACGATCAGCTGAAGCTTAAGCAGCTGCTTTTTAGCCCTCTCTTCATCAGAACATGCCGTATCGAGCTTTTTCTTTATCTTGCCAAGCTCATCCAGCAATTCCTTGCAGTGCTGCTTCAATTCATTCATTGAAAGCATCAGCGCAGTCGCCGGGATCGCCTGATTAGCAGCTGATTCCTTCAGCTTGTCACGAGCTATCAGCACTTCACTCATCATGCGGTCAATCGCATCTAATGAATCAGTTAGATTTTCAAAACCAAAACGGATCTTCACCCGTTCATATAAATCACGCAGCTTGATAATATTTTCATTCATTGTTTGAATGTCATTCAGCAACGGCTCATAAGATGCTGTAAACTCCTCTGAAGCCTTCACTTCACGGTCAATTTGTTCCTTAAGCTGCTGGAGTCGTTTTTCACATTCAAGCAAAGAAACCATGACACCCTCGATCCGACCTTCTGACAATCGGCCAAGATCATCCTTAAGCATCGCGGTCACAGTTTCAAGATTGCGTTTTGCTTCAAGATGTTCCAGATAGACGCCCTGATTGCGTGCCTGAGCATATACGTATCCCGTTTCATCAATCGCCTTAGGCAGTGACAGTTTCGCTTCCTCATACAAAGCAGGGAATTCGTCCATCAGCTGTTCAAGCTCCTTCATCGCCTCGCTGATTTCTACCTGCTGAGTGCCTGCCTTGGCAAATTCGCTGGCAAACATCCATTCTTCAAAGGTAGAAAACATCTTCTCAATTGCCGTTACACGCACTTCCAAAACCTCGATGCCGCTATTATAATTTTCTCGATTATCTCGAATGATTTCTTTATCGATACGGAATTGATTTTTCAGCTTATTGATTTGTTCACGCTGAGCGCTTTCCTGTTCCAAAATATTATCCAAAGAGGTTGATAATTTATGCACGCCCACCGAACAGTTTTCAAGCAGCTCCTGCAATTCTTTCAGCTGACGCTTCGCCTGCTTAACCTTATGTACATAAATCAGATCATCAATTTCACCCAGATAGACACTGGCTTCTTTCAGCTGTTCCTGAACGATGTCAAATTCATTGCGGGAACGTTCCACACTTTCCGCAACGGCGGAATTGACTCTCGACAAAGCCACCGCCTTGTTCAATTTAAAGGGCAACGGAATACTCTTTAATGAATTATAATTCATCTCAGCTTCATTCAGCTGCTTTTTTACCTTTTTAGTGTTTAGAACCGTAAAAATAATCAGCAGGATCAAAATCACGCCGACCACGATTACACCAATCAAAAAGTTATTGTTTTCCCCAAGTCCTTTGAGCGTTTCCATAATCTTATCCATAAACACACCTCACTGTATTTATTGTATCATAAATCAACCCGTTATTAGCGTATAAATTAACGAAATTTTCAGCATTTCCACTTTTTTCATTGACTGGACATTCAATCAATGATATAGTAATATAGCGTCAAAATGATGGCAGCTCGTAAAGTCTTGTCTAAGGCGTCAATAACGCTGTTTCTGCGGGGTATCGGGTAGCATGCTGCAATATGTGAGGATACCGAAAGTATTGACACCCGTCAATGATGATTTACGCCCTGTTATTGTTTTATAGCCAAAAACCATAAAACAATTAAAGGAGGATTTTTAAATGGCACGTATTAATGGACCTGTTTGGAAGGTTTCCCGCCGCTTAGGTTTCTCAGTTCTTGAAACCGGCGAAGAATTACAAAAAAGAACTTATGCTCCTGGTCAGCATGGACCAACGAAGAGAGTAAAACTGACTAACTACGGTTTACAGTTAAGAGAAAAACAAAGAATTCGTTATATGTATGGAATCAATGAACGTCAATTCTACAACACTTTCAAAAAAGCATCTGCTATGAAAGGTGTTAAGGGCGATAACTTCATGTTCCTGCTTGAATCAAGACTGGATAACCTTGTATACCGCATGGGCTTTGCAAGAACTCGCCGCGCAGCACGTCAGCTTGTAAACCACGGTCATATCACTGTTGACGGTAAGAAAGTGGATATCCCTTCTTACATCGTTAAGCCGGGTATACCTTTTTTCTTGCGGAGTTCACACAGCAATTGTGCATACTCTTCTTTCTTCGGGTGGTCTGTGGGATCAATAATAGTGGCTTTACCGATATTCCCTAACCCCCATTGTTTAGCCAGGCT
>OHAS01003541.1_pt1 | contig 10324 bp, 8 predicted proteins | sample 1577131 | NCBI WGS metagenome assembly OHAS01 (sample SAMEA3541566, study PRJEB24748) | human gut metagenome | biome: human gut; feature: human-associated habitat; material: faeces | place: China | collected 2012
TTCGGTTTCTGCCGGGGAGGGAGCTGTCTCCGGCTGCGGCTCGCTGCTCTGTGCACGACGGGTCGAGCGAGGAAGAAATCCGCTCCCCTCTTGCGGACTGCGAGTTCGCATTCTGGCTCGAAGACGACGGGTCGCTGGAGACAAAAGGCTACGAAGTCACCGAAGTGCTCGACGCTTTCGGGCTGCCGATAAAGAATAGCGACGGAACCGTCTTGAAAGGATCGTATATCGGGTCGGTCACATCGGGCGCGGACGGTCGCTTTTCGAGCAGAAGCCTTGCCTCGCCTGAATCGAACAAAGGCTCGCAGGAACGCGGCGCCCTCGTGTACGGAAGCTATACGCTGGTCGAAACATCGTGCCCGAACCCCTCTCTGGCCCTCCTAGAGCCCATTTGCCATATAGAAGTGCACGCGGAGGGGCAGGAGGTGTTCTTTATCCTAGAAGACCGCCTCATAGCCTCTCCTGTTCGAATTCGGAAGACCGATGCCGCAAGCGGCAAGACCATAGGAAAGCCGGGAACGCTCATAGAGCTCCTCAGGAAAGGAGAGGACGGAACGTATGAGGTCGTGGAATTCGACGCGCACTACCCCGACAGCCACAAAGTCTCGGTCTTTTCCATCCCTGCTTCAGGAATCGTGCAATTCCCTGAAAAGCTCGCCTACGGATCCTACGCCATCAGAGAAGTAGAAGCCGTTGCGCCTTATCTGCTGCGAACAGAACCGGTCTATTTCGAAGTAAGCGAAGAGCACGACTGGGCAAGCGATGACCTTCTGGAGATAGACCTTCCCAACGAGGCCGCAACGGGAACTATCAAGGCAGCAAAAATAGACGCAGAGAGCAAGGAGGCCGTCGCGGGAGCACGCTATGAAATCATCGCGAAAGACGACATAGCAACCCCCGATGGAACCGTCCATTACAAAAAAGGCGACGTGGTTCAAACGGTAGAGACCGACGAGCAGGGGACCTGGACGGTAGAGGGTCTGTCTCTTGGAAACGGCTCCGTGACGTATCTAATCGTGGAAACCGCATCTCCTGACGGCTACGTGGCGGAAAGCGAACCCCGCGAAGTGACGCTTTCCTACGAAAGCCAGACCGTTGCAATCGTGGAAGAGGGCATAACGATCGAGGAGCAGCCCTGCCGCCTCGTGGCGACCAAGAAGGGCAAGGCCTCGAAAGAGCCTATCGAAGGCGTCGTGCTCGACGTGTACCGAACCGAAAGATCAAGCGCGATTGAAGAGGACGCTCCTTTCTTGAGCGCCTCGACAGACAGCGAAGGAAAGGCCGTCTTCTCTAAGCTTCCCCGCGATGCGACCTACCGAATCGTCGAGGCGGAAAGCCGCATCGACCTCGGATACCCCACGCAGCATGCTGAGGCGGCGCTCTATCTCTCCCCCGACGGACGCTGGTACAGCGAATTCGCGGCCTACGAAGAGGAAAACGCCGCTTCGACGCAAGCGCAGGATCAGAGACAAGAGCAGAAAGAAGACGAACCGGACCAATCGCACCAAGAGGCTGCGCCCCACGGCGCAATCGAAGGAAGCGTGGTTCTTGAGAACGATTTCACCAAGGTGTCTATCTTCAAAGTCGACCGGGACGCATACCAAAACATGAACAGGAATCAGACCGAAGAGCCGAAGACATTACGCCAAGGTTCTGATATATGTAAAGCGCTGCTAGAAGGAGGAGAATTCGAGCTCGTCGACGAAAAGGGCGAACCCGTCCCTTGCGCCGAGGGAATTTCTCGATGGTCCGCTTCGCCGCAAGAGCCGCAGACATTCACCCGCCTCGTTCCCGGAGCGGAATACACAATCGTCGAACACGAAGCGCCGAGCGGATACCGGCGGGCAAAAGACGCGACGACATTTCGCGTCGAAGATACGAACGAAGTGCAGATCGTCATCGTCGAAAACGAAAAGGAGCCTGCAACGCCGTTTGCGAAAACGGCCGATTGGGGATCGTCTGCTGCGACAATTTCGGGAGTGCTGGCCGCAGGGAGCGCCGCATATCTTTGGTATGCGCGAAGAAGGGCCTCTTTGGAAGACGGGTCGTAGGCAAACGCGCCTACAAGTCCGCCCTATCATAGTGCAGGTGTAGCATGCCCGATCAACCACCGAACATGTACCATGCAAAAAGGGCCGCATATGCGGCCCTTTTCATACGGGGTAGAGGTTATTTCTGAGCAGCCTTGGCAACCTCGACGAGCTGAGCAAATGCGTCGGGGTCGGAGATGGCCATGTCGGAAAGAACCTTGCGGTCGAGCTCAACGCCAGCCTTCTTAAGACCGTTCATGAACACGGAATAAGACATACCATTGATACGAGCCGCAGCGTTGATGCGGGTAATCCAGAGGCGACGAATCTCGCGCTTCTTGTTGCGACGATCGCGGTACTGGTACTGGAGGGAGTGCTGCACCTGCTCCTTGGCGTACTTATAAGAACGGGACGCCTGACCGTAATAACCCTTAGCGCGGTTGAGGACTGTACGGCGCTTCTTCTTGGCGTTCACAGCGCGCTTGACACGTGCCATATCTAATCAACTCCTAATTGGTGAGTTCGAGGTAACGGGATGAAATAAGGCTTAGTTGCCAGCCAGGCGTGCGGTAACGACCTTCTTGTCGGCGGCAGCAAGCTCGCCCTCCTGACGGAAGTTGCGCTTACGCTTGGTGGACTTCTTAGTCAGGATGTGGCTCTTGAAAGCCTTGCAGCGCATGATCTTGCCCGTGCCGGTGCGGCGGAAACGCTTCTTGGTGCCGCTGTGGGACTTCATCTTAGGCATGAAATTCTCCTTCTCGGTTACTACTACACAATAAGTGTGGCTATTGGTTAGCCTCGGCCTCGCTGGCCTCGTTATCAAAGGCGCCCTTAATGGGTGCGAGGAGCATGAGCATGTTACGGCCTTCAAGCTTGGGCGCCGATTCGACCGTAGCGTACTGTTTCAGGTCCTCGGAAAGACGCTCGAGTACATTGAGTCCCTGCTCCGGATGGGCCATTTCACGGCCGCGGAACATGATGGTGACCTTAACGCGTGCGCCCTTCTTCAGGAAACGAAGGACGTGACCCTTCTTGGTCTCGTAATCGCCCACATCGATCTTGGGTCGGAACTTCATTTCCTTGACCTCGACCTTGGACTGGTTCTTACGAGCCTGCTTGGCCTTCATGGCCTGCTGGTACTTGAACTTGCCGTAATCCATGACCCTACACACCGGGGGATTCGCGTTGGGCGCAATCTCCACCAGGTCAAGCCCCTGTTCATCGGCGACGCGCTGCGCATCGCGGATGCCGAAGAGACCGAGCTGAGATCCATCTACGCCGATCAGACGGCAGGTGGTTCCGGTGATCTCGTCATTGATGCGGGTGTCATCAGACTTAGCTATGTCCTTACCTCCTTCTTGAATAGAACAAAAATAACCCGGTGCCATAGAGCAACCGGGCTACACAAGAATCGAGTGATACATAGCAGTATCTTCGAAGTTCATTATTGTAGGACCAGACAGCTACTCAGTGGCGCCGAAAGGTGGGGACTTATCATCCCGCTTGGCTACTGCAAACACAGTGCAACAGCGATGTTAGCACACAAAATAATAACTTCACGCTATCAACACGAAGTTATCCTCTTACATGCTAAAGGGGAGACAAGCTCCCCTTCTTGATATCACATGGTGCCCGAGGTGAGATTCGAACTCACACGCTGTCGCCAGCGGAGGATTTTGAGTCCCCTGCGTCTGCCGTTCCGCCACTCGGGCGCGGTGAACTTGCTTATAGTATCACAGGCTCGGCCGCTATGCCTCGATCATCTCAATAAGTTCTACTTCGCGAAGCATCTCCACTTCATCGCATCCCCTGCCATCTACTGTCGCCTCCCCCATCTGGTTATCAAACGGATCCCAGCGAACGCCGTCGGACGGCGGCTCGAACTCGGCTTGGAACTCAGAGTTCGAAACCATTCTCCAAGGATCGAGATTGCCGAAATGATGCAATCGCCTCGCTTCGTCCCCGGAGCGTCGGGATGATGAGCCGAACGAAACGTCCGCCCAAAGCCAGCCGTACTCTTCGGTATAGAACATCGCCCAATCATGTGGGCCGATGTAGTCGCTTGAGACATAAAGACCGCTTTGCCAGCGAGCGGGAACGCCCGCGATTCTGCACATCGTCACAAACGTAAGCGCCATCACGCCGCAGTCGCCGCGAAGCGATTTCGCGCAATTGTCGGCGATAGCATCAAGCTGGGCGTAATCTGGCTGGTAGCGGTAATCAACGTGACCGGTCAGATAGTCGTATATCACCCTCGCACGGTCAAAAGGACGTTCGATTCGGTGGACGAGCGAGTCTGTGAGCGCTTTGAGATAGGGCGTGAAGAGAGCGTGGGGTCGAATCTCTGCCAAATCAGCGCCGCATGGCGACGGCGCGTCCACAACATGGCTGCTTGGAGCGGGGGCGGTCGCGTCCACATAGGGAGCGTCTATACGATATCGATACGCTACCTCGAACGTATCAATCTCCGTAGATTCCCAGAACACCGTGCGCGCCGGAGCGTCCTCGCGTGCAACGACCCCGCCTTCCGTCATGGAGAGTATTTCTATCTGGGATTGCTGCGGTGCGCGCGCGGGAATGGGAAGCCAAGCCCGAACGGTCTCCCCGACGCGTTTGCCGGGCACCGATATCTTCGCTTTTACCGTAATGATTCGGCTGGCGCCGCCGGCATCCCTCATGCGCTTGAGCATCGAATCTCGCGCCGCGGTGTCCGAAGGGGAATCGGGCAGCAAGCCGGGAACCTCTGCAGGATACACCCGCAACGAGTCGAGAAAGTTATCTAGAAATCGGACTTCACCCTCAACGAGCCGGTAGTCGATCCGCTTGCGCTCGATCAAATCGTCCAGCTGCCTTGAGCTGAATTCCGGCCATTCCGCCCTGATGAGCTCGAGCGCGCGGTCACGGGTCACGCAAAACTGGCGGGCGGTCCTTCCCATTCGGTGGCTCTCCGCCCTCAGGCAAGCGCGAAGCTGCGGTTCAGCGACCTCCTCCAACAGCTTTAAGCATGCTTCTCTCGCGGCGGCTATACGCCCAGTCTGTTTGAGCCTCTCGATTTCCTGCGGAAGCCCGATATCGAGATAGCGGTAGTCATCGTTCTCGACCTCATCGGGGCTGCCAACCGGCCCTTCGGTTCTGAGGGAGCCGGCACTCGGCGATGTCGTCTTGATTGTCATCATCCCTCCCATCGTTGGCTTGTCGAATCGAATTATGAACCATCAGGACATGCAGAGCCCCGCCAATACCGACATCGACGGGGCTCAAACAGTTACCTGGGCGCTATCCGCCACGGGCTCGAATCGATACGCAGATCACACGGGACCCTAGTTGCAGGAGACTCCGCCGTCCACGACGATTGTGGAACCCGTCATGAACCGGGCGTCATCGCTAGCGACATAGAGGACCGCGGTTGCGATATCGCGTGACTGGCCAGCGGGAATCGAAGTATCAAGACCAGCCATAACTCGACCCATACCAACCTGGCTCAGATCGGATTGGCTGTCCATAACCTCGGTCTCAACTCCGCCCGGGCAAACGACGTTGCAGCGGATATTGTTGGGCGCATACATGTAAGCGGTATTCTTGGTGAGGCCGACGAGCGCGTGCTTGGAGGCTGTATATGCGGCTCCGGCTCGGGCCCCGCGGATGCCGCCGATAGACGCGACGTTAACGATGCTGCCGGCCGTCCCATGCCCGAGCATGACCTCCACGGCGCGCCTCATGGCGAACATGGGGCCATCGAGGTTCACTTTCATGACGCGCTCCCACTGCTCGTCGGTGACCTCGGCGATAGGCTTGAATTCGTCCATGATGCCAGCGTTGTTGACCAGGATATCGAGCTTTCCGCATTTCTCGACCGCGTAATCGATCATACCGTTGTTCACCTCGACGGACGAGATGTCGCCGGGATACGGAAGGATGGTTCCGGAAAGGCCCTCCGCCTGCGCCGCGAGCTCTTCGAGGCGCTCCATACGACGAGCCACGGCGACGACGGTCGCCCCCTCCGCCGCAAACTCAAGAGCGATCTCCCTGCCCATGCCCGAGCTCGCGCCGGTGACCACGACGCTCTTGCCTTCGAAACGATTTGCCATACCGATCTCTCCTCTCAAAGGAACAATGCCATGGATGCACCGTAACAGACCGACCGGAAGCGAGCGGCGAGGATTCGGCGATTTGACAGGCGCTTTACGGTAAGCGAAGGGCCCGGTATGCAGAAAGCCGCCGCTCCAAAAGAGAGCGACGGCTTAGCGTCATGCTTTAAAGCAAGTCTGTAACCAGGCAATTAAGCCTTGTTGACGGAACCGAACTCCTCCATGAGCTCCTTGGCGCGAGCGACGATGTTGTCGCGGCCGCCCTTGAGGAGCTTGCGGGGGTCGAAGCCCTTGCCCTGGAGGTCCTTGCCGGCCTCGATGTAGTCGCGAACGCCCTTGGCGAAGACGAGCTGCAGGTCGGTGTTGACGTTGATCTTGGAAACGCCCAGGGAGATGGCCTTCTTGATCTGGTCCTCGGGAATGCCGGTACCACCGTGCAGGACGAGCGGGAGATCGCCGACCTCGGCCTTGATCTCGCTCAGGCGCTCAAAGGAAAGGCCTGCCCAGTCGGCGGGGTACACGCCGTGGATGTTGCCGATGCCGCAAGCCAGGAAGTCGACGCCAAGGTCGGCAATCTGCTTGCACTCAGCGGGGTCAGCGAGCTCGCCGTTGGAGGCGACGCCGTCCTCGACACCGCCGATACCGCCGACCTCGGCCTCGATGGAGATGCCCTTGGAATGGGCGAGCTCCACGAGCTCCTTGGTGCGGTCGAGGTTGATCTGGAAGGTCTCCTCATGAGAACCATCGTACATAATAGAGGTGAAGCCAGCCTCGATGCACTTGAAGCAGTCCTCGTAAGAACCGTGATCAAGGTGCAGGGCGACGGGAACGGTCACACCGGTTGCCTCGACGGCGGCCTTCACCATGTCGGCGCAGACCTTGAAGCCGCCCATCCACTTAGCAGCACCAGCGGTGCACTGAAGAATCAGCGGGGACTTCGCCTCCTCGGCGGCCTGGAGAACGGCGAGCGTCCACTCGAGGTTGTTGGTGTTGAAGGCGCCCAGCGCGTAGTGACCGGCCTCGGCCTTCTTGAGCATCTCTGCTGCGTTAACGAGCATACAAGACCTCCCAATATCAGGATTGCTCATAATTACGCTCCTAGAATACCACTTGAATGCGTAAGTTTTACTATTGTTTACCAACCTACATTTACCAACCTGCAAGACCGAGCGGGCGCAAGCGGTCCTATCGAGCGATGCGCACCCCCTATCGCATCTTGTCCAAAGGCTCCCCCTCTATCTGAGCGAGGCCGCGGCGCATGAACATATTGCTCTTGCACTCCTCGCCAATGGTGGTGGTTCCACCATGTCCTATCAGGCAAAGCGTGTCCGCAGGCAGCGCCGCTGCCAACTTACCCAGCGATCGTATTATCTGGGCGCCGTCGCCGCCCTCCAAATCCACGCGGCCATGGCCGCCCGGGAAAAGCGTGTCGCCCACAAACGCCACGTTGCCCGTTTCCGTCGCGGCGAATAGCACAATACCGCCCGGCGTATGCCCCGGCGTCTCCACCACCTGCAGGTGCGCACCCCCAAATTCCACCACGTCGCCCTCCGACAACAGCCTGGTGGGCTCGCCGGGATCTTCGGTGTCGATGCCCCACATCTGGCGCATGCCCTTGATGGCGCCGGGCATAAAGGCCGCATCGTCCTTAGATATAAGAAACGGGACATCGCCCAGCACGCGGCGCATACCGGCAACGCCGCCTACGTGGTCACCATGACCATGCGTGCAGACCAAAGCCCTTACCTTCACGCTCGGATGGTTTTGGACGAATTCACGCGCCAGCTTCTCCCCCTCCCATGCGGGGTCGATCACCACCGCCTCGTCCTTAGAACACACAATGTAGGTATTGGTCTCAACAGGACCGTTGATGATGCACTCGATATGAATCGCGCCATTGGGCACGGTATCCAACATCGGAAGGAAGGCAGGGCCCGCGTTGCTCATGGGGTTTTCCTTTCACTCGTCTACACAACAACCAAAGCGCCGGCGCCGAGACCGATTAGGCGCGCCGCCCTTATCTTGCTCGCATAGTTATACCCTGCGATGCGCTCTCAAGAGCCGGGCTTGTTATGTCCGCGCCCACAAGTACAATACCGAAGGCGCATCCAGCCCATGAGAGCCGGGTGAAACCCGTACAGATCGGAGGCACATGCTCAAGATAGAAGACGTTCTCGCCAAGGAGCTCGGCGTAAAGCCCTCGCAGGTCGAAGCCGTTATCAAACTGATCGATGAAGGCAACACCATTCCCTTTATCGCCCGCTACCGCAAGGAGGCAACGGGAGGCCTGGACGATGCCCAGCTGCGCGAACTCGATGCCCGCCTCACCTACCTGCGCACCCTTGAGGCACGCAAGGCAGAGGTGCTCGCCAGCATCGACGAGCAGAGCAAGCTGACCGAGGAGCTGCGCGACGCCATCGAGGGCGCCACCATGATGCAGCGCGTCGAGGATCTCTACAAGCCCTTTAAGAAGAAGCGCGCCACCAGAGCCTCCAAGGCACGCGCCGCGGGCCTGGAACCCCTGGCAAATATGATCATGCTGCAGGCGACCACCTCTGGCGACCCGCTTGTCATCGCCGCGGAGTACGTCAACGCAGAAGGCGGCTACGCCACCGCAGAGGCGGCGCTCGCGGGCGCGCAGGATATCGTCGCCGAGGTAATCGCCGACGACGCGGAGAACACCGACGCCCTGCGCGCGTTCACCAACAACACCGGAGCCATTGGCGTTGAGGCCGTGGATGCGGACGAAAAGACCGTGTACGAGGCCTACTACGATTTTTCCGAACCCGTAAGCAAGATTCCCAACCACCGCATCCTCGCCATCAACCGCGGCGAGACGGAGGGCAAGCTGCGCGTACGCGTGCGCGTTGACCAGCAGCAGGCGATCGATTTGCTGGGAAGCCGCATCGCGCGCCGCGGCGGTATCTTTGCCCAGGCCCTGGACGCCGCGATCACCGACGGCTACAAGCGCTTGATGGCCCCGTCGCTCGAACGCGAGGTCCGCGCCGCCCTCACGGAGCGCGCCGAGACGGACGCCATCGCGGTCTTCGCCAAAAACACGGAGGCGCTGCTGTCGCAACGCCCGGTTCGCGGTGCCCGCATCATCGCCCTGGACCCCGGTTACCGCACGGGCTGCAAGGTGGCGGTTTTGGACGAGTTTGGCAAGCTGCTGGACTACGCCACCGTCTACCCCACCCCGCCGCGCAGCGATGTGGCGGGAACCAAGCGCAAGTTGGGCGAGCTCGCGCGCCGCCACAACATCAATACCATCGTGATCGGTAACGGCACGGCGAGCCGCGAGACCGAGGAAGTAGTATCCGACTTCATTAGCGAGTCCGACCTCGACCTGCGCTACACCATAGTCAACGAGGCCGGAGCGTCGGTCTACTCCGCCTCCAAACTTGCCAGCGAGGAATATCCCGATCTAGACGTCACCACCCGCGGCGCGATGAGCCTGGGACGCCGCCTGCAAGACCCGCTAGCCGAGCTGGTCAAGATCCCGCCCCAATCCATCGGCGTGGGCCAATACCAGCACGACCTCAACCAAGTCGAGCTCGGCCGCGCGCTGGGAGGCGTGGTAGAACGCGTCGTCAACCAGGTCGGCGTCGACCTTAATACCGCCAGCGCCAGCTTGCTGGGCTATGTTTCGGGCATCACCCCCACCATCGCGAAGAACATTGTCGCCTACCGCGAGGAGATGGGCGCCTTCACAGATCGCCGCCAGCTCAAGAAGGTTCCCAAGCTTGGGCCCAAGGCGTTTCTCAACTGCGCCGGCTTCCTGCGCATCTCCGGCGGCGCCAACCCGCTGGACGCCACCAGCGTTCACCCCGAGAGCTATGCGGTGGCGACCGCCCTGCTCGAGCGAACCGGCGTTGAGCCCTCCGCCCTCGCCCGCGGCGGCGTTGCGGACATGGCTCGCCGCGTGGGAAACATAGGCGAGGTAGCCCGCGAGCTGGACTGCGGAGTTCCCACCCTGCGCGACATTGTCTCCGAGCTGGAGAAGCCCGGCCGCGACCCCCGAGACGACGCGCCCGAAGTTGTTTTCAGTCGCTCGGTCACCAACTTCGATGACCTTAAAGTGGGCATGGAGCTCACCGGCACGGTGCGCAACGTGGTCGACTTCGGCGCCTTTGTGGACATCGGCGTCAAGCAGGACCCGCCGAGCGGTGTGTAACTGTCGTGCATGGAGTTTACAGAGCCGTTGGA
>OHAS01003542.1_pt1 | contig 10320 bp, 6 predicted proteins | sample 1577131 | NCBI WGS metagenome assembly OHAS01 (sample SAMEA3541566, study PRJEB24748) | human gut metagenome | biome: human gut; feature: human-associated habitat; material: faeces | place: China | collected 2012
ACTGGTGACCTCTTCGTTACCAACGAAGTGCTCTACCGACTGAGCTATACAGGCACTTGACGGGTGGGAGCTATAGGATTCGAACCTATGTAGGCAGAGCCAACGGGTTTACAGCCCGTCCCCATTAACCACTCGGGCAAACTCCCAATCGTTCAAGTATCCGCAGGTTCTTTGGTCTTTTGGACCGCCGCCCCCGCGAACGAAAAAGATAATACGATGCAACCTTGGGGGCTGTCAACGAAAACCTCTAGATACACGGTTCCGGGCGTATCTATATAGCCGTGACCTGCGGTTTTATTGAGTTTGGATGTGAAGGACAGTGGTTTTGGATACAGAGGTGACATTTCCCAAGGTAACACTTTGGCGTAGTGGAGTACGCCTACAGCATCGACCTTCGATACCGGCTTATTTACACCTATATATAGGTCGAGATCGGGCTTCCGCGGCAGATTCGATCGTGGATTTTCTTCCGTTTGAAATCGAGCGTGGACAATCTCCCACTTTTGGCGTGTCTCCAAGGCCAAAGTGGCAGATTTTCCACGATCATTCACTAAGCGGGAGAACTATAGAGCCGAACTACTCGGGCCAGGCCAAAGTAGACCCATAGAGCGGCTCCCCCTTGGTGCAGGGGTAGCGACTCAAGTAACACGACGATAGCAAGTCGAAGAAATAAGTCATGGCATATTTCGAATAAACGCCGAGTCGGTCAATTCCGTTTCCCGCATTACCAAGACGATATACACGGTCAAAAGAGCTCGATTTGTCATCGTTGCTAAACGCAGTAATTAGAATCTTCCTGCCCGAACGGCAATCAAGATACTCACGCGCCTGTGACGCAAATAGCCCGGAGACCGATACGAGAATTATCAATGACTGCGAAGCGTCTCCCATGTTTTTCAATTCCGCGACGTTAGCCCCAGCAACTATGCGAACTATCTTGCCCGCATAAAACATTTCCTGCTGAAATCGTACGAGATTGGCGCTCACATTATTGGTGCACCAGATTTCAACGTTTTTATGGCCATCAATCTCGTCGGCAAGGTGCTTAATAGCGATATCGGACACGCCGCTTTCAACCTCAGCGAACATCTCGATCATGCGAACGTCGAGCTCTGCCCTGTACTCCTCGTAGCCAAATTCCTCCTCTCGATGGCTTAAGTCGCTTGGAAAGACTGATTGAGTAAATGATTCTTTCAAATCGCTAAGAGACTGGTAGCCCAATCGATTGCAGAAACGACGAACAGCGGAACGGGTCACGAATGCATCGCGGGTTATAGCGGCAACATTGATTTCGCTCGAACGCCTAATGTGAGCGATGAGATATCGAGCGATGGCGGCATCGTTTGACCCAAACTCGCTGTTGATGATGGAGCTAATGCGATTGAGCACATCGAAGTCATTGATATTCACATGATCCCTCTTTCCGCTCTCCTCGAAATCATGGTTCATTTATTGAATCAAACAGCTTTGGTCGTTCTCCTATGATTCAAATCAGTTGACGTCATCTTAATCGTAATTCCGCCACACGTATCCACCGTGTTGAATGATGGAAAGGGGATTCATGGGCAACGTGAACAACATGCCGTTTCTCTGGGGTTCCGCCACAGCGTCTTATCAGTGCGAGGGTGCCTGGAACGAAGACGGCAAAGGCCTTGGCGAGTGGGATTTCTTTAGCCACACAAGCAATAAGAACATCAACCATGTTGACGGTGATGTATCTTGCGACTTCTACCATCGCTATGAAGAAGATATCCGCATGATGAAAGAAGGCGGACAAAACACCTATCGCTTCTCTCTTTCATGGAGTCGAATCATCCCCACGGGTATCGGCGAAGTGAATGAAGAGGGCATCGATTTTTATAATCGGGTCATTGATTGTTGCCTCGAAAATGGCATAGAGCCCAACGTTACGCTGTTCCATTACGATCTACCATTCACGCTTGCTTGCAAAGGCGGATGGCTGAACAACGACATGGCAGAGTGGTTCTGCAAATACGCCAAGATTTGCTTTGAGCGCTTTGGAGACCGCGTCAAAATCTGGGCTACCGTTAACGAGCCGCATTTCTACAGCTACTGCGTAAACATGTTGGGCAACTATCCCCCCAATCGATCGCTCGACGTTCAGTCGTACATGCAGTTTCAGTACAACCTGATGCGCGCAAGCGCACTCGCAGTCCGAACATATCGTCAAATGGGCTACGACGGCATCATCGGCGCCGTCCACGATGGCGGCGTTGTCGAACTCGACCCGGCAACCGAGCAACCTGATGACGTATTTCGATACGCAGACTTTTTCGCCAATCGCATGATTCTGGCACCAGCGCTTCAGGGTCAACTGCCGCCAGAAATGGACGAAATCCTTGAAAAACTTGGCGTCTCGCTCTATCGATCCCCAAATGACGTAGAAGAATTCAGAGACGGTAAAGTCGATTTTATTGGACTCAACGTGTATTGCCGAGAGTATGTAACCGACTGGCACGGTGGAGAGCTTGCCGTTTCGGCGAACAATAAGGGCGGTTCGAGCAAAAAGGTCGAAGGAAAATGCATTGCGCCCTTGTTTGAAAGCGCCCGCGACAGCAATGTTCCCCGCAATAAATGGGGCCGCGAAATACTCCCAGGTTGCATGTATTCAACCATCATGGATGTCCACGAGCGCTATGACGCGCCCCGCATCTTTATTACGGAAAACGGACATGGCGCCTATGAGCAACCAGACGCAGACGGAATGATCCACGATGATGACCGCATCGAGCTTCTGGGCCAGTTCATCGAGCACATGATGAGGGCTAAGCGCGACGGCGCGCGCGTTGAGGGCTACTACCTCTGGTCGACGATGGATCTGTATAGCTGGATCAACGGCTACGAAAAACGATACGGACTTGTCCATATCGACTTCGAGAACAATCTGAAGCGCACCCCCAAAAAGAGCTGGTATTGGTACCGAGACCTTATCTCGAAGTATCAGGAGCAGGAAGGTTAGGAGAAAGAGATGAAATATCAGGCAATGTCCGAAACAGTCCTAAAGGCTGTTGGCGGCAAAGAGAACATTACATCGGTAACTCATTGTGCGACGCGCCTTCGCATCGACGCACGAGACACCTCGATCATCGATCTCCAGCTCGCCAAATCGGCCGATCAGGCGCTCGGGGCAGTAGTCAGCGGTGGCCAGCTTCAGGTGATCATCGGCCCCAACGTCACCGAGGCTTACAACGACTTCCTCGACTTCGCGGGAATCGAAGTCGGCGGTGGCACGGTTGCCGACGATGCCCAAACCGCCAAAGACCTTGCAGAAGGCATTAAAAGCGGTAACACCGCCATGGGCTTGATTGAGAAATTCGGGAACGTCTCTGCACAGGTATTCATGCCCATCGTCCCGGCGCTCATCGTTGGCGGACTCATTCTTTCGATCAAGAATCTCCTGGTCAATTATTGCGGATTGAGCACCGATAGCGGAACCGCCCAGGTCCTGTTGGCGATCTTTAGCGCTTCGTTTAGCTTCTTACCCGTTTATCTTGGTTATCAGCTCGCAGCCGTCATGAAGATGCAGCCCATCATGGGCGCATTGTTGGGCGCGTTCATGATCAGCTCGTCCATTAGCGGTGCCGAGGGTCTCGACTTTCTTGGTATTCCCATCCCGACAAACGACTATTCGAGTACGGTAGTGCCCATCGTACTGGGCGTTGTATTCATGTACTTTGTCGACCGCGGCCTTCAGAAGATCATTCCCGACGTTACCAAACTGTTCTTGAAGCCGCTGCTCACCATGATCATCGTCGTGCCCGTCGAGCTGATTATCCTTGGCCCCGCCGGCAGCATGATGGGCTACGCGCTGAGCGATGCCGTCACGTGGCTTATGGACAACGTGGCATTTATCGCTACTCCGATCCTGGCAGCCCTTAACCCCTATTTCGTCATGCTCGGTCTCGATAAGGCTTACATCGCAATCGAAGTTACGAGCCTGGCGCAGCTCGGTTGGACACCCATTATCTTTGGATTCATCTCGAACCTCTGCATTGGCGGCACGAGCCTCGCCCTGGCAACTGCCATGAAGGGAAACAAAGAGAAGAGGGGTATGGTCACCACGGTTGCCGTCACCGCACTCTGTGGCGTAACCGAGCCCGCGTTCTACGGTTGCCTCATCGAGCGTCCCCGCCTGCTTGTCGGAACGGCAATCGGCGCGCTCTGCGCTGGACTCCCTGCAGGCATCTTTGTTCTGAAAGAGTATGTTGCGGGAGCATGCCCCGGCCTTCTTTCGGCACTCATCTTTATCGCTCCCGATGGGTCCATGGGCAACTTCGTGCTGGCATGCGTTGTCGCCATCATCGCCATCGTCGTCTCCTTCATCGCTGCACGCGTGATCATCAAGAAGAACCCCAGCTATATTGAGTAGATGCCCGCTGTTTGCATTGGGGACATCCTCGGCAGACCATTAGCAAGAACCCAAGAAGTTCCTTAGGAGCTCGATTAATCCATTCGGATTCCTGAAGCACAAACGACCCCGATTCCACAATGAAATCGGGGTCGTTGTTTCTAAAGCCGTCGATAGACAATCGGTGTTTACCTTAGCTCCCTATCCAAGTTAATTATCCACGCTCGTTCTCCGGTCGGGAGATTTTCTTCGCTCGCCTGTCCAGAAATCCACGCTCGAGCAGGACATCCAGATCCGCGCCCGCCCTTGTCTCGATCTGTAACAGCAAGAGGCCTATTCCGCTTCTACATGTTACAGATCAAGATATTCCTAAAACACCCTAAGTTTCATCTCAATCTGTAACAGTTAGATGCCGAATATCGGTCTTGGTGTTACAGATTTAGACAAACTGGAGGACGAGACAAACCAAAAACGGGATGGGCGCTAACCCGATGGCGCACCACCTAACTAGAAACGGGCCCTGTCCCATAAGGAACAGAGCCCGAAACTCTCATGGAGCCAGTGACAGGAATCGAACCTGCAACCCACTGATTACAAATCAGTTGCGCTACCGTTGCGCCACACTGGCACACTTGGCGCTTTCGCGCGAAGCCTGTTAAGGATAAAGGAATTGAAGACGGGGCGCAACAGGCCCTTCGACCGACCACATCTCAAAACTATTCGCCAGAACGAATAGTTTTATCCGTTCGCCAAAACCAAAAACTATTCGTTTTGGCGACGGCAACCCACAGTCCATTGATTACAAATCAACGGGCCGGCCAATTGGGAAACGGGTCTCTATGGATAATCCCCTACCGTCCGCGCAGGGCCTTAAGCTTGGCCAGGGCATCGGGACTCAGGCGGCTGCCCAGAGTCATCTTGATCTGCGGGGCCTCCTCGGCCTCGTGAACGTCGTTATCAATCTGTTTGATCTCGTCCACCAGCATACGGCTCGAGATGCGCGTGACGCCCTTCCCCATGACGACAGCCTGGATCGTGCCGTCACTCGATACCACGGAGCACGCGCGGCCTTCCTCGCGTGCCTCGATGCAGAGCTTCTGCACCACGGTATCGGCAGAGACGCCCGTCGGCGAGAACTCGATGCGCACGCCGCGGGCCGGTAGGTTGGGGCGCTCGTTGGAGATGTTGCCCGCGCCGTCGAACACGATCACGGCCTCGTAACGGCCCTGGGCAAACGCCGCGACATCGTTGATAAGCGCAGTACGAGCCATATCGTGGACGTCGCTGGAATATGGATCGTCGGAATGGTCGTAGACGAGCTTTTCGTAGCGCGGCGTGCAGTGAATCACGTTGTAGCCGTCGACCACCAGCAGCTCGGGCTTATTGGAGTGCACCGTCGAGACCGGATCGGCGATGGCCTGCGCAAACGCATTGCCGCCCACACCATAGGTCGCGGCCGAAACGATCGGCTTGGCCGAGCCCTCGCCAAAGCGCTTGGCCTTGGACTTGGCGCGGTTCTTCTTGGACATGCGCTACTCCTCCCCCATGAGCTCGCCGGCATTGCGGCGCAACCACTCAAAGCACAGCGCAGTGGTCGCCTGGGCAACATTGAGACTCTCGGTCATGCCGCGCTGGGGAAGCTTGGTCAAAAAGTCGCATTTCTCAAGCACCAGGCGCGAGATGCCGTCGCCCTCGGAGCCCATGACGAGCGCAACGCGGCCCTCGAAGGGAGCGTCCCAGCAGCTGCCCTCGGCGTGCTCGGAAGCACCACCCACCCAAAAGCCGGCGGCCTTGAGGTCGTCGAGCGCTCGAGCGATGTTGGGAACCTGTGCGATGGGCAGATGCATAACGGCGCCGGCAGAGGTCTTGTAGCTGCCGACGGTCACACCGGCGGCGCGCTTGTTGGCAATGATGACGCCCGCCGCGCCCACGACCTCGGCAGAGCGCACGATGGCGCCAAAGTTACCGTCGTCGGTCACGTGGTCGAGCACGACGACAAGAGCCGGACCCTCGCCCGCGCGGTCGAGGATATCGGCAACATCGGCATAGGGGAAGTTGCCCACCTCGAGCGCAATGCCCTGGTGAGCGCCATGGCTCGACAGCGCATCGAGCTGCGCGCGCGGCACATACTTAATGCGGACACCCGCGGCGTTGAGATCGTCGACCAGGCGCGACAAGGCAGCATCGCGCTCCCCGCCCTCGGCGATGAGCGCGCACTTGACGGGAAAGCCGGTGCGCAGGGCCTCGGCGGCAGCACGGCGACCTTCGATAAACTCGCCCTTGGGGACCTGAATGTTGTCGCGGCTGCGATTTCGCTGCGGACGCGCAGCCTGGGCTTGGGAGCGCTCGCGCTGGCCCTTGGAAGCGGCAGCGCGGTCATTGCGGCGAATCGGGCGCGAGCCAGAAGCAGCCTGTTTGCCACCACGAGGCGCACGCTTGCGATTGTCGGCCATAAAGCGACCTCCTAAATACAACTATCAAACGAAACAAATAGACCGACCGCCCGAGGTGCGGCAGATTGCCTTGAAAGAGGAGGGCATAGACCTTGAGGTCATGCCCGACGATTGAAGGCCGAGGTGCCGTGCCTGGGAAAGCCGCCTAGGTCAGTTTCACTATAGGCGCAAAGCCCTTCATGAGCTTTTTGGTCTGGCCGGTCTTTTCGAACTGGACCTCGATCATGTCTCCGGCGACCGAGATCACGGTACCCGTGCCAAAGGTCTTGTGGCTCACGGTATCGCCCGCGGCAAAGTCCTGCGATGCGCTGGCGCGATCGACCTTGCGCTCCACCGTCGGAGACACCTTGGACGACGGCTTTTTGGCTCGCGGCGCACCCGAACCAAAGGTCGAGGCAACACGGCCGGCGTCGGGCGAGACCCCACGATGGCGCTCGGTCCCGTAGCTGCTGCCGCCAAAGAAATCGTCAAAGCTCGATCCGCCGCGCGAACCGGAACCGCCGGTCGAGCGCGTATGCGAACCGAACACCTTGCCGCCATACATATCCGAACCCATGCCCGAGCCAAAGGTGCCGTGACGGTCGCCGCGCTTCTCCCAGCCCGTGCCCTCAAAACCGGCAGAACCGATACCGCTAAACTCGATATCCTCAAACGGAATCTCATTGAGGAAGCGCGAGCGCGGGTTGGCAGAGGTCGAGCCGTAGGTGCGACGCGTGGCCGCATAGGTCAGGAATAGGCGCTTACGGGCACGCGTGATGGCGACGTAGGCCAGGCGACGCTCTTCCTCGAGCTTGCCCGGGTCATCGCTGCCGCCAGAGTCGTGCACGTGCGGGAAGATGCCCTCCTCCATGCCGGCTACGAACACCGCCGGGAACTCCAGGCCCTTGGCGGAGTGGATGGTCATCATGGTAATGGCATGCGTCTCGCCGGCCAGGGAATCCAAGTCGGAGCGCAGGGCCAGCCACTCCATGAGTGCCGGCAGCGCCTTACAGGTGAGCGGACCGTAGGTGCGCTCAATCTCGTCGGCATGCACGGCACCCGCCGGCATCTCCGTCGGCGCGGCATACGCGTTGCCCGCGATGGCGGCGGCCAGGGCGTCCTGCGGCGAGAGCGCCGGGGCGGCTAGGCTATCGAGCGGATTGGAACCTGCGGCATCGCGCGCGCCGACGAGCGCCTCAAACGAGGATGCCGGGGCAGATGGCCCCGGTTCGGGCGCAGGCGCGCTCACCACAACGGGCTCGGACTCAGGCTCGGCAGGCACGTCGGCAACGCCGGCTGCGCGCAGCTCTTCCAAGCTCTCGAGCGTACCCTCGATAGCCTCGTGCGTCTCCTCAAATTCGGCGGCGACGCCCAGGAATTCCTGAATGTTCTCGGCGCGGCTCTCGGACTCCATGGTGCCCTCGGCGCGAAACGCCTGCAGCAAGCCCGTCTTATCGACGATCATCTCGACAACGTCCTTGAGCTCGCCGTCCATGCGGCGGCCCTCGCGCACCAGCGACACAAAGCTCGACAGGCCGTTGCGCACCTTGGCACTAAACATGCCCGTCTCGGCGCACGCGATCTCGCAAGCCTGGAAGAACGAGCAACGGTTGTCGCGCGCCAGCTGCTCGATCTTTTGGATCGAGGTGGAGCCGATGCCGCGGCGCGGCGTGTTGATGACGCGCTTGACGCTCATCTCGTCGGCCGGGTTCACGATCATCTTAAGGTAGGCCATGACGTCGCGGATCTCGGCACGGTCGAAGAATCGCGTGCCGCCCACGATCTTGTAGGGCACGCCCGCGCGCAGAAACATATCTTCGAGAATACGCGACTGGGCGTTGGTGCGGTAGAACACGGCGATGTCGTCGTAACTCGTGCCCTTGGCATGCAGCTTTTCGATCTCGCCGGCAATCCAGCGACCCTCGTCGCGCTCATCGCTTGCCTGGAAGGCCTGGATCTTCTCGCCGTCGCCCTCGGCCGTAAACAGGCGCTTGTCCTTGCGCTGCGAGTTGTGACGTACCACGGCGTTGGCGGCGTTCAGGATATGACCCGTAGAGCGGTAGTTCTGCTCCAGCTTGACGGTCTTGCAGTCTTTAAAGTCCTTCTCAAAGTCCAGGATATTGGTGATGTCGGCGCCACGCCAGCTATAAATGGACTGATCGTCGTCGCCCACGACCATGAGGTTTTGGTACTTGGCGGCCAGCAGGTTGGCGATCTCGTACTGGACGTGGTTGGTGTCCTGATACTCGTCGACGCTAATGTAGCGGAAGCGCTCCTGGTACTTGTCGAGCACCTCGGGGCGGGTGCGCAGCAGCTCGAGCGTGCGCACGAGCAGGTCGTCGAAGTCCATCGCGTTGGCGGCGCGCAGGCGGCGCTCCAGCTCCAGGTAGACTTGCGCGGCCTTTTTGTCATTGGGGCTGTCGGCGGATTTGAGCATGTCCTCGGGGCCGATCATGGCGTTTTTGGCCGAGCTAATCTTGCTGCGGATCATGTTGATGGGGAACTGCTTTTGCTCGATGCCGAGCGCCTGCATAATGTCGCGCACCATGCGCTTTGAGTCATCGTCATCGTAGATGGTGAACTGACCGGTGTAGCCCAACAGGTCGGCGTCCTCGCGCAGCATGCGCACGCACATGGCATGGAAGGTGCACACCCACATGCCACGGGTGCCGCTGGGAATGAGTGCCGCCAGACGCTCGCGCATCTCTGCCGCAGCCTTGTTCGTAAATGTGATTGCCAGTATATGGTATGCATCACAGCGTCGTCAAATGTAACATTATCCATTATCGTAGGTTCAATACGCAGAGAATCTGCATCTGATGCACCACCAAGAACGACTTTGCTATTATCGATAAGACCTGATATTCTGTTAAAATGCTTTTCATTAACAATTTTGCCATAATCATTGCTGTTAAGTGGAGAATCTGTAAACTGACGCTTTGTTTCGTTGATAAGTTCTTTTACAAGCTGGTCTTTGACACTGTCCTGAACATATATGTAATCAGGTGCAACACATGTCTGCCCGCAATTTAAGAATTTGCCGAATACAATTCTTCTGGCAGCGAGCTTTAAGTCCGCAGCTTCTGTTACTATACATGGGCTTTTTCCGCCAAGCTCAAGTGTTACCGGGGTTAAGTATTCAGCGGCTTTGCGCATAACTTCTTTGCCGACAGCCTGGCTTCCTGTAAAGAATATGTAATCAAAATGTTCATTAAGCAGACATGTGTTTTCAGATCTTCCGCCAGTTACAACAGATACATAAGCAGGGTCAAATATTTCTTTTATTATGTGACATATAACATCGCTGACATAAGGTGAGTACGCACTTGGTTTAAGAATCGCTGTGTTTCCTGCGGCAATTGCATCAACAAGGGGTTCCATTGTCAGAAGAAATGGATAATTCCATGGGCTCATAACCAGGACAACACCATAAGGAGATGGCTTCTTATAGCTTCTGGAAGCGAACTGGGCAAGGGGAGTCAGTACTGTTTTTTCTTTTGCATAGGTAGGTGTATGGCG
>OHAS01003555.1_pt1 | contig 10287 bp, 10 predicted proteins | sample 1577131 | NCBI WGS metagenome assembly OHAS01 (sample SAMEA3541566, study PRJEB24748) | human gut metagenome | biome: human gut; feature: human-associated habitat; material: faeces | place: China | collected 2012
GCAAATTAGACCGTTGTACGGATTATCAACATTGACCTGCAAAAAGTTTAAAAAAACTCCATTTTCTATAAAAACCACTTTTGCAATATCATCATTAATTTTGAGTGATTGCTTATCATTTCGTTCATAGTCTTGATAGATGATTACATTATTATTGTTATATAAACTAAAATATGATTCTATTTCTTTTAAAAGATTATAACTTTCACGTTTTAGAAATGAAGAATTCTCGATGATATAAAAACAATTTTGACTTTTTTGTTGATTAGAAAGAAGTTGTATAATAAAATTTTTCCTTAAATTATTGTTAAAACATTCATAAGCTAACAAACTATCAAAAATACCAACAATAAAATCTTCTGTGATCTCATAATTATTATATTTTATAATAGTTTGTCTTAAAACAGATTCATCTAATTTGTAAAAATCAATATTAGTAATCATATGAATTATCATACGGCATAGTTTGGAATAATTATAATACTCCCTGTTGTCAAATCTAATGAAAAAATAATTTTTATTATTTCTACTAAATTTCTCTATTGGCAAATAGTCAATACTGATTATTCTATTCTTAGAAGTTTTATTCAGGTTCAACTCTTTTTCAAAATGAATTATCCTTGAATTTTCTATTTTGGGTGCATTGCATACTTTTACTTCCTTTTTGAAAATTTGGGAGTTCAATAATACTTTTAAATACACCGTGTTATGTGGAGCTTTTTCATTTTTAACTATAATATTTGCTTTAATAATATTATAACCTTGTTGTAGAATTAACTGAATATCATTATTAGCATCAACTTTTCTGCAACAGTCGGGAAAACTTAAATTATTAACTATTATTTTCGAAGTAAATCCAATATATTTATCGTTAGGTATATTGAGTATCGTTCCATTTTTCGCAACAAAAATGACAATATCTAGTTCATAAACACCGTTTACACATATTTCCTTTTTTGGCGTTAAGAAATTATTTTCGATAAAGTCAAAAATAAAAATATTAAGATGACTATTAACATCTAGCGTAGTGTGTTTACTTGTCAGTTTGTTCGCAATATTGGTCACTGGATACTTATTATCTAAATCCCTCAAATTAGGATGTCCACTATACCAATTGTTAAGTAAGAATCGGTTTATATAGAAAATTTTTTCTATGGGAGAATCAATCATATGGAAACTCCTAATAACATAAGTTAAAGGAATGTTTGCGCAAGTTACTAAAAGAATTTCATTAACACAATTCACCAATTTTGCTGAAACAATAGTAGGATCCCATTGTGTACGAGACATTAATTTGTTAGATGTTTCTGAGTGTTTGGCTTCACCCCATTTATCTAAATTATTGCAAAAAGCGAAAAAGTCATGATTATCATCTCTCGTTGATTTTGTTAAACTCCAAATGTATTTTGAAAATATATCATTCGCATAGTTACATGCAATAATTTCAAATTCTCTTGAATTTAGTTTTTCCCATGAATAATCCATAATCATTATTATTTCACCAATATATAATTAGAAGTTATCCTTTATTCATTATTTTCAGATAAGGTCAATAATACATTTCTGTTAACAAAATATGCTACACATCTTACATTCAACTGGTGTATGTCTATGTAGTGCTTAATCTCATTCTAAGAAAAAAGTATTAAGCCTTAACTAAATCTATATTTCGGGTATGTAATATAAAAACATTTATAATTACCCTTTATGGTGTCAATTATAACATAATTTGACAAATATTTAAATAACTTTTACGCAAATCAGTTACAAAATTTCACACAGTATTTTTATGCATTTTGTATAATACAATTTTGTTTATTGCTCAATAAATAAAATTTTTAGGCAAAATAAATATAGATATTTGAATAGACTTTCTTTATTTTCTATTGCATAATAATTTTATTAAATATAAGGAGCTATATGCGATGGAAATAAAAAATGTACAAGCAAACAATCTAACAACTGATTATCTAAACTTTTGCCTTTCAAGAAAAAATCTTGATCAGAAAACGATAAAATCATACACTATTGATTTAAGGCAGTATTTTGAATTCACTATGGAATCTGCTATTGAATGGACAAACAAAAAATCCATTGAGCAATACATTGATTTACTGCATTGCAAGTACAAACCTAAGAGTGTTAAACGAAAAATCGCTTCGCTAAAAGCATTTTTTCACTATCTTGAAATTGAGGAACTTATTGATATTAACCCTTTTCATAAGATACAAATCAAGTATAAAGAACCATTTATTCTCCCAAAAACTATTCCGATAAATAATATTGAACAAATTATTAAGTTTGCTTATTTAAAACTTACCAAATCTAAAACAGAGTACACTAAAAGGGTTGCTCTGCGAAATGCACTCATACTTGAGTTACTGTTTGCCACCGGAATGAGGATTTCAGAATTATGCACACTTACAGCTGAACAAATTGATTTTAATGATTACATAATCAAAATTTACGGAAAGGGCTCAAAAGAACGCCTGATTCAAATCTGCAATCAAAATGTTCAGGAGTTGCTCAAAAAGTATAATCAATCATTTAAATTTGAAATAGCAAACAACAAATTTTTCTTTATAAATAGACTCGGCAACCGTCTATCTGAACAGTCTGTTCGTAATATGATTACCAACTATGCAATCGGTGCAGAAGTGCCGCTGCACATTACTCCGCATATGTTCCGCCATTCTTTTGCAACTCTACTGCTTGAAGAAGATGTTGACATACGCTATATTCAACAAATGCTGGGTCACAGTTCCATTACAACAACGCAGATTTACACGCATACGAGTATCAACAAACAGAAGAATATTCTGTCTTCCAAACATCCAAGGAATAAACTTGAAATTGGGATATAATAAAAGCCTTGCGAGCTTTTTAACTCACAAGGCAATCAGAATACTTTATTCACTTTTATCAAAATCATTTTCTATTACATCGGAAATGAGATTTGAAAAATCGACGGCATTTTTGGAAGTAATCACAGGTTTTCCTGTTCTTTCCTCGATATCTTTTCGTGCATTTCCGGCGACTTCTCCGCCCTCTTTTGCAACACTTCTGTTTTCAGAAAAAGATTGAGGATTTTTCTCTTTGGAAATCTCAGTTGTGGTAGCTTCTGCCAACATATTCAGTACCAACTCAAGCGTACTCATATTATCTCTCAGGTTTTCCTTTTTCAATCCTTTGAGATTTTTATACTGGCGGGTTGTCATTCCTGACCACGCTTTTGTAATTTCATCAGTCAGAATTGCATATTCTACACCCTGCTTTACACCACGAGAATCCCATTCATCAGTAAGCTCTTTTCTCACCTGTATAGCCTGAAGTCTTTGATTTATCCACTCTCTGCTATATCCTTTTTTCAGGTATGTTTCAAGAGCTCGCTCTATGGTAAGTTCGGGATCAATAGTTTCATCTATTCTTTCTCTGCCAACTTCTGCAAGCCACATTTTAAATGGTTCTGCTTTTGGTGACGGAATAGATTGAATTATTCTCAAAAGTTGCTCTGTATTTGCAACATCGGTTTTGTAATTCTTACCATCCTTAGGAGACGACATTTTCAGTTGTACGATATTTTCGTACAACTGGTTTGCTCCTTCAGCTTTAAGCTTTCGCTTAAGATCGCTCCAGTAACGACGAGGTTCGTTACTGTCAGTCAGAACTGAAATTACATCAACTATGGAAAAATACCATTCTTCTTCCGACTCATTCCACGCAGTACGAATCTTTTTATCTTCAAAAATTTGTATCTTATTTTCTTCGCTCATATATATTCACCCACTTCTAAGCTGAAAATATTATAGCAGAATAAATTTGTAAATTCAATCTATTAGGCTTTATAGAGATAAGAATTGTTCATAATTAAGGTCGAATATAATATCTAATTCATAACCTCGTGATACTTTCACTTCTCTTATGAGCTGACAGGCTATCATTTTCTTCTGCTCCATTGTTGAATTGTCAAATTCGTCTGCCCAAGTTCTGAATTGTGAATAATAAAAATCAAGCCTGCCAATCGCATTTTGCTGATTGGCAAGCTTGTACTTTATATCACTTAATTCAATTTCTTTTTTATGGAGCAAATCGTTTGTATTGTCAATAGAAGTGGACAGTATATCGGGAGTGAAGCGACTTTCGCCGAGTAAAGAGCGTCCTATTTCGGCGGACAATTCAACCACCTGTCTTTTAAGCTTTTCAATTTCTTTTTCAAGCTTTGTCTGTTTTCTCCTATACTCCGATATTTCGGATTTGTAGCGTTTTTCCAGTGCTATATCTTTTGGTGTTGATTTGATTTTGGCGAGATAATCTCTTAATGTTGCAAGCACAGCACCGTCAATTCTGTGTGCTACATAAGCCGACTGCCCGTCACATGCACCTCTTTTCATTGCTTTATTGGTACATATATACCTCTGTCTGCGAACTCTGTACTGACTTCCGTCTGCCCTGTCGTATCTGTCAATATAGCTTGTTGATACCATTTTCTGACCGCAGTGGGCACAATATATATTTCCGGACAGCAATGTACTGCCTTTGGTAGTCCTTGCTATCTGTTGCTTTTCTTCATTCTTTGAGGAGCGTTGTTTTAGTATAAACTGTGCTTGGTCGAAGATATTTTCATCAATTATATGAAGCCTTTCGATATATGGAGATTCAACACCGCCTGATACAAGATAACCGCAGTACAACCTGTTTTTCAGAATACGATTTACTGTTGTTATGAGTTCTGATGCCGTGACTGTTCAGATAGTCAGCCATTCGATATGAACCATAACCCTCTTTAACTGTCATCTCAAATATCTTCTTGACTATCGGAGCTTCATCATCGTCAACGACTATGTCCATAAGCTCTTTTCCCTTTTTGTTGATTTCACCGCTTTTTATAAGTTTGTAACCGAATGGTGCAACACCTCCGGTAAATTTGCCGTCCATCGTCATCTGGTTAAGGCGAGTTTTAACACGAGCTGACGTTTTCTGGCTTTCACCGTTGGCTTGCCAAAATCGTATGTAATTCATAAGTTTGTCCACATGATTATCCATACGCTGTTCGCCCTCGTTGACACTCCATACCTCTATGCCGTGCTTAATAAACCATTCGACGACAAACGGGGTTTCGTCATCAATTCTGCCTATTCTGTCAAACATAAAGACAAGGAGCACATCGAATTCTTTCTTTTCTGCGGCGGCTTTCAAATCCTGAATAGCATCTCGATCACTTGCCGAAACCTTAAAGCCTGACACGCCTTTTTCCTGAAACTCTTTCAGAATTGTCCAGCCATTGCGCTCTGCGAATTCTCTGCACGAGGTTTTCTGCATTGGAATATCATCTTTATCGACCTGACCTTTGGTTGATACTCTGTACAAGCAATATACTCTTTTCATTTTATCACCCTTTCATACGATTTTTGCAAACCAACAATACTACATAATTTCTATAATATCCAGCGAAATCCAAAAAATAAATTGAAATAAATTCAGCATCCAATCTGAGTTTTCATTCTGTTCTCAAATGTATCCAAAAGATTTTCGAGAATATTCCTTTCAACATGGTTATTTCTGTTTTTAGAAAAGTAGATTGTGACCTTACAGTCATTTATAACAGATTCTATTCTGTGTTCTGAATCAATGTTATTTTCATTTATATAGTTTTCGTTCAAATTATCACCTTTTTCTTATTTTTTGTCATCTATATTATCTTTCATCTGCTCATCAGCTTTTGCCGCTACATTGCACAGGCACATAAAAACTACACCTATAAAAGCACCGACAAAAAGACCAATAATAAATCCTAATATTTTAACACCTTCTTTCAGTAATTTTCTTCTCTTAGGACGCTTGTCCATTTAATTTTCCTCCAATCAATCTGAATTTTTTTATTCTGGTCGATCGGAGGACTTCTATTCCTATAGATCATCTTGCCCTTTCTGCTTTCAATGCAAAAAAGGCAAAAAAATAATGCCGACAGGCAATAGCATTAAAAGCTATAACTTGTCGGCATTTATATTCTTATTTTTAATTACGAACAATTATCCTCAATAATATTTCCGTCCTTTATCTCAATAACGCGTTGACATTTATTTGCTATATCTAAATTGTGTGTTACTATAATTATGGTAATTCCATTCCTGTTTAAATCAAAGAGCATTTTAATTATTTCATCCGATGTTTTACTATCTAAAGAACCCGTAGGTTCATCGGCAAATATGTATTCTGGGCTTGTAACCAAAGCACGCGATATAGCTACCCTCTGTTTTTGACCGCCGGAAAGCTGTGATACTTTTTTAGATTTCAATGATGCAATTCCTGTTTTTTTTAAAGCTCTCATTACTGAACTTTTTTTATCCTTTATTTTTTTATTAAAATATAAGGGTGTCATTACATTTTCAAAAACAGTAAAATCATCAATCAATGCAAAATCCTGCAATACTATTCCAATCTTAGAACTTCTAAGCTTTGATTTTTTACTTTCGCTAAGTTTATTGATATCAATATTATCAAGATAATATTCTCCGTCAAAATTATCAATGCATGACATAATATGTAATAATGTGGATTTACCCGCACCGCTTTCTCCTATAATTGCAACCGTTTCTCTATCGTCAATTTTTAGGTTTATGTTGTTTAACGCATGAACCATATTTTTTTTCCCTTTTAAATATATCTTGTTCAAATTTTTAATTTCAATCATAGTTGCCTCCGATTATCTTTTATATTTAAAAACTTCTATAGGTGGGTTTTTCTTTAATATTCTATAAGGAATTAACGATAATGATAAAAGTATCATAATTATAGCTATTATAGCAATATAATTAAGCCAACACATACTTTTTTGCATAACAAAAATAAATATTACAAAGAATACAACCAATGTCAGAACAATATAGATAACAGTATATAATAAACTTATCAAAAAACATTTTTTGGTTGAAGCACCGCATAGATATAAAATGGAATAAAAATAAAGATTCTTATAAGTAGAAATAGCAATGCAACCAATCATTCCAAACAACGAAACTAAAGATAAAGTTAAAAGAATCGGACCTAATGCTCTAACTCTTGCATAAGCATCTTCTTTTCCGTTTTCTAACACATCAAAAAAAGTTCTGACATAATAATAATTACTAAACAGTTTATAAGCTTCATTTAAATCGTTTGAATTTTTTAAAACTATAGCTTCAGTCATTCCGGTACTAATAATTTCTTTTGGCAAATAATTATATAATGTTAATAACGGAATTTCAAATGATTCATCTGCTTTGCCTAACATATCTTTTGTATTCAATTCTGTACCGCCATTATTAAAAGTACAGTAGTAAGAAGTTTTTAATATACCAACAATCTTTCCCGTAAAACCATTTTCTGAATCAATATCAATTATGTCACCAATATTAAAATGTTTATTTAAGGAATAAGGTATTACTACAGGAATGTTTTTTAAATCATCTGTACACTTGTTTAGCCATGTTCCTTCTAATAATTCGGGAGTATAATCATTTACAAATTCATCGCTATATCCATAAAGAGTATATTCTCCTAAGTAAGCTACACCACCCAATTCACAATAATCTATTGAATTTTCAGGTAATTTATTTAATAATCTTTCCGGAACAGAATTACCGCCATTATCAACTATTATTCCGTTTATATTTGAAAGTCCACTGCTAACATACTCATCAACCGTAACGAAGTAACTATTTGCAGTAACTAAAATATCGCTTAATAATAAAGTGGAAGCAACTAATTGTATTATTATAATTATGCTCATTAATATATTCTTACAGAAAAGATGGTATGAAAATTTAATTAACTTCATTATTTTGTCACCCCAATCTTTTTTCGGAAATAGATATATTTTTTACATATTTTGAAATTACAGGAGCACTAGTAATAATAATAACTATAAAGTACACTATAATCATACTAATGTAATCATATATTCCTAAGCTGTATGTAAAATCCTCATATTGTACATATTCAATTATGCTTGGCAAGACACATCTTGAAAAAATACATCCACATACAAATGATATTAAAGCAATAATGAAAATTACATTAGCTAAGAGAAAAATGCAAGTTGTTTTTGTCGCACCGTTCAATCTATAAATATAAATAATTTTGTTATTCTTTTCTAATATATATAAATAGACAAATGCTACATTTATCATTGATAACAAAAATATTCCTATATATATAATAGTAGTAGAATCATTCCATAAGCTGTCAATATTTTTTATTCTTTCCGGATAGATTATTTCTGCATTTTCAAAGCATTCCGTCAATTGAGAAATAATTTTATTATTTTCATCGTCATCAGGATATTTATCTAAAACAATTGATACAGATTCATTATTATGCTTCACATCATTTATAGATGATATAGGCAATATATTATAACCGCCAACTGAATATGTACCAATTACAGTATATTTATCATTGCATATTGATATTTTATCCTCTTCTATCACACCTTCATCACCTGATATTATTACATGTTTGTTTGTCACAAATTCGTCATGGTTGAAATATCTACCATGCTTAATGTGATTGGGATAGTAAAGATAGTCAAACATTATTCTTGTATCATCAATATTAGCTTTTATGGAGACTGCATTTAATTCTAAATCACACTTATTATTAAAATGCTCTATCTCTTTTAGCATCATATTATCATCGATGAATGCACCATTAAACGATACAGTATAGGTCTTAGAATTATCATATTTTTTATTTGCATTTGTATAGCTTGCAAAATACGAAAACACAAAAAGAGATGCAAATATAGATATTATCTGTATTAAGCAAAGAAATCCAACCAATAACTTATTATTTTTTAAAAAATGCCAAAAGATTTTAATTGATAAATTTAACATTAGCTTTATCCTCAAAAGGCTGCCCTTATAGTATAAGGACACCCTCAACTTGAATATCTACTTATGATTGAGTTCCCACAACATTGTATATTAATGTATTTCTGTTATTGCTCAACGTGAAAATGTGTTTAGTGCTACCAACAGTAGTACCGTAGCCTGCCTCTTTGTTTACATAATTTGAAGAAGAACCGCTTGCGGCCAAGTCACCGTTTGTTTTATAAATATAAACTTTGACATTTGTTGATTTTAAACCGCTGCTGCTATTAATTTTGGAATAAGCGGTATCAGAATATGTAGGGAAAGTACTGCCTTTCCAATGTTGTGCGGTGACTGTTGCACTACCTCCACCAGAAACCGAAAGCGATTTTGTATGCTTTTTCTCAGTTTGATCGGTCTTACTGAGTACGTACGAACCCGAACTGGTTGTGGTTGCAGCTGATGCACTAAAACAACCTAACATTATCGTTGAAACCATTAAGATACAAAATCCTAATAAGAACATTTTCTTTTTCATTGTAAAACCTCTTTCTTTTTAATATATTTATAATTTTTCGCAAATTATTAAAACATCGGAAACTCCTCCTTCCTGAGAATACAATAAATAATTTCTTTTGTATTTATGTTCTTCATTTATATTTGTTGAGTTTGTCTACAGTAACCTGAAATCGTAAATGCTTAGTTTAATCCTAGTTTAATTTGTAATTTGGACTTTTCTCATTAATAACACCAAGGTGCTCATTATAACTCCGCATATCAAAGAGTACCCTATGTTTCTGAGTTCTGTTAAAACACAAAATAATGATATGATAAATATACAGACTGAAATTAAAACAGCTAATGTTTTGTACCACTTTTTCTCGTAACTATTCAATGGATTGTTTTCTGTGTCAAGAGGGGACATTAATATTATCAACACCACACAAAGCAATTCAAATATTATGAGTAAATAAGTAAATATATTACCAACACTATTTGCATATTTAATTAAGCACAACATTATTATGCTTGAAATAACAGAAAACGCATAACACCTGACCGGCGTTTTAGCGTGATAGCCGCCTGCAAACTTACGGATAGCTATAAAAGAAAAATAGAAAACTAAACTTTCAATAAATAAATTGAAACATAAACCTATTATCATAACAGTTGCAATATGTATTAATGATGATAAAATAATATTAACAGCATATTCGTAAAGTTCTTTATCTTCGTTTTTTATAAGGTCGTTTGATACAAAAAACTCTATGAGTTTCGAACTAAACTTTTCCATTACTTTATCTTTTTAAATTTGTCAAGCTTTGCAGGAGCCTTAGGCTGATACATAAAAAAGCAAGTGGATGAATTAGCATTTATTGAGAGTGCTAATGTAAAACTAGCAATAATTGCAGGTGAAATTTTGCAAATAAAATTTTTT
>OHAS01003557.1_pt1 | contig 10286 bp, 10 predicted proteins | sample 1577131 | NCBI WGS metagenome assembly OHAS01 (sample SAMEA3541566, study PRJEB24748) | human gut metagenome | biome: human gut; feature: human-associated habitat; material: faeces | place: China | collected 2012
GTGGTAAAGTTATATTTGGTAACTTCACCAAGTGAATCAAATCCGGACAGGTCAATATCGTCCCCGATTGTTTTGGCATCTAAAAATACAATTTTCATAAAATGTCCGTCCTTTCATAATTACAAATATTAACGCATGCAGATATATACCATATAAGCGGCATATAATACCAGCATGATAATTCCTTCTTTACGGTTGATTTCCTTCGAAGTCCATGCAAAGACGAGAGTGATTGCACTGATTATGATAAGGAAAGCAATGTCGATTATATTTTCCAGAGCGAATCCCACCGGACTGATTGCTGCCGCAACACCGAGTACAAAAAGGATATTGAAGATATTAGAGCCGATGACATTACCAAGTGCCATATCGACTTCGTCCTTTCTGGAGGCAACGATGGAGGTGACAAGCTCCGGAAGACTGGTTCCCATGGCAATGATCGTAAGTCCAATCAGTGTCTGGCTAAGTCCCAGACTGGATGCAATTGAGGATGCCCCGTCAACGACGAAATCACCGCCATATTTGATCGCAATCATACCGCCCAGTATGAAAATGAGACATTTCCATAACGGAAGGAGGTTGATATGGGAGGCAACCTGCTCGATTTCTTCTTCGGAAAGTGAGCTTCTCACTTTTTGTGCAGAAGAAGAATCCGCAGAAGTTATATTGTGACGTGCTCTTTTGGCAGAGCGGATCATCCAGAGCAGATATCCGGCAAATATAATAAGGAAGATAATTCCGTCTATCCGTCCGAGTGTCATGCCAAGATATCCAAGCAAAAGCAAAAGTCCCGCACAGAAGATAGATAACGGAAATTCTTTCTGTAAAGTACTTTTCTGTACAGCAAGCGGAACGAATAAAGAACAGACACCGCAGACTACTAACAGGTTAAAAATGTTGGATCCGACAGCATTACTGATAGCGAGGGAATTATTGCCGGTGAGGGAGGCAGTCACGCTGACGGCGCATTCTGGAAGACTGGTTCCCATGGCTACGATGGTCATCCCGATGATCATAGAAGGAATCCGGAGACGTTTTGCTACAGCAGAACTTCCCTCTACAAAAAAATCTGCACCCTTGATCAGCAGGACAAATCCGATAATTAATATAGTGAATGATTTGAATAATAACATATGAATCTCCTTTTCTTATATAGACATTAATATAGAGGAAATAAGTGCCAGTGTCAATGTATGCAATTTATTCTTCCCAAACTTGTAGAATTACTGTATATTTATAGAGAAAAATAAAAGTATGTTAAGTATGATCATTGATAACATCAGCTCATTTATGTACAGTAAACTGTTAGTTATCATATTAATCGGAGCTGGTGTGTATTTTACAATCCGGACGAGCTTCCCGCAGGTGCGTCTGTTTCACAGTGCCTGTAAAGCAGTAATGGAGAAACGTCCATGCTCTGGAATATCTCGGACGTGCTGATGGGAGTAATGGCGATCATCAATATTCCGGTGATCCTCATTCTGTCTAATACGGCAATGAAGGCATTGAAAGATTATGAAAGACAGCTTAAAATGGGAATGAATCCGGTGTTCAAGAGTAAGGATATCGGAATGAAAGAGAAGCTTGACTGCTGGAAGTAGCGAAAGTAGTAAGAAATATAAGGTGGTGAGTGATATGTATTATGTACCGGACGGGACAAAGGAATGCGGATATTATGAATGCAGGAAATGCGGAAACCGTTTCCTGTCATTACAAACGATGAAGCATATTCCATGCCCGGACTGCGAACAGGAGATAGATTACGAGATCGGACCGGACGAGTCATTAGAAGATGTGCTGGATACAGCGGAGCTCCTTCAGAAGATTGAAGGCGAGGAAGAGGTTGAAAAGATGGATGCGCTTTTGAGTCTTGCAATTACTGGTGGGGATTGTAATTGGATTTGATTTGCGATTTAATTCTTAAAAATTAATCTATGCAGATTCTTTCTGTGCTTTAAAGTAAGCTTTGACAAGTCCGATGGTTCTTTCTACCAATGCGGACAGTAACTGGTTGGCAGATCCGAACAGTGGCCAGATATTGGCATATCCGATACGTGTCAGGATATATGCCAGGATCAGTGTGATGATTGTTGAGAAATATGTATTGCAGAGGAGCTTTCTCCATCCTCAAATTTTTTCGCTAGTGTCTCTGCCTTTGGATCAATTCCACATTTATTAGCAAGCCAGCGTCCGTAAAGTACATATGCAGCACTGAGAAGTACAGCTGCAATTAAGACGATTACAAGTGTATTCATAACATACGCCTTCATGATAAATATTAAAAATGTATAAGCATTCTAAAATATGAATAACTTTAGATAGTGCTTTACTGCGAAAAATGGCATATGTCAATGCATTTTGAGGAATTTCGCAGGTTTTAAATATAATAACAGAGTACACTCTGTTTTTTATGCGAAATCACAAGAAGAAATGAGCTTATATTCTACGGGTAGCGGTATCCTGGAAACAGAAATAGTCCGGATAGCAGACGGTTCATGTATTAAATAATGCTTTTCTTTAAAATATCCACGGTATGTGATCCGGCGCCCACAAGCTCCGGCCGTTCACACACCGAAAGATGATACCGGATAAAAGTCTCGAATGTCTCCTCATCCATCGCATTCAGCACCGGACGCATATAATCCGAAGGTCCGTCGGCAGAGATGACCTTGATTCGTTCCAGACCGGCAGCTTTATTATAAGCATCCATATCTTCCAGGCGGACATAATCGTAAAGGTCTTCAGGTTTGGGTTGTACACGGAAGTTGTCGTCAATCTTTCCGTTCTCGATACATTCTAAGATATGATTCTGTTTGAATCCATAGGTCAGCACGCTGTACTCATTCATGCAATAAGCAACAAGAATTACACCATCATCTTTCAATACACGTCTGGCTTCGGTCAGTGCTTTGACTTTATCTTCCATAGAATATAGATGATACATTGGACCAAAGACCAGAACTAAATCAAATTCCTTATTCGGAAAGCGGGAAAGTTTCATTGCATTTCCCTGATAGGCTTTTACAGAACTGTTTTTCTTTTTTAAGATCCCAAGATTATATTTAACCAGTTCAACAGCGGTAACATCGTAACCTTCTTCGGCAAGGGCTACACTGTAACGGCCGGTACCGGCACCTACATCCAGAATTTTTGCTGATTTATCTTCCGGAAGATATTCATGTATATATTTCATAGAAGTGGTAAATTCTACTTGTCCATGTCGGCTTCCAAGACGTTTTTCTTCGTTAAATTTATTATAATATTTCTCAAGTTCAGTCATCATAGTGAAAGATTCTCCTTATATAAAATAAATATCTGCTCATACTTTATCCACTTTAACATAAAGTCCGGGCTTATGTGCATAAAATATTTATGGAATTGAGAAAATTTATTTCATTCTGTATAATGAGATAACAATAAGATCCAGATGATAGTAAAAAAGAGGAAATGATCATGAACAATACAGAAAGCATAAATGAAAAAATAATACAGAATATGATAGAAATTACGGATTTTGACGCTCCGGAACTAGATGTATATGCAAGACTTACAGAAGCACAGCTCTTGAACAAGGATCATCCGGAGGATGGACTGTTTATTGCAGAAAGCCCGAAAGTTATTAGCCGGGCATTGGATGGAGGATATGAGCCTGTGTCTGTTCTGGTGGGAAAAAAGCAGGTTTTGGAAGATGCGGAAACGATAGCTGTACTTGGAAAATGTGGCAATGTACCGGTATATACGGCAGAATTTGAAGTACTTACGAAACTTACGGGATTTAAACTGACCAGGGGAATGCTATGTGCGATGAAAAGAAGGAGGTTGCCTGGCCTGCAGGAAATCTGTAACGGATGTGACAGAATAGCAGTATTGGAGAATGTAATGAATCCTACAAATGTAGGAGCGATTTTCCGCTCTGCGGCAGCACTTCACATGGACGCGGTGATTCTGACAGGGGGATGCAGTAATCCACTTTACAGGCGGGCAAGCCGTGTAAGTATGGGGACAGTATTCCAGATTCCGTGGACATTTGTGGATAACTCTGTAATCTGGCCGGAAGAAGGAATGAAGATATTGCGTGAATTGGGATTTAAGACGGCGGCGATGGCTTTGAAAGAAGATTCTGCAAGCATTGATGATCCGGAACTTATGAAAGAAGATAAGCTGGCAGTGATACTGGGAACAGAAGGAGACGGACTGGCGCCGGAGACAATTGCAGACTGCGATTATACGGTAATGATTCCAATGTCGCATGGTGTAGATTCCCTGAATGTCGCGGCCGCCAGTGCAGTAGCATTCTGGCAGTTGGGAAAGAGATAAATAGGACAGATAAAACATTAGATATGCTGCAGTTGAAGAATTGCTTATAAAAAGAATGTAAAATAAACAGACTTGTGTTATGATAAAAAGCAAAAAGACAGAAAGTATAGGAGGAATCATAGAATGTATATTACATGCCTGGATGTTGAAGGAGTATTAGTACCGGAAATATGGATCGCATTTGCCGAGGAAAGTGGAATCCCGGAATTAAAAAGAACGACAAGAGATGAACCGGATTACAATAAACTGATGAGATGGAGACTGGACATTTTAAAGGAACACGGACTTGGAATCAAAGAGATTCAGGAGACGATCGCCAAGATTGACCCGCTTCCGGGAGCGAAAGAATTCTTAGACGAACTGCGCTCATTTAGTCAGGTAATCCTGATCAGTGATACATTTACAGAGTTCGCACAGCCTTTAATGGAAAAGCTTGGAAGACCGACACTGTTCTGCAACAGCCTTGAGATTGCAGATAACGGTGAGATCACAGACTTTAAGATGCGTGTGGAAAATTCCAAACTCAGCACCGTAAAAGCACTGCAGTCCATTGGATTTGACACGATCGCAAGCGGTGATTCATACAATGATCTGGGCATGATCCAGGCAGGAAAAGCAGGATTCTTATTCCGAACGACTGAGAAAATTAAGGAAGATTATCCGGAGATTCCGGCTTATGAGACGTATGAGGAACTGCTGGGAGCAATCAAATCGGTAATTTCTATTTAATGCATTAAGTGGTTGATACCCGGCCGGAAGAAAAGGAAGAGAGTCCCGCTGCGTGCTGATTCAATCATGGAGTATTTCTAAAGCATCAAAATTGTCCTAAAAGCAGCAGTCAAAAAAACATAACTCGCAAGCTCAGACAATGATTTTTTGACTGCTAACGGCCAATTTTGATGCTTAAGAAATACTAACCATGATCTCATATGCACGCAGCGGGACTCTCTTCCTTTTCTTCCTTACGTTATCGCATACTGTAATGATTCAATAGTGGAAGCGTAACCGGCGTGATACCGAAAGTGTACAAAAAATCCGGAAAATCAAGGCTTCCACCTCAACTTTCCGGCTGCACACAAAGGTTACAACCCTCTATTGAATTCATTATCATTGGCCAATCACGACATGAGAAAGACTTGGTGCTCTGTTTGTCGCGTATATGGAGTGATGTTTAGAAAAACTTAGGGTGTTCAAATCTCCGTTAAAGGCATGGAACGAATTGTTTGAGCGAAGCGAGTTATGAGTGGAATGCCTTTGCTTTTAGGAGATTTGGACATCCTTAGATTTTCTTACATCACGGAATCTTAGTAGCAAATAGAGCACCAAGTTTTTCTCATGGACTGAGAGGCCGCGATAATTAATTAAATAGAAATTTCCTCCGCATGCGCAAGCGCCGCCGATATATTCGGACAGAAATTCTCCCGTCCAACCAGCTCCACGAATCCGGCCTTCTCCATAACCTTCATCGGCTGTTCATTCACATGCGAGAATACCAGCGTAATTCCCTTATTTTCACATACTTTTGTCAGGTTAAATAATGCGTTCATCGCGGTACTGTCGATTGCCGGAACACTTCGCATACGAAGAACCAGGCAGGTCGTAAAGTCTTTGACAACGATGTGCTCAATCGCATCTGCAGCACCAAAGAACAATGGCCCGGTGATCTCATAGACACGGATCTGCAGTGGAAGTTTCTTCAGATGTGCATCCACATCCGGTGTATCATCGTCCACGTAAGTCCAGCCATCGATATGCGTTTCCTCACTCATACGCTTGATGAAGAGAAGACATGCAAGCACCATGCCGATCTCGATCGCAACCACAAGATCGAACAGGATCGTGAGAATGAAAGTTGCAAATAACACGATGATATCACTTTTCGGTGCAGTGCGGATTAAGTGTACGAATGTACGCCACTGGCACATATTGTATGCTACGATAAACAGGATTGCTGCGATGGTCGGCATTGGGATCATTCCGGCGAATGGCATCAGTACGACGAGTACGATGACCAGTGTGATGGAGTGCACCATTCCGGCAACCGGTGTGCGTCCGCCATTTTTGATGTTGGCAGCGGTTCTTGCGATCGCTCCTGTGGCAGGGATACCTCCGAATAAAGCAGAGGCGATATTACCGGCACCCTGGGCAACTAGTTCCATGTCGGAACGGTGCTTTCCGTTGATCATTCCGTCTGCGACGACGCAGGAAAGAAGTGATTCGATCGCAGCAAGCACAGCAATGGTAAATGCATTTGGAAGCGCATTTTCTATAATGTGCAGATTCACAGCCGGCAGATGAAATACCGGAAGCGAATTACTGATCGTGTAAAGATTTCCAATTGTAGATACCTTAAGCGGCAGGAACTTTACCATCAGGATTCCGACGATAACGGCAATCAGGGAACCCGGAATCTTTTTGAAGATCACCGGTGAGATGATCAGGATCGCAAGGCTTACGATACCAACGATCAAAGCAGCGGTATTCATGGTAGAAATATTTTCAATAAATGCTTTGAATTTTTCTGTGGTTTCAATCGGCTTTACACCGTCCGGATAAGTGACTCCGAAGAAATCCTTTAACTGTCCGATGACGATCGTAACGGCGATTCCGGATGTGAAGCCGGTTGTGATCGTATACGGAATGAATTTGATCAGACTTCCGAAGTGACAAAGGCCCATCAGGATCAGGAAGATACCTGCAAGGATGGTTGAAATCACGAGCCCGTCCAGTCCGTCTTTGGCGACAATACCCGCAACGATGGTTGCAAATGCAGCGGTCGGTCCGGCAATCTGTACACTGCTTCCACCAAGTGCAGAGATAACAAATCCCGCAACGATGGCCGTGAAGATTCCGGCTTCCGGTCCGACACCGGAGGCCAGTGCAAGTGCAATGGACAGCGGAAGTGCGATGATCGCAACGATGATTCCGGCGGTCACATCTTTTACAAACTGGGTACGGTTGTAAGATTTCAGTGAAGTCAGTAACATTGGTTTCAATGAATTCATTTGTAAGTGTTTCCTCTCTTTTTCTCCGCCCTCTGTCGGAACTTCTTCTGTCTGCGCCGCCTGTACCGGCTCCGTCACTGTTTCTTCTGCTCGAACCGGGTCTGTCGCTGACGTATCAGACTGCTGCGCTCCGCAATACGGACAAAACTTTGCGCCGTCAGGAATTTCTTGATAACACTTAATACAATTCATTTTCCTACCTCGCTCTCATAGTATTTGTATATTATTTCATTTCAATAATAATACCACTGTCAGAGCAAAAAAGTCACCAAAAAAATACATTTTTTTGCTTTTTTTACATTTTCATATACTCTTGGCTGTCACCGCTTCTTCCCTTTTCTGCCGAATGATCCCTGTTTTCAGAAGAACCGGGCGAAGCGCGTTATACAAAACGCCTGCGAGGATCACCGAAATCACTGCATTTACAAAAGTTGTAGCCGCACTCCACTTTGCAAGAACTTCCGCCATCTGCTGCGGCTGCCCCATAATATACTGTTTGTAGAAGTATCCTACAATCGGATCGGCAATGACGTTAAATCCAAGCCCTGCGACAGATGCGATCATGCTCCAGCGGAAAATGTATTTCTTATCTGTACTTTCATTGATCTTCGCAATTCTATGAGCCACAAGACCGACGATAAGTCCGATACATAATTTCAGTACAAACGTCTTCGGCGCTCCTGTAATATAGACCGGATCGAGAATATCTGCGAATCCCATTCCGATAGCTCCCGCAAGTCCGCCGTACCATCCGCCCAAGATCAGAGCCGCCAGTACGCAAAATGCATTTCCTACATGAAAAGACGTTGCGTCGCCCCCGGGAAGAACAATTTTAAACTGCAAAAATTGAAATGATACAAAACAAAGCGCAGCCATAAGAGCTGTCTGGGCAATCTTAACTACAGTTTCATTTTTTTTCGTCATATACTTACCTGCTTTCCTGAACTGTTACTTTTTTGTTCAACATTATTTAATACAGGTATATTAGCATCAGACTGGTCGTATTGAAACATCCAGTTATCCCATTTTTATACAGTCCACTTTTTCTTATGAGAACCAAGTCGGACTCGCTCCATCTCTTCGGCAATATCCTTTTCAAGATAATCAAACAAGTAATTCCGGATCAGCTCCTCCTGTTTCGGATAATCGTCTTTCATCTGTTCAATAACCGATTCGATCTCCTCTTTCAGTCCTGCCGCCGACATCCGATGCGCTCCCTGCCCCATAATGATCACCTGTTCAAGCGCATCCGATGTTGCCACGATAACATCATGCTCCTTTGCGATTCTTCGCACAGTCTTCTCTATATAATGATCCGCGGTTTCCGCCTCCCTCGTGTAAACGACATGAATATTATGATATTTCATGATCTCTCCCGGATTTCCTTCTACTTTATACGCGTCAAATACGAGGATCAGTTCACATTGTTTGTATCCCTGATAATTACACAAAATATCCGCAAGCTTCCCTCTTGCGGCGGCCAGATCGATTTTCGCCAATTCTTTCAGTGAATCCCACGCAAAAATAATATTATACCCATCTACAAGCAAATATTCTTTCCGGTCTGCTTTCTTTTTTTTCGTTTTTGTATAATCACCGGAAATGTCAAAAGGTACATTTCGGGATTGTAAGCGGTCGCCGTTGCAAAAAGCTGCCGCCTTTCCTGCCGTCACAGTAACAGGCGCGCTCCTTTTCGTTTTCTTCACCGGATCGGGCGTTCTGACATAGATTGCATCCAGCTCTTCCTGTGTCAGCTCGATCGTTCTTCTCTGTGGACGAAATGCTGCAGACATCTGTGTATCTTCTTCCGATTTTTCTGCCGCCTCGCCTTCTACATGCATATGGGCGTCCGCCTCATACCACGGAACGATCGTTCCCGCCCCATGAGAGCAAAATACCGAATCTGCAGTATTTTCTACATCTGCATCCGCATCGTATCCGATCTGCCCGATCACTTCTTCTGTATTATGACATTCGCCGTATCCTTTCAAAGAACAAAACAATCTTCCGTAACCGCCTGTGTACGCCGTAAATTCTTTTTGATATCCATTCATCTCGGCGGCAGGAACACTTCCTTTAAGCACCGCCATCCCATTTTCCGTCTCAGGTCCTTCAAACTCTCCGCTCATCCGTTTTATATCCGTCATTGCTTTTCCGACATTTTCCAACGGCAGTTCCATACGAAATTCGTAGTACGGTTCAAGAAGAACACTTTCCGCCTTCCGAAGTCCCTGACGTACCGCACGATATGTCGCCTGCCTGAAATCACCGCCTTCTGTATGCTTTTTATGCGCCTTTCCCGACAGAAGCGTAATTCGGACATCTGTAAGAGCAGAACCTGTCAGTACTCCTTTATGTTCCCGCTCTTCCAAATGCGTAAGTATCAGCCTCTGGTAATTACGATCCAAAACATCCTCCGAACAATCTGCCGCAAACTGCATCCCCGATCCGCGCTCTCCCGGCTCTAATCTCAAATGCACTTCCGCATAATGTCGAAGAGGTTCAAAATGACCTGCCCCTTCCACACTGTTTTTGATCGTCTCCTTGTATACAATGCGTCCTTCTCCGAAATGAATGAGAACTCCGAACCGGTCTTTCACCATCTTCTGCAGAACTTCCGTCTGCACTTCTCCCATAAGACGGATGTGGATCTCTGATGTTTCCTCGTTTCTGATCACATGAAGCTGCGGATCTTCTTCTTCAAGACATCGCAGATTCTGAAACATTTTATGAGCGTCACACCCGTCCGGAAGTTCGATCCGATATGTCATGACAGGTTCTAATACAGGAAGCAAAGATTCTTTCTGCGCGCCGATCCCCTGTCCCGGATAAGTTCCTTCAAGTCCTGTCACCGCACATACTTCCCCTGCGGAAACTGTTTGAACGAGTTCGTATTTTTCTCCCGAATACTTTCGGATCTGATTGACCTTGCATTGATAGAATTAGGTATAGGCATACAGGAAA
>OHAS01003565.1_pt1 | contig 10276 bp, 7 predicted proteins | sample 1577131 | NCBI WGS metagenome assembly OHAS01 (sample SAMEA3541566, study PRJEB24748) | human gut metagenome | biome: human gut; feature: human-associated habitat; material: faeces | place: China | collected 2012
AACCGGTATGTTTCATTCTGATTTACATAAAGCACCGTCAATTCTTTCAGATACCCACAGATCTCATTGTAATATTCCTGCTGTCCGGGAAGGAGGCGCTGCCCCGCGCAGCGGATCGCAAAAGGTTCCGCCTCCGGCAGGTAGCGCCGCAGAAGCTGCCTTGACACGTGGATACAGATTCCCATCGTCTGCGGCAGCGCATAAATGACTTCATGAATTCTGGCATAGTCCATCACAATCGCGTCCAGCGGATTCAGCTCGTATTCCTCGCCCTCCATATGTACGGTGGCATGCCCGTTTAAAATGTAGAGAATCTCCATCTCCCGGTGCCAGTGAAACGGAGAGTTATGATCCATCGTAACAAACCGGATATCAAAGCCGACGTCCGGTTCGAGTGTGACATTTTCATATGTGTTTTTCTGTTCTTCCATTTTTTCTCCCAAAAGTCAATATCGCCCAACTTTTTACTAATATCTTATCTATAATATTACCATATTTCCGTGTATTATAATAGCTGTCAAAGGGAAAACCTTTGATGAACAAGTAGAAATATACCAATTCAATAAAGGAGGAAATGATTATGTTAGCAAAAATCAAAGCATTCTTCATGGAGAATATCGACGGGGTCGCAATGGGTGTTGCAGCAATGTACGGAGTTGACATTCATCCATATTACAACTAATCCCGGAGTGACGTCATGACAACAGAAAATTTTACCAAAAAAGAGCCTGTAACGGTGCGATGAATTCTCATCCATCCGTATACAGGCTCTTTCTTATTTTATAGGAAATACATTGGCACATTAATGTATGAAAGTGGGTCCTTCCTATGAAATAAAAACCGCTCCGCGCGGATGCGCAGCTCGCGGTATGGAAAATATCGCTTTGCGAACCGCTCGCGCGCGGAGAATCTCGCAAGCGAGATTCTTTTTTTGTTTATAAATTCTTCACTTTCGCAATATCAACCGGCGTCAGCGTATCCATCGCTGTCTCAAGGCTTCTTGCAAGTGCGTTTGCCGTATCCATCGCTGTGATACAGTACACGCCGGTCTCGATCGCATTTCGGCGGATCAAAAAGCCGTCGCGCGTCTTGTCTCCATTGCCCTGTGTCGGAGTATCGATCACAAGATCAATCTTATGACCAAGGATCAGATCCATGACGTTCGGGGATTCCTGTGTGATCTTATTGACACGCAGCGCATTCACCCCATGCTCCTGCAAATATTTTGCGGTGCTTCTGGTCGCGTAGATCTTGTAGCCGAGCGCTTCAAAGCGCTTTGCAACACCAACGGCCTCCGGCTTGTCCGCATCCTTTACCGTCATAATCATCTGCTTATATTTCGGCAGTGTCACTCCGGCACCAAGGAACGCCTTATACAATGCCTCGTTGAATGTCTTTGCAATACCAAGGCACTCACCCGTGGACTTCATCTCCGGTCCAAGGGAAATCTCCGCTCCGCGCAGCTTCTCGAATGAGAATACCGGCATCTTGATGGCAATGTAATCAGCCGTCGGTGCAAGTCCCGGCTCATAGCCAAGTCCGCGGATTGTGTTTCCGATAATGACCTTCGTTGCGAGATCGACAATCGGAATACCGGTCACCTTGCTGATGTACGGCACGGTTCTTGAAGATCTCGGGTTTACCTCAATGACATAGACCTCTTCATTCATCGCAATAAACTGGATGTTGATGAGTCCGATGACATGCAGTGCCTGTGCCAGGCGCTTCGTATATTCCACGATTGTCTCTTTTACATGATCGCTGATCGTCGGTGCCGGATAGACGGAAATACTGTCTCCTGAATGGACACCGGTTCTCTCGATATGCTCCATGATACCCGGAATCAGGATGTCCGTTCCATCACACACAGCGTCGACCTCGATCTCCTTGCCCTGCAGATATTTGTCAACAAGGATCGGGTGATCCTGTGCAATCCGGTTGATGATGCCGATGAATTCCTCGATCTCATCATCGTTAAATGCAATCTTCATGCCCTGTCCGCCGAGTACATAGGACGGGCGCACAAGCACCGGATAGCCCAGTCGGTTCGCCACTTCCTTCGCTTCCTCCGCGGTAAATACCGTTCCGCCTGCCGCTCTCGGAATTTTGGTCTTCTCAAGAATCTCATCGAAGAGCTCACGATCCTCCGCAGCGTCGACGTCCTCCGCCTTGGTTCCGAGGATCTTCACGCCCATCTTCATCAGGCTCTCCGTCAGCTTGATCGCAGTCTGTCCACCAAACTGCACCACCGCACCGTCCGGCTTCTCAAGCTTTACGATGGCTTCCACATCCTCCGGTGTCAACGGCTCAAAGTACAGCTTATCCGCAATATCAAAGTCTGTCGATACGGTCTCCGGGTTGTTGTTGACGATGACGGTCTCCCAGCCTTCTTTTGCGAATGCCCAGGTACAATGTACGGAGCAGTAATCAAACTCGATTCCCTGTCCGATACGGATCGGTCCGGAACCAAGTACCAGCACCTTCTTGTTCGGATGTGTCTCTTCCGCCTCATTCTCGCTGCCGAATACGGAATAGTAGTACGGTGTGGTCGCCTCGAACTCCGCCGCACAGGTATCTACCATCTTGTATGCTGCCACGATACCGTTAGCGTAGCGCATATCGTGGATCTCTGTCTCGGTCTTGCCGGTCAGTTCTGCGATCACCTTATCCGGGAACTCAATTCGTTTTGCCTCTTTTAACAGTTCTACCGTAAGCGGCTCGCTCTTTAACTTCTGCTCCATCTCAACCAGGATTGCCAGCTTATCGATGAACCACTTATCAATCTTGGTAATATCGTGAATCACATCGTAATCCATACCACGGCGCAGTGCCTCTGCGATCACCCAGATTCTCCGGTCATCCACAACGTGAAGCTGTTTTACCAGTTCCTCTCTGGAAAGTCCGGTAAAATCATAGGACATCAGACTGTCCACATGCTGCTCCAGGGAACGGATCGCCTTCATCAGGGCTCCCTCAAAGTTATTGCAGATACTCATAACCTCTCCGGTTGCCTTCATCTGAGTGGTCAGTGTACGTTTTGCAGTAATGAATTTATCGAACGGCAGTCTCGGAATCTTGACAACGCAGTAGTCGAGCATTGGCTCAAAGCTTGCGTAGGTTTTTCCGGTGATGGCGTTCTTGATCTCGTCAAGCGTATAGCCAAGTGCGATCTTTGCTGCAACTTTTGCAATCGGATAACCGGTCGCCTTGGATGCAAGCGCGGAGGAACGGGACACACGCGGGTTTACCTCGATAACGCAATACTCAAAGCTCTCCGGATTGAGTGCATACTGCACGTTACATCCGCCCGTGATATTTAATTCAGATATAATATTTAAAGCAGAGGTACGGAGCATCTGATATTCCTTGTCGCCCAGCGTCTGTGACGGTGCGACTACGATGGAATCGCCGGTATGCACGCCGACCGGATCAATGTTCTCCATGTTACATACCGTGATGCAGTTGCCGTTCGCATCACGCATTACCTCATACTCGATCTCTTTCCAGCCTGCGATGCAGCGCTCCACGAGTACCTCTCCGACACGGCTTAAGCGGAGTCCGTTTGTCAGAATCTCGATCAGCTCGGTCTCGTCGTGTGCAATACCGCCGCCGCTTCCTCCAAGCGTGTACGCCGGACGAAGCACAACCGGATAACCGATGGTATTTGTGAACTTAATACCATCCTGCACATTGTGCACAACCTCGGATGCCGCACAAGGCTCTCCGATCTTCTCCATTGTATCTTTGAATGCCTGACGGTCTTCCGCCTTGAAAATAGTCTCTGCGGTCGTACCGATCAGCTTCACGCCGTACTTATCCAGAATTCCTTTCTCGGAAAGTTCCATGCCGAGGTTTAATCCGGCCTGTCCGCCAAGGGTCGGAAGGATGGAATCCGGTTTTTCTTTTGCAATGATCTGCTCTAACACTGGCACAGTGAGCGGCTCAATATAGACCTGATCTGCGATGTCTTTATCCGTCATGATGGTCGCCGGGTTGGAATTGACCAGAACGACTTCCACGCCCTCTTCCTTCAGGGAACGGCATGCCTGTGTTCCTGCATAGTCGAACTCCGCCGCCTGTCCGATGACGATCGGACCGGAACCGATTACAAGTACCTTCTTAATCTCCTGATTTCTTGGCATTATTTCGCTCCTCCCATCATGTTGATAAATCTGTCAAACAGATATGCTGAATCCTGCGGTCCCGGACACGCTTCCGGATGGAACTGCACCGTGAAAATGTTCTTGCCGACATAGGAAAGTCCCTCGTTCGTTCCGTCGTTGACATTGACGAACGCCGGTGTTGCCACCTTCGGATCCAGGGTATCGGTGTCTACCACGTAGCCGTGATTCTGTGAAGAAATGTAGACGCGGTTCGTCGCCAGATCCTTGACCGGATGGTTGCCTCCGCGGTGTCCGTACTTCATCTTGTGCGTGTCAGCCCCCGTTGCAAGCGCCATGAGCTGATGTCCCAGGCAGATTGCAAAAATCGGCGTATCGGATTCATACAGCTTGCGGATCTCTGCAATGATCTCTTTGCACTCTTTCGGGTCTCCCGGTCCGTTGCTTAACATAATGCCGTCCGGGTTCGCTGCCAGAATCTCCTCCGCAGAAGTATGTGCCGGGTATACCGTCACCTCACAGCCTCTCTCTCGTAAGGACTGGGCAATATTGCGCTTTGCTCCCAGGTCAAGAAGCGCCACTTTTTTCGTCTCAGGGGCATTTCCCTGCTTTTTTAATACTCGTTTTTCCGTACAGGTAACTTTATCTACCACGTTGCCTGTCGTGTATGCTTTTAATTTAGGAATGATTTCTTCTATATTATAGTTCTCATTCGTCGTGATCATACCGTTCATCGTTCCCTTCTCACGAAGGATCTTGGTAAGCGCCCGCGTATCAATTCCGGCAATTCCCGGAATATCGTATTTTGCGAGAAAATCCTGAATCGTCCCCTCGCACCGGAAATTGCTCGGCATTCTGGACAGTTCCCTCACGATATAACCGTCCGGCCACGGCCGTCCCGACTCCATATCCGGCGTGATTCCGTAATTTCCAATCAGCGGATAGGTCATCACGACTGCCTGTCCCGCATAGGACGGATCGGTCAGAACCTCCAGATAACCGGTCATCGATGTGTTAAACACGATCTCACTGATGACCTCTCTGGTGGAACCAATACTGGTTCCTGTAAATACATTCCCATCTTCGAGTATCAAAAAAGCTTTCATTCGTCTCCCTGTCCTTTCACTTTTTTCCCAAAAAAAAAAACGTTTCCGTTTTTCTTCTTTTTTTCAGAACGCACATGCACACGGTGTGTGATGCATCGTCTTCGTGCCATTATGGGCAGTGCTATGCCTTTTTCCTAAATTGTAAAAAGTTTATCATATCACAGGATATTTTTCAACCTTTTTCCGGAACCAAATAATGTATAATTTTTACACTGTGGTGTATAAAAATTATACATTATGGCTAAAAGCACTTACTCTGCGCTATATTTCTCCCACATATCGCTATCCGTCCGGTACGGTTCCAGTTCCTCCATCGTCCACTGCGTGGAATCCCAGCCGTGCATAATCAGTCCTTCATCGTAATAATGATAGGTAAGATTCACATAAATATCATTTTTGCAGAGGACATAGTTGCTGTAATATCTCCCGTCCAGAATCTCCCCGTCCATCGTCTGTCCCGCCATCTGGGCGGTAAATGCGGGCGCATCGTTGAAAGAATCCGACTTCTCACAGATTTTTTCATAATAAGCCTCCGCAAATGTATCATCCGAACGCAGTACGTCCTCAACCTCATATCGCTCTGCCGTGGCAAGATTGATGACTCTTGTGCGCAGGTCACAAAACTCGCCCCACATACTTCCGTTAAAATAGTGATCCTGAAATGCCACGCACAGAATCTCATCACTCATATACGTGATCTCATAATCCACATAGCAAGCCAGATACGGGTAGTCTTCATCCAGATACAGATATTCCGGCTGCGGCTCCGGATACATGGTATCCAGCTGCGCACAGGCGGCATTCCGCAGAAGCTCATTTACTCCGGTCGCATCTCTTCCATCCGCATAGGTAATAACCGGATACGAAACATCGTACTCCTCAAATCCGTCTTTCCGCTGATTCGGGACCTCGATATGCTGTGCGGTAACCGTATAGGAAAGCTGATCTGCCACATAAATGTCATCCTGTGTGACAAAAAAGTCCTTTCCCAGAGAATCCGGCAGTTCTAATACCTCACGTTCCTCCCCGGTGTCTTCTACCGCCGTATCGTCCTCCGTATAGCTGCCATCTTCCCCGTCTCTGTCCGCCTCTGCAGACGGCTCATTCCACGTCAACGTATCCTGCACGGTACGGTTGACCGCGTGAAAAAGAATGAACGCCGGCACGGTCACAAGCAGCACGGCACAACCTATGATCGCCAGCACAACCCACAGCAGAGCACGGCTCTTTTTTTGAGGTGCTGTCTGCTGACCGTAACTCTCTCCGTACCCCTGTCCATATCCTGTGTTCTGATAGGACTGCTGACCGTAACTCTGTCCATAGCCCATATTCTGATTCTGCTGCTGGCCGTAGCCCTGTCCGTAGCCTGTGTTCTGATTCCAGTACGGCTGCTGCCCCGGCGCGGTCTGCTGTCCTGTCACAGACGACTGCTGCCCCGGCGCGGTCTGCTGCTCTGTCGCAAACGACTGCTCCGGCGTAGGCTGCTGCCCTGTCACAGACGACTGCTCCGGCGCACCCGCTGTCGCTGTATACTGCATCCACTTCCCTGGAATCTTTATCTCTTCTCTTGCAATACTGCGCCCGACAGTCGCAAACTCCTCCATCTCGCGCAGCACTTCCGCCTCCAGTCCCCGATGCTGGAAATTCAGCCCTGCGTAGAGAAGCGTGACCGCACCCGCCGCATCGATCGCACCGACGGCGCACATCTGGTCATTGTCATCAAACGCTCCAAATAAAAAGAGCTTATTTTTACATGATTCCACCCATAGATGGTCTTCATCTGCATAGCGTTTGAAATCCTCTATCTCTTTCGGATTCGCCACATACGGCTGCTCCATCCTGCTGTATGTCTCCATCACCAGCGCTGCCGCCGGTCGGAGTTCATACGCATACAACTGTCTGATTTTCATTTTTACCGCCACTCCTCATTTTCTTCTTTCTCTTTTATACTATCATACCTGGCGGCTTCCCGCCACGACTTTTCTCACCTGTTTCTGACACGCACCGGCGCACTCAAACGATATGTAAAAAGAATCTCGCTTGCGAGATTCTCCGCGCGCGAGCGGTTCGCAAAGCGATATTTTCTTTACCGCGAGCTGCGCATCCTCGCGGAGCGTTTTTTATTTCATAGGAAGGTTCTGCTTTCACATATTAATATATCACGGTATTTCCTATGAAACAAAAAAATCCCCTCTCCGCCGGCAATCCGGCAAAGAGGGGATCTGTCCTAACCTGACTTCTTAATTGCGTTCATGTAAGATGGATTACATAATCTTGCGGAACAGCTCTTTTAAATCCTCCACCGATGCATCCTTCGGGTTGCCCGGTGCGCAGGCATCCGCATGTGCGGACTCTGCAAGGAAATCAAGATCTGACTCTTTGATAGCTTCCAGTTTTGACGGAATTCCCACATCCTCGGAAAGCTTTCTGACTGCTGCAACAGCGGCCTTCCGGTACTCTTCCTGCGACATGGCATCCACACCTTCTACGCCCATCGCCCGTGCAATTTCACGGTACTTCTCGCCTGTGCAGTCTGCATTGTACTCCATCACAATCGGGAGCATCATCGCACATGCCACACCGTGCGGCGTATCATAAACCGCACCTAATGTATGTGCCATGGAGTGGGCAATTCCAAGACCGACATTGGAAAATCCCATACCTGCGATATACTGTCCGAGTGCCATACCCTCGCGCCCTTCCGGCGTGTTTGCCACCGCGCCGCGCAGAGATTTTGAAATAATCTCGATGGCCTTTAAATGGAACATATCTGTCATCTCCCATGCCGCCTTCGTCGTGTAACCCTCGATGGCATGTGTCAGCGCATCCATTCCGGTCGATGCCGTCAGTCCCTTCGGCATGGAGGACATCATTTCCGGATCTACCACAGCAATGATCGGCATATCATGCGGATCTACGCATACAAACTTTCTCTTTCTCTCAACATCCGTGATAACATAGTTGATCGTAACCTCTGCCGCGGTACCTGCGGTCGTCGGCACAGCAATGATCGGCACACACGGCTTCCTGGTCGGCGCAACGCCCTCCAGGCTTCTGACGTCCTCAAATTCCGGATTTGCGATGATAATGCCGATCGCTTTTGCCGTATCCATAGAAGATCCGCCGCCGATTGCAATAATATAGTCCGCTCCAGATTTTTTGAACGCAGCCACACCGGTCTGCACGTTCTCAATCGTAGGATTTGCCTTGATGTTGGAATAAATCTCGTAGGAAAGCCCTGCCTGATCCAGCAGATCCGTTACCTTTGTGGATACCTGAAACTTAATCAGATCCGGGTCTGAGCAGACAAATGCCTTTTTGTAGTCGTGCGCTTTCGCCTCATTCACGATCTCCGCAATCGCTCCCGCCCCATGATAGGATGTCTGATTCAACATAATTCTGTTTGCCATTTTTTGTTCCCCTTTCCCATACATAATGATCTTTGATCGTATTTTAACAACACAATGTACAAAAGGGAAGTGACAGAATCCGGGAAGTGTAACTATTTCTCACAATTTCTATTTCAAAATCCTCTATTATCAATACAATATTTCTAATTGTTCAAACAACTCGCTTATTTTCTCGGGCATCGCCTTCACCATAAGCTCTGCTAAGCGCTCCGGCGGCATCTTCGTCCCCTCCGTCACCCATTTCACTGTCATATACACGGAACTCTGGCAGTACATCTCGAGTAAAAATCCAATCTCCTCATCGGGCATTTTCCCTGTTTTCTGTCGGATCAGATCCTCGTAAAACGCCAGAATCAGCCTGAAATCATGATCTTTGAGATTATTCTGGTCCGCAGACTTAAAACCGGCAGAAAAAAAGACCCGCTCTTCCCGAATATAGATAAATTTTTTCACGAGGCTCTCATAAATATTTTTCCCGCTCCCCATATGCTCAAAAGACTTGTGAAGCAAAATATCAAAATACCAGTTGATCAGATCGTACTTATCAATAAAATTGCGATAAAACGTCTGCCTTGTAACACCGCACAATTCCGTCAGCTGTGTCACGGTAATGTTATCGACCGGCGTCGTCTTCATGCATTCCTTCATCGCCTCCGCCAGACGGTATTTTGTGCGGGTTCCTTTTGTCGTCGTATCCACCTTCCGTCTCCTTCCGCTTCGCGTCCTGCGCTTCTTTGTCCGGTTAAATGCCTGCTCTTTTGCTACAGTTCCTGTCCATCGTCTGCTTCCGTATTCTCGTCCCACACCGGATCAGGCGTCTCATATCCGCCCGTGATTCCCTCCTGTGTGATATGATATACGGTAATTCCCGTCACCACCGCCACTGCGAAGGCGATGGTGACCGCAGTAAGCCAAAGCACCACCCGGGCGCTTACCTTCTTTTTCGGATAAGTGATCTCCGGCTTTGTGCGCCGCGGCTGCGCCACCGGCACACCACCGCCCTGCGCGGATGTACTGCCGCTTCCCCCGATATTTCCCATGTATCCCTGGGTCATCGGAACCGACCAGATTCTTCTCTCCAACGGCACGTACATTCCCGCCGGTGCCCCCTGAATCAGCGTAAATCCCGTGTGGTAAAAATAATTCGCTGCTGACGGCGCAGCCTGCACCGTCACTCGCCCGCACTGCAATCGGGATGCCGCAAAGTTGCACATCCGGTCCACCAGATTGCTGCCGATCCGTCTTCTAAAATACTGCGGTCTTACATACAGCGCCGTGATATGTCCGACATTCTGCATGGCACTGACGCCGCACATCTGCCCGTTTTCAAATGCGCCCCATAAAAACAGCCTTCCCGCCAGCATCTCCTGTGAAAGATTGGGCAGATTCATATAGTCATAATACTGCTGCACCTCCGCCGCATTTCTTGTATACGGACGCACACACTGCTCATAGACCTCATGCGCCGTCTGCACCGCCCACTGTATCTCATTTCCGTATAATAATCGAATCTCCATCTGTATCTGCTCCTCTTTCACAATGCCCGATCCATAGAACTCTTCCATCACATTTTAACTCATTCTACCATGAATCTGGGAATTCAACAATATCCGGGATACCGGCAGCTGCACCGGAAACA
>OHAS01003575.1_pt1 | contig 10260 bp, 7 predicted proteins | sample 1577131 | NCBI WGS metagenome assembly OHAS01 (sample SAMEA3541566, study PRJEB24748) | human gut metagenome | biome: human gut; feature: human-associated habitat; material: faeces | place: China | collected 2012
CAAAGTTAATACTTTTTTTGTTTGCTTTGCTGACACAGTTTAAATTACAGCCTCGTGATTTATATATTGACTGTTATATACTTAGACTTCTCTGTTACCATTGTTACCACGTAATATTTTGTTTTTAGAGGAAAGTTGTGCTTATTTGAAGAGTCAAATAATTTAATCTTATACTACATGAAAACAACATTTCTACTTTCGCTCTTGTTCGCTTTGTTCTCTCTAAATATTTGTGCAGAGCAAATGGTATCTGTCAAACAGATTAATTTAAAAAAATCTCTTAAAGGTAAGGGACAGCAGCAGCCCGGAACACGTTCTTTAGAACCTTTGAATGTCTTTGCCTATTTTAATCCTGATGCTGCTGCTTTATCTATTAATTTAGATTGCGTATATACTGACGTCACAGTTTCTGTAAAAAGTATTCTGACAGGTGAAACTATCCAATCTGAATTGTACTTTACTCCGACCGATATATTTGTGAATATGTCTGGAGTGGAAAATGGAAAATACTTATTAGAAATTTCTTTCGGAGAAACCTTGTTATCAGGAGAGTTCAGTATCGAATAGACATTACGCATTATGAAAAAGGGTAAACGGATATCTAAATGGGCGGCGCTTATATTTCTGCTATCTGTAGTTTTATCTATGTGGGCAGGTCTGGATATTTGTGCGCAGCGTATCAAATATACCTACGACAATGCCGGTAATCGGTTATCTCGCCAAAAGGAAATTGTAGTTCAGACAAGAGGAGCCTTGAATGACGAAGAGGACCTTTCCATATATGAAGAAGAACTTTCTTATCTTCATTTTCATAACAAACTAGCTGTTAGATAAATAGAGGTGTTTCCACAACAAACTATTTGTTTAACAGATGAAACCCTGTTCAAGGAGAATATATGTTATATGATAAAGGGTTGGATGATTTAACTCTTGAGGAATCTGATTATATTTCGGAAGAGGAATTTAACAAAGTATGGTCGCTATCATTTATTAAAAACGAACAACTATATGGTAAGATACGTAAATGAAGGAAATATTTTCACTATTGATGGAATTAAGTGCTATGCGCATGGTTGTAATTGTGCTGGTGCTATGGGAAAAGGAATTGCATTACAATTTAAATTGAAATATCCTCAGATGTACAGACTATATAAAAAGAAATGTATGGCCGGGACATTTATAGTAGGGGATGTTTTTGAATATGTGACGGGAGATGTGACTATTCTCCTTGTCAACTTGACCCTTGTTTCACTAAAGAAGTATTGGCTGAAAGCTGAAAGCAAAGAATCTTTCCTTTCAGGAGATACTTTCAGCCGGAAGGCCGATGAACAGGGCAGTTGAGGAGAGCTGAAGAGCTGTAAGATGAAAAACAACTTTTCTTGCTGAAGTAGGTTTGTTACCACTGTTACCATATAATATTTTGTTTTTATGTGAAAGTTGTGGTTATTTGAAGCGTCAATAAAATCTTATATCACATGAAAACAACATTTCTACTTTTAAGAATTCAAACATCTAAACGGATAGTTGCCATATTTCTGCTATTCGTGGTTTTATCTATGTGGGCTGCTGCTGATGCATACGCTCAAAACAAAATCAAGTATACTTACGACAGTGCCGGTAATCGGTTGTCTCGCCAAAAGGAAATTGTGGTTCAGACAAGGGGAGTCTTGAGCGATGATGAAGGAGAGCCTTCCATATATGAAGAAAAACTTTCGGAAACTAAGGTGACAATTTATCCCAACCCTACCCGTGGTATGCTCAAAGTTGATATTTCAGGAGTTGAGAAGTTTGAGAATGCCCGAATATCTCTCTATGATCTTACCGGGACATTGATGCAACAATGGGGCAGTATATCTCAGTCCAATGCGGTCGATATATCTGATCGAACTCCGGGGATGTATATCATGCAGATAGTCTATAATGGTAATACCAGTAGTTGGAAAATAATTAAAGAATAACCTAAAGCTAATACGCTATTATGAAGAGAAGAATATTTTTTATCTTGGTATTGTTATGTACCTTATCAGGATATGCCCAAATCTCAGTAGGCCGGGATTCTCTTGTTATAGATCCATTAAAAGATGAATTCATGCAAGAAGCTGATGAAGACGGACTGTATAAAATCGTGACAGAAGTCAATGAGTTGTTGTCGGAAGACAGTGCCGTCCGAAGTGAAGTTCTTTCGTTAGACGCCCCTCTCTTGAAGCCCCCGTTGAAACCATTAGATCCATTTGAACCGTTAGAACCGTTAGATCCTCTTTTGCCGGCGCCTCCATCCCTGCCCGAATTGCCAAGCACGGTAGAGATAGACCGGGCAAAAGCAGTAGGTGAAATACCTATTCAATCGAGAATAGAAAATGGCTCACTCACATATAGTGTACCTATTGAAATATATGGAGGGAAAAACGGACACCAACCCGCTCTTGCCTTATCTTATAATAGTCTGATGGGGAATAGTATTGCCGGATACGGGTGGTGTATAGGAGGATTATCCTATATATCTATTTGTAATTCAAACTATTATTATGATGGAAGCAATGCAAAACCGGCTAGTTTAGATAAGAATTCTGCCTATTCATTAGATGGGAGTCGGCTTATTAAGATATCAGAAACGTCTTCTCAAATCGATTATCAGACAGAGCACGGCAATGTGAAAGTTACATTTTATGCACCATCAGGAAAATACTATTTTGATGTTTGGTATCCGGATGGAAAGAAAGTAACTCTTGGATATTCCACCAATACATCGGCACAAATCACTTACCCGATTACTAAAAGTGTAGATGCATTCGGAGACTATATTGATTTTACTTATCTGTTGGATAATAACGTCTATTATGTCACCGAGATCAAATATGGCAGCAATTCTACTCAATATGGTGCTGTAAAGTTTACCTATCAGACAAGAAGCGATGTTCAATCTTCTTATATAGCGGGGCGGCTGATGAAGGATAGTAAGTTATTGTCGAAGATAGATACATATTATCAATCATCAATGCTTCTTAGTACTTATACGCTGAGTTATGACACAAGTATATATAGCTTCTTGTCTAAAATCAGTCTTAAATCGAATGGCAAAGAAGTTAATCCGCTGATGTTCTATTATGGAGGTGAGTCTGACGAAAGTCGTTTCCAGATAAGCACGACTTTTCTTGAAACTTATTTTGCTAACAGTAAGGCTCCTGATCTTATCCTGCATAAGGGTAAGTTTAATTCTCTTACCCGGAGTGAGGGACTCGTTGCCTATCCTAATTTTGAATCTTATGGTATAACCGCTTATGATAAAAAAGGAAATTACCAGTATGGAAGTAAATATGATCCTGCACAGAATCTGTTGGTTTATAAGAATCTCGGAGATTACCTCTGTTCACCGGTAAAGATTCAGGCAGGTAATGGATTCCAGAAATTATATCCTGTTGATATAGATGGCGATGGAAATGATGAACTGGTTAGAATTAATTATTGGTTGCATGATCAGAACAGCGCCAAAGTAGATATTACTACCTATGATAAGAATATGACAGCCCGGAATGCATCCTTCTTATTAGAAGGAACATTTGCAGAAGGCAGCAGGCAAAGTGCTGTCCCCAGATTATTCATTACCGGAGATTTCAATGGAGATGGGAAGATGGAATTGGTTGCCGTTTCGGGTAACAAACTTCCGAAGGGGGAAACCAGGACATGGTCAAGAACCACTATGTTTAATCTGGAATTGAGGACTAAGATATATGATCAAACTCCATTCTTATTTGATTATTTTAAAGATGCGCTTTTTGCTGTCGATTATAACGGGGACGGGAGAACGGACATTTGCCTCATAAACGGAAGTGGAACTTATATTTACTCATATCAGGGAGGTGCTTTTGTGCAGATTGCATATACAAGCGGCATTAAGAGCACAGATATATCGGGTGCTTCCAAAAGAGAATTGTTGGTTGAAGATATTAACGGTGATGGGCTCACCGATTTTCTTTTAGGTCCGAAGAAGAATGATTACTGGATTGAAATGAAAAAAAGCCCTTGTGGTGAATGTAGTGGCTGTAGAGGTGAGATTATTGATGATCCGATAATAAAGGATCCCTTCCTCCCTAATAATGGTGGTAAGGTTGATAGCGATAAGGCTTTTGAATTTACCACTCCGTGTATCAGACCCATTTCTTATCCGGTAACTCACTATAATAGTACGTATAAAACCTGGACTGCTTTATTGGCAACCGGTAGTGGATTTGTAAGCAGCACATTTGAGTTTTTATCTAATTCCGATACCAATTATCAGTTTCTGTTTCATGATCTGAATGGTGATAAACTTCCCGATTTAGCTGTAAAATCCGGAACTCAAATCAGTGTACATCTGAACCAGAACGGTAAACTGAATACTGTGGCCGAATCTGCAAAAGTGACTGTAGATTCTGATTCTCATTTTATAACAGGAACTATAGGAGATGGTTATAGTTGTAGGACCAGCCAATTGCTAAGTATAAAGGATGCCACTGTCACTCCAATCTCCTTTACACGTAATGATGCCCGGGGAAGAATGCTGACCGGCATGATTAACAGTTATGGGGTAATTGAGAAATTTGATTATGAAAATCTTACTAATGGCAATATGTATTGGACGACATCTGACTATAGTGTGGGTTTTCCATATAATAAGCTGTATATAGACGTTAATATGGTGAGTAATGCATACTCTATTTATAATGGCAAATACATATCTTCTGTATCGTATTATTATAATGATGCTGTTGCGCATCGTCAAGGCTTAGGCTTCTGTGGGTTCAGGAAAATTAGGATATATGACAATAACAGGGGAATTCAGACTGAACAGACTTTTGATCCCATGAAGTTCGGGTTCATTACTCAAGTGGTCACTCCAACGGCGGAATCGTCTTATAACTTTCATATGGTTACCTTATCAAATAAGGTAGTCAGGATGATTTCGAGCAGCAAGGTAGAAAAAGATAAGTTGAAAAACGTGACAGTAAATTCCAGTTGTGTCTATGATGTTTATAGTAATGTAACGAAAGAAACATCAGTTTACAGCGATGGTCTCACGATAACAACTGATAACTCTTATCAGAACATAGACAATGGCACGACTTATAGAATAGGACTGTTATATGATCAGGTAACCACTAAAACAAAAGATGGTTTAACATGGGTCGGCAGAAATTACATACCTGTATTTGATAATAATCAGCTTCCGATTGTTACAGTGAATTATGTAAACGGGAAATCAGCCTCTCAAGTCAATCGTTCATATAAAGATGGGCTGGTTACTCAGGAATTTCTGAAAGAGTATGGAGCTACTACTAGCTTAAAAACGCTGTATGAATACGATTCTTATGGGAGGGTCATAAAGAAAACGACTCCTTTGAATTTTGTGAGTACGTATACGTACAATCCAAAGGGATTACTTTACTCTGTAAAAAATCATAAAGAACAGGAAACCACGTTCGAATATGATGATTGGGGTAGAAAAGTAAAAACTGTCTCTCCGGATGGTTCTGTAGAAACTACTTCATATTCTTGGACTACGGCTCCGGCTTCAGCTTTAAGGCTTACTACCATTTCTGCTACAGGCGCTCCGACTTCCCGGACTTATTATGATGCTTTAGGGAGGGAAGTAAGAAGTGGAAAACAACGCTTTGACGGAAATTATATTTATACCGATAATGTGTATGACGAGAGAGGGAGGTTGGCTAAAGTTTCCGTGCCGTTCAAGGGAGCCACTCCTGCGCAATGGAATACATATACTTATGATTCTAATGATAGGATCATATCATTAAAATATGCATCCGGTAAGGAGGACACTTTTTCATACTCTAATACAAGCGTAACTTCGGTGGTAGATGGTGTTTCAAAAACAGAAAAACAGGATGCTTCCGGAAATATAATATCAGTTACCGACCCCGCAGGTGCCACTGCTTATAATTATAGACCAGATGGTCAGATGAATAGCGTAATTGCTCCGGGACAGATTACAACTACATTCGGGTATGATGATTTTGGCAGACGAATTACGATGAATGACCCAAGTTTCGGACTAATCGAATACGGTTATGACGCTATGGGGAATGGCGTTCTGGAAACTGATGCCAATGGAAATACTACGAAGAAAACTTATGATAATTTTCATCGTTTGACAAAAAAGGAGGTTGCCGGACAGACAATAAACTACAGCTATAATGCTGATAATCTCATAGAATCTGAGGTAAGTTCAAACGGGACGTCTAAAACCTATACTTATGATGCTTTGATGAGGCTAAAGACCATGAAAGAAACGAATGTGGATGGAAAATGGCTCAAAAAAACATTTACTTACACCAGTGGGCGTATATCAGACTTGGCGTATGCTTCTAATGTCGGCAGTATTGTGACTGAAAACTATACATATTCCTATGGTAATCTTTCGGAAGTGAAACTTAATAGCTCGACATCTATCTGGAAGTTAACTGCTGAAAACTCATTAGGATTAACGACCGGTGTAAGCACTGGTATTCTGACCCGTACATATTCTTATGATGCAAACGGGATTCCAACGGGTAGAGTAGTTAAAAACGGTTCTACTGTTATTCAGAATTCCGGATATAACTTTAACGCTAAGACGGGCAATCTGAACTGGAGAAAAGACAATGTGAGGAACATTCAGGAGAGCTTTGGTTATGACAATCTGAACAGATTAACAAGCTTTGCCGGAAAAACGGCTGCTTACAGTAACAATGGAAATATAACCAATATATCTAATGTAGGAGCTTTTGTGTATAATGATGAGAAACCTTATGCAATAGCTTCGATTACTCCTTATGGTACGGAAGTTCCACTTCGGGAACAACAGATTACCTATAATGCTTTAAGAAGGCCGGAGACTATTACTGAAAATGGTTATGTAGCAACATTTACATATAATGGGGAAGGTAATAGGGTCAAAATGAATCTGAAGAAGAACAATCAAGTCCAACTCAATAAATATTATTGGGGAAATCAATATGAATTCGAGACAGGAGTTGCGGGTTCAAAAGAAATTCTGTACCTTGGCGGCGATGCATATTCAGCGGCAGCAGTGTATGTGAAAGAAGGTTCAGGGGCTTGGGTTGTTTACTATTTGTGCGGGGATTATCTGGGTAACATTACCCACATTGTTAATTCCTCCGGTGTAGTCAAGCAAGAGTTAAGTTACGATGTGTGGGGCAGATTAAGAAATCCTGTTAATCAGGCTTTATATGCAGTTGGCACAGAACCTGTGTTATTCTTGGGCAGAGGTTATACTGGGCATGAGCATCTAACTGCCTTTGGTTTGATTAATATGAATGCAAGACTATATGATCCGGTTATTGGTAGGTTCTTATCTCCTGATCCGCGATTACAGAATCCATATTCGAGCCAAAACTATAATAGATACTCTTATTGTTTGAATAACCCATTGGTATATACGGATCCGAATGGGGAATTCTTTTTAGGGTATATGTTTGGATTCTTTCGTGGATTGTTTTCAAAAAAGCCTTGGAAAGCTTTTGAAAAAGGATGGAAAGGTGGTGTGAATGAGGTGAAAATGTGGGGTGGGTTGTTTGCTACAGGTAGTTATATGAATCATCAAAGTCATCGGAATTTCTGGACTGCCTCATGGGAACTAATTTCACGCTTTACGTGGCAATTGCCTCAGACTATGATAGGTCATGGGTACGCTCAATTTTCGGGGTATGCTGGTCAAGTAGATAATGTGGATTACTGGGGAGGAGCAACTGTAATGAGTGGCAATAACTGGGGACAAAAAGCAGTAACTCTGAGTAGTTTTATTATTGGTGATCGTACAATTTCGGCTGATCCGAATAACTCGGTATTCCAACATGAGTATGGGCACTACCTGCAAAGTCAATCGATGGGGTGGGGATATTTATCCAGAATAGGCATACCGAGCTTGATGAGTGCTGACGGAAGTGGGGAACATAAATATCAGCCTCACGAACAGGATGCGAATGCCAGAGCATTTTTATATTTTAATAGGCATGTCTCTGGGTTCTATCAGACAGAAGCGCAATATGATACTAATATTGAAAGGGGAAACAGTATTGGATGGAATTTTAAAGCTAACCCTCTGGATATTAATTATACAGGTAAAGGATATGAATATCGTGATTATCATAATCTTGGCGTTAGGAATGCTATTAGTGATTTGAAACTGGATGCAAAGTGGTATGATCATGTATCATGGTTAGTACCTGTTATTGGCCCTATTGGTGTTGGAATTTATAATAGTAGTACTCGATAAGGTATTTATTTACAATTATTAATTATGAAATTAATGAAAATTGCCAAAATACTAGGCTTATGTTTATTGTCATGCATATTTTCGGCATGTCCGGAACAGAGCGAGAAATACATTACACTTGTTAATAAGTCAGAACGGGATATTGTTTACCAAGAATATAGAGACAGAAATCTTACAATTGCTGACACATTGTTTCTATGTTCAGTTGGAGCTGTTGGAGTTTTTAAGGGTTCGTCATCTCTTATAGAGAGCGTAGACGATACAGGCTGGAAAGCTGATTTCAATGTTGTTCCTTGTATGCAATTTCTGATTATGGATCGTGAAATCTATCGCAAATATATGTTTGAGCCTTGTGATACAATTCGCAAATATGTTCCTATTCTTCATCGTTATCTGGTTTCATTAGAAGATATGGAACAAGCAAATTGGACAGTAGTTTATCCCCCTGAAGGTGAGAACTGAAACATTAAACTAATACATAAAATATGAAAAAACAAATCATTCTATTAGCAATCAGCATCTTGGGAGCATTCTCTCTTCATGCTCAGGAGATAAACGAGGGTCTGGTACAATCCAAACAGGAGGTTATCTCACAACCACGTAAGGGCACGGACTGGAATAAACAACCTATCGGTTACGTTTTTGCAGGTGCAGGCATAGGATATATTCCATCGGTAGAAAAGGTTGAGGGACTGGCTGCTTCTAATTACGTTACGGGACTTGATTGGAGAGTAGGAATGTCTCGTTACTACAATCGTTGGGGATGGGGAGTACTTGTACAGCAATTTCGTTCCAAGCAATCAGTTGCTTTCTATGATGGTGTACGTGGTATGGTTATGGATGATATAGGGCGGTACATTCTGTGCAGCCGCCAGATTCATGCTGTCGGTTTCTGCCAGTTCCTCCACAGATGCGTTTTTCATATTTTCCATAGACTGGAATCTGCGCATCAGTGCCTTTCTTCTGGCCGGTCCGATTCCCTCAATGTCATCTAAAATGGAGTGTACCTGTGCCTTGGAACGCAAAGACCGGTGATACTCAATGGCAAACCGGTGTGCTTCATCCTGAATCCGGGTAATCAGTTTAAATCCCTCTCCATGCCGGTCAATCGGAATTTCCACATTGTGGAAATACAGTCCCCTTGTACGGTGATTGTCATCCTTTACCATACCGCAGACCGGAATATCCAGTCCCAGTTCTTCCAGCACCTGCAGACAGATATTTACCTGGCCGCGTCCACCATCCATCATAATGATATCCGGGAAGCGTGTAAATCTTCCGACTTCCTGTGGCATATTTTTTTCTTCCAGTTCTTTCTGTTCCTGCATGCCGTGCGTAAACCGCCGGGTCAGGACCTCATGCATGGAAGCGTAATCATCCGGTCCCGATACTGTGCGGAGTTTAAATTTCCGGTAATCGCTGCGTTTCGGCCGTCCTTTTTCGTATACAATCATAGAACCTACGGTTTCAAATCCATTAATATTAGAAATATCATAGGCCTCCATACGATTAAGCCCTTTCATGCCAAGCAGCTGCTCAATCTCTTTTACCGCGCCGATGGTACGCCCTTCTTCTCTCTTAATCTTTTCTTTATCCTGGCTGAGCACCAACTGTGCATTTTTCGCAGCCAGCTCCACCAGCTTTTCTTTGAGTCCTTTCTGCGGAATCCGTATCGTCACTTTCCGCCCGCGTTTGGCACTCAGCCATTCTTCCAGCACCGGAATGTCTTCGATTGCTTCCTGGAGCATGATTTCCCGCGGGACAAACGGCGTCCCAGAATAATACTGTTTCACAAAATTTACCAGAATATCCCCTGTGCTTTCTTCTGATCCCACACGCACATGAAAATGATCCCTTCCGATAATCTTTCCACTGCGGATAAAAAACACCTGAACGACAGCATCCCGGTCATCGCTCGCTAACGCAATGATATCCTTGTCCTCCCCATCCGTATTGGTAATCTTCTGCTTCTGTGCAATCTGACTGACACT